>JACCDN011081345.1_pt1 | contig 15515 bp, 17 predicted proteins | sample 7441691 | NCBI WGS metagenome assembly JACCDN01 (sample SAMN15323439, study PRJNA562643) | freshwater metagenome | isolation source: river surface water | place: USA:Blue River Watershed | collected 2017-08-16
CTTGGATTTTGGGCGACGGTTTCTAGAGCTCCGGGATTCACTTCTTTGAGCAGAGTGAAGGCCGACTTTAAAGAGGCCTCTGCGGCTTCGAGCATGCGAAGGGCTTTGGTGAAATTATCTTCGGTAGTGTGCATTTGTTTTTGGATTAATCAGAAGTCTTATATATGACTTTTTCGCCATTTTGTCCAGAAATTCGCAGGTCGATGTAGATCAATGGAGCTTCGTAGATATTGAGGTCGCTCATCGAGCGTTTGAGTTTGAGTAGTTGCATGTCCATGGGCTTTTGAATATCGAGCCAGACCCAGAAATCTCGTTCTGTTTTCAAGTGCAGTTCGCGTGCTCGTTTGAGGTAGCTCATTTCAGTCACTTCGAGGTTGAATTTGGCTTCAAACTCACTTTTTGTGTTCAAAAAAGAACTCAAGAGTTCTTCTGAAATGAGGGTTTCGTGCACGCCGATTTTTTCAGGAATTTCGAGGCCCGTGGCGTCCAGCTGAATCGAGGGCAGACCTTCTTCGCTGTTGTTTTCAATAGCAACCATGCCGCCCGAATTGATGACGAAATACTCAGAATCTTTGCCTTCTTGCACGACCTCGATGTTGGCGGCATGTGGATACGCAGTCACTTTGGCCTTGAGTGTGTGGAAGGGCACTTTGTCGATCTCAATAGTTTTAAGATAAGGAAAATCCTCAAGCAGTTGCCGTTCCAGTCCGTAACTCGGCACCAATAGCATATTTTTTTGTAGATAGGCTTCGAGTCCGGTTTGTACGACTTTTTGTTCGTTGAGTGTTTCTGATTCCCCGACCACTTCAATTTTTTGAACCTGCAAGAGTGGGCTGAAGAATAGAATGCTGATAACTGCGACCATGGTTAAAATACCCAGAAGCCCCAGGCCGATGGTTTTGACCCGGCCCTTCCAGCGTTGTTCACGGCGCTCGGTGCGGGTGGTGGGGGCTTGATAAGCTGATAGTGTCTTGCCGGTACGACGATCTCGGGCGAAGCGTTGATTTCCCAGGTATGCTCGAAACGAAGGCGTGAGAGTTTCTCGCCTTTTTGAAAACAGGCGTTTGAGTTTCTGAAAGAGTGGCATGGAGGGAAGGAGCCTAGTTTCCTTTCGCGAGAGCCGCTCGGAGAGCGCTCACACGTGCAAGTGCTTGAGGACGTGCCTTTGCTTTGTTGCTTCGGTTCCTCAATTTAGAACTGGGCTGGTTGGCTCGCACCACTTTGATGCCGTGACCGTGACTGTTTTTGTTCATAATTTCTGAAAGTGGGTGGATTCTAGGCGAGAATTTTGTTTTGGTCAATCCCTTAAAGTGACGCCACTACCAGAACGTGAGGCACGGCTCGAGGGCTTGAGATTTCCTGTTGGCCTAAAATTGTGAGTTGAGTGCTTCCTCCTCCGTCAAGCATGAGGATTTGGTCGGGACTGCATGCGAAGTCATTGGTCAAAATTCCTGTGGCCCATGGTTGGGTTGCGAAGGCCGAAGAATAAATCATTAGGGTGTGATAAAAACCATGATCTTCTTTTGCCAGACCAATAAATGTGCGCCCCACCCAATTTAAAATTCCTTTATCCGCTTCTTCATCAAGACCGCCGATAATGTTCCTAACAGGAGAAGCGTGCAAGTCTACGCCCATTTGTGCTGAATCTGGAAAACTCTGAATTGCTGCACGGTTGTCTTGAAATTTCAAGAGCTTTATCTGCAATGGATTTTGAAATTCGACGGTACTCGCATAACCATCGCTATGCTGAGCATTTCGCTGCTTGAGTGGAAATGCGAGGGAGCTTGGATTTGCTCCAGTTGCAAAAAACCCCGCATTCACAACTGCAAACGCATTTGCTCCTAAATAGTTCACAGCTTGACCCCAAAAATTAATCACAAGGTCAGGTGTCATTTCGGGACTGGCTCCGCCAAATGCGCCAAAACCTGGTCGTGGGTTGACTATAGGTCCTGTTACTGAGATCAAACGTGCGGCGGCCAAATTGATTTGCGTGATGAAGTCAGGGGCGCCGGCCGCATAATCTTTCCTGAAAGTGACCACACCTCCTTGATAAGCATGCACAACATAGCCTGCTGGCGGTTGGATTAACGTGTTTGGGGTGGCGCCTTGGAAGGCAATTTCTTCAACAGTGGGCATTTTATTTTTTAAGCCAAATAAAGCCACCTCCTTCTGGTGGACGAGCGTAAATGAAGCCTAATATATTCAATAAGCTTACAAGCTGATCTTCGGAACAGCAGATTTTATAAGTTTTCTCTAAATGCTCTCCAAGAACTTTTATGTCTGAAATGGACTCGGCTTCGATAAAACGAATTAGCGCCATCTTTTGGTCTTCAGACTCAGGAAATTTACAGTTTTTGCATGTCGAATCGTTCATGTCTTTTTTATACTCTTTTTTCAGTGTCGGGCCAATTTTATTTTCCCATTCGGCTTTGTTTTTGTTACACTGCGGACCCTTAAAAAATGAGATGAAACGTGAACTTGCAGCGGTAGCTATATTGGCTGGAGCGTGTGTGAAGCCTCAAACCACTCGTCCTGAGAGTGATTGGCAACCTGAACCACCTCTTCCTGATACCGCATTGGATGTGCGTGCCGCCGCTATGGGCGTGTTCGCTCCTAAAGAGCCTTTTGCTGTTGTCGGGGACGATTCCGCTCGCTTGAGCGTGAGACTGGATATGGAAAATACGGACGATCAGGCGATCACTCCAGATGGAGTTGCCATGGTTCCACCCTGCGAGGGCGATTTGGTTTTTGACACGGATATTTTGTATCCAGGCAATGTTTCAACTTTTGGATGCACGGTAAAGCTCAACCCCGATACCTCTTCTATTGAGGTGACGGTGCCCTACACTTTTGCGGATGGTTCAGTGGGTGAGACGCACCACATTCAGAATTTGAATCTTGATGTTCAAGATTGTGCGGTTCGCGTGTGGCTCGCTGAAGGTTTACTGAAACATGTGAATTCAAGTTGGACTCCTTCTGATGTTCCGTTGGGAGCGGGGCCTTATGATCCGGCGCGTTTATCGAATGATCTTTCGAGTTTGGGCCTGCCTGTGTTCGAGAACCTTGAAGAAGGTCCTTATGATTGTGTGACGGGAGATGAGTTGATTGGAGGTGCCGCTCAAATGCAACCGGATATTTTTTCGTTGGATGGGCCTTGTGATATGTACTCTCAAGAGTCCGTTCCGGTTCAACAATGGACTTTAATGGGACAATACAATGGACTTTCTGCTCAAGGACTGACCTTGGGCGAGGGTTGTCCTGTAGGGAAAACTCCAGAAGGACTCGATGCCCTTGAGTTTGTGAAGAGCGCTTGGGAGCTTTAGCTGAACTTTTTAATTCGAGCCTCATTGCCTGTAAGCCCAACATAAGCGCTTGTAGCTATGGCTAGAGCGGCATCATCTCGACCGAAGCTCCTTTCTACATTCTTTTGAATGACAGGCACGACCTCCCCCCAAGTGCCTTTAAATCCCTTTTCAGTTCTTGTAATCCTATCGCCCAGCGTGAGAAATGCATTAATTTGCCTATCTTTTGGCAATTTAATGTCTTGTCTTTGACTGAGGGGTATTCGAACTCCATGGTGAGGGGCAAATCCCAATTGTACGGTGGTGCGTTGGTCCCTTGAATCGGGAAACAATTTACGCACCAATACCAACTCGCCTGTGGCCAGTTCTCCGAATTGGTGGGGTGCCTCTAATGGGGTGCCCAAAAGTATTGCTGGTTCCCTGCCTTCTTTAAGGACGCCATGCGCTCCAAAAACTGCTGGGCCTTCTTGTGCCGCAAGGACTTCCAACCATCTTGGCTCAAGAATTTCAACTCGCATCATCAGCCTTGCAGTGTGACCTGTTGCCACTTGAACGGGCTTTCTTCCTGGAATCGCTAGAGATCGCATGTTCACTCCGGCGGTCAATTGAGCTTCTATAACCCTAAAAAGGCCGGCAATTCCTCGCCCCACTTCTCTTCGTAGATCGTGAATGACTGTTTGGGCGACGTCTCCTTCGAAAAAAGTAGCTGTCGGCACTTCCTGCTCTTTGCCACACCACACCTCCCAATAACGCAATTTTCTGCGAATCAAATCTTTCAGCTGGACTAGATCGGCAGGGTTGTGGGTTTCAAAAATAGTCAATTCGGCACGTATTTGATCGGGCGTCATTCCCAAAATAGATCCAGCAGGTTGGTCATTCAGCACCCTGTACAAATCTTTTTCAGATGCACCTACGGATGAAATTCGGAGCAGATTTGCAAACTCCCCATCGTTTTCAAGTGCTGGGAATAAGCTTGTCAGGCTTGATTTTTCAAAATCTGCTCCTTCCGGGAATTTTATGTGTCCTGATTTGCTCATATTCGTAATTTAACTTAAATTTAACATTTGTCAATATCTACCAAAAACCCTCCATGGAGGGGGAGGGTTTTTGCCATAAGTTAGGTTTTGGGATGCATCAGCTACAGCCCATGCTGGTTCCACAGTTCAAGCACTTGTAACAGGAGGCGTTGCGCACGGTGATGTGGCCACATTCACTACAAACAGGAGCGTCGCCCATCATGCCTTCGAGCTGTTTGTTGAGCCCTTGTGCTTCGGTTGGAGCCTCGGCGGGCAATGCTGGAGTGGCGGCTTCTTGTTCCACTTGTATGGCTTGCTCGATTTTGCCCTGCACTTCGCGCAGAGAACTTTCGGTGTGTTGAGGTTTCACATGCACAAAGTCGGTTCGATTGAGGTATTCCATGCCCAAGACGCGGAAGATGAAATCGACAATCGATGTGCAGTTGCGCACGTTTGGATGATTGGTGATGCCGCTGGGTTCAAATCGAGTGTAGGTGAAGGCATCGACGTATTTTTCGAGGGGAACTCCGTATTGCAGACCGATTGAAACGGCGACTGCAAAACAGTTGAGCAGAGAGCGGGTCGAAGCTCCTTCTTTGAACGAGTCGATGAAGATTTCACCCAAGTTTCCGTTGTCGTATTCGCCGGTGCGCAGGTACATTTTTTGGCCTCCCACGATGCTTTCGATGGTGATTCCACGACGTTTGGTGGGCATGTGCAGTTTTTTGCCTCGAATTGGAGCGCTTTCAACGGCATCTTCGGCCACGGCCTTGGAGTCGCTTTTGTTGGAAAGAGGTTGAGAGTGCTTGCTTCCGTCGCGGTAGATGGCGATGGCTTTGAGTCCCAACTTCCATGACTCGAAGTAAGTTTCTTTGATGTCTTCGACGGTGGACTCATTGGGTAGGTTCACGGTTTTTGAAATGGCGCCGGAAAGGAAGGGTTGTACGGCTGCCATCATTTTGACGTGGCCCATGGCGGCGATGAAGCGTTTGCCGTTTCCGCACTTGTTGGCACAGTCGAAAATGGCGAGATGCTCTTCCTTGAGGCCAGGTGCGCCTTCGACAGTTTGAGCCCCTTCAATATAGAGTTGAGCTTCGCAGACTTGATCTTTTTTAAGGCCCATTTTGGCGAGCGCTTCAGGGTTGATGTGTGGGGTCCATTCGTCCAAAGTTTTGGCTTTTTCGACGTGAGCGGCGGCTTCTTTGATCTGTTTTTCAGAGAGCCCGTATTTTTTGAGTTCGGTGGGATTCACATAAGGCGCATTTTCGAGAGTTCCGTGACCCAAAACGTAAAGAATCACATTTTCAATTTGTTCTTCGGTGTAACCGAGGCGTTTGAGTGCGACGGGAATCGATTGATTGATGATTTTGAAGTATCCGCCTCCGGCCAATTTCTTCCATTTCACGAGTGAGAATTCAGGTTCCACACCGGTGGTGTCGCAATCCATGAGCAGACCGATGGTTCCGGTGGGAGCGAGCACCGTGGCTTGAGCGTTGCGATACCCGTGTTTTTCACCGAGTTCCACCATGCGATCGGCATCTTCGCAGGCCGCGGCGTAGAGGTCAGCAGGGCAAAGTTTTTGGTTGATGTTGTGGGCGGCATCCCTGTGCTTGTTCATCACATGAAGCATTTCAACTTTGTTCTTTTCGTAGGCCGCAAATGGGCCCATGGCTTCAGCCATTTCAGCGGAGGCGATGTAGCCGGTGCTGTGCAAAATGGCGGTGAGAGCGGCTGAAATCGCGCGGGCTTCGTCGCTGTCGTAAGGCACTCCGTAGAAACTGAGCAAGGTTCCGAGGTTGGCATAACCGAGCCCGAGTGGGCGGAAATCATGACTGTTTTGAGCGATTGATTCGGTGGGGTAGGACGAGAGATCCACCAAGATGTCTTGAGCGATGAAGAAGATTTTGCTGGCGTGTCGGTATGATTTGATGTCGAAACTGCCATCGTCGCGCATGAATTTCACTAGGTTGAGTGAGGCGAGATTGCAGGCGGTGTCGTCGAGGAACATGTATTCACTGCAAGGGTTCGAACCGTTGATGCGGCCGCTCTTGGGTGAGGTGTGCCAGTCGTTAATCGTGGTGTCGAATTGAAGCCCGGGATCGGCGCATTCCCAGGCGGCCTTTGCAATTTGATCGAAGAGGTCTCGAGCATCGAAGGTTTCGCAGACTTCACCGGATTTTCGGAAGATGGTGGCAAACTTTTCACCTTTTTCGACGGAGCGCATGAAGGTGTCGCTGACACGCACTGAGTTGTTGGAGTTTTGGCCCGAAACGGTTTTGTAGGCCTCACCACGCCAGTCGGATGAATAGCCGGCGTTCATGAGTGCTTTCGCCTTCTTTTCAGATTCGACCTTCCAATTGATGAAGTCGAAAATTTCAGGGTGATCGACATCCAGCACCACCATTTTGGCGGCACGTCGGGTGGTCCCTCCAGATTTAATAGCTCCTGCTCCACGGTCCAAAACTTCGAGGAAGCTCATGAGACCTGACGAAATTCCACCTCCAGAAAGTTTTTCTTTGTTCGAGCGAATGTTTGAGAAGTTGGATCCGGTTCCAGAACCATATTTGAAGAGCTTAGCTTCATTTTTGGCGAGGTCGAAAATCCCCATCAATGAGTCCTCTACTTTTTGAATGAAACAGGCACTGCACTGAGGTCGTTCGTAGGCGTTTTTCACTTCTTTAATCTGGTGTGTTTCGAAATCCCAGGCGTAGTTTCCGTCGTCGCCGGTGACTCCGTATTCGTGGTAAAGACCGCAGTTGAACCAAACAGGAGAGTTGAATGCGCCGCGTTGAGTGAGACAGAGGTATTTGAGTTCTTGTTCGAAGCTGTTGGCGTCTTCGTGGCTGGCAAAGTAGCCCTTTTCTTCTCCGAACACTCGAATGGTGTGAGCCACACGATGCACCACTTGTTGAGCGCTGATTTCACTTCCGGTTTCGGGCACTCCGCGTTTTCTAAAATATTTTTGAGCAAGAATATCGGTGGCGAGTTGAGACCAAGTGTTGGGCACTTCGATGTCTTTCATTTCAAAGACCACGCGTCCGTCTGGTTCTGTGATTTTAGATTCTCGTTTTTCGTAAGTCAGCATGTCTTCAGCTCGCACTTGAGCGTGGGTGAAGAGGCGCTGAATACGGACCCCTTTTCGCTCGTTTTGAGCGACTTGAGGGCGGTTGATTTTGACGCCTGCTTGGGCGTCTTTGGTTTCCACAGAGGACATGGCGGATTGGGTTACTAAATATCGTGTGTGATTGTGAACTTCACACAAGATATTGTGGTTTGAAGTTCTGTGTACCCCAAGTTATCGAAAAAAAGGCAGGGGAGCAACGGGTGTTTCACGAAATCATTTGACGACCCCATTCGGGCGGTCTGGACTCACTCAAATTTTGAAGAAGTTTTGCAGGAGTGAAATTCCGTTTTCGGTGCCCACAGATTCGGGGTGAAATTGCACCCCAAAAATAGGATATTGCAAGTGCTCAAAAGCCATGATCACGCCGTCGTCGCTGACTGCGGTGCTTTTCAGGTTTGCCGGCAGGTTTTCGATGGCCAATGAATGATAGCGCATCACATTGAGTGGATTCGGCAAATTTTTGAAAATCCCTTCGCCTTGATGTTGAACGAGGCTTTGTTTGCCGTGCATCACGAGCGGAGTGGGCACGATTTGTGCGCCGTAATGGTGCGCAATGCCTTGATGCCCCAAACAGACCCCCAAAATGGGAATTTGGCTTTCATATTCTTGAAGGGCGAGGCGATCGAGCGCGAAATCTTCAGGGTTTTCAACGGTTCCGGGCCCCGGCGAGAAAATCAAATGACTGGGTTCGGCACGTTTGATGTCTTCGAGTGTATTTTTTCGATGATGAAAAATCAACGGCGCGACCCCTGAAGCTTCGGCCAAGTAATGCGCCAAAATAAAGGTGAACGAGTCGTCGTGGTCGATGAGGATGAGTCTTGACATTTTATATAAATATATTAGAATTTCCTCCTCACATAATGATAGCAGAGATGAATCGGTATTTTGTAGATAACATCTTGCTTCCAGAGGCTTATGTTCCCCTTGAAGTTTGGTCAGAGCAATATCCTAATCTTGACCCCCAAGGTCCCGAATTAGCGAATCGGATCCGTGTTTTTAGAGACCAAGTTTTATTTGTTTTTGATGATCAAAATCCTCGTTATCAAATGGTGCTCGAAGAATGCAAAGCTTTTAGCAAAACACTCAATGAGATTCTCAATGGCATGCTTCGAGATGAATATGTGCCTGTTTATGCGGGTGCAAAGAGGCCCAATGCGTCGCAGCGTGCCATGCAACCAATGAATTTTCTGGTCAGGCCCCCTTATTTAGCCTCAAGAGTTCCCGATAAAAGTTCACGCATGTCGGGTTCGAATGTGAGGGATGATTTCATGCTCCATTTTGGAGAGAATGGTGTGTTTCAGTGCACCCGCACATGGGATTCGCGTTCTGAGCATAGAATGAAAGTGCGGCGTCTTATCGCAGAGTATCTGCACCTTTACCAGTCGGATTTGACCCTGTTTCGCACTCAAAATAAACCTGATGAAATGGCAGATCTCTTGTTGGGTGCAATCCAGACTATTTTGGATGAGGTCGAAGGTCAGTGACATCCACAGCCTCCGCCACTTTCACCACTTCCGCAACCGCAACCCCCGGTGTTTCCGCAACCGCCACCGGTGAACTGAGGATTGTAGATTTTAAAGCCGCTTCCGTAACTGGTGTCGAGATAGTCGACCTCGGCGCCGTTCAGGTTTTTGACTGATTCGGCATCAAGATGCACTTTGACTCCGTGGAACTCAAAAGTTTTGTCGCCTTTTTTAGGCTCTTCTTCAAAATCCATGGTGTAGGCGGGCTCCATGCCGTTGTTGTCGTGGGCAGTTATGCGCAGGGCCTGGCCCGATTTGCCTTCCGTTTCGGCAAATTCCTGAATTTTTTCGGCGGCCTTGCTGGTCACGTAAAATCCATCTTTCAGGCTTTGTTGGCGAGCGGTGGCCAATTCGTTGAGGGCTTCCATGAGCTGATCGACATTTTCTTCGGGCATTCCATGAGAGAGCGCACCGGCGCGAATGGGTTCAAATGAATTCACACTGCAACTGGTGCATGAAAGTCCAAAATCTTGCATGATTTGCGCAGATTCGGGGTAGCGGGCGAGCACGTCGCCGATCAGCATGTCGTCGTGAATGAGAGATGGAGTCATAAAAGGTTTATTGAGTTTGGGATAATAGTCCAAGAGGAATGAGGCTGACAAGCACCAGGCCGGCTAAGACTAAAATTGCGAAGGCTCGAATGAGAGTTTTGTTCATAAAAGTACGCGAACATCAAGATAAATGAGGCCCAATGATACCACGAGAGCGAGAGTGCCCATGGTTGGAACCATCGATTCTTTCACAATGCTGGCGATTTTGGGCAGGTAGCCGGGGATGAGGATCAGTATCCCCTTGAGTGTGATGAGGATAATGATCCAGCTTAGAATGGTTTCGGGTTCAGCTACAAAGTCTAGATTGAAGTGAATTTCAGAAAGAATGAAGGCGGCCAACAGAAAGTTGAATGCGGCAAATGCGAGCGGCAAACTGGGGTCGCGGCTGGCATTTTGAATGTGACGGTGAATTCCGTTGGGGTCTAAAACAGCTTTGAGCCCGAAGGGCACGATCATGAGTGCGATCAAGGTTAAGGTCATGGCGTGGGGTTAGTTGTTTGAATCATAAAACTTTTGCCCCCTCGATGCTAGAGGGTCTTCTATTGACAGATTTAAAATCATTTTGTTACTTATTTTGTCATGGACAAAGTGATTCATTTCGATTTTGTGCGAGGAGAAAGACTTCAAAGAGCTCCACACTTCAAATTTCCATCTCATTTTTTAAATCAGCTTGAGATTTTCTATCCCAAGTCAGCTTCTTCGTCTTACTCCAAAATGAAGGGAGTGTTGAATCGGCTCAGTCGAGCTTTGTCTTCAGATACTTCTGCATTTGCCTCTTATCCAGATGCCCGTGTTGAATACCTTGTTTTGTTGGGTTTTATGAAGGATCACCACTCACACTTGAGAGAAATTGGATTGGATATCAGTCTGTTGCGATTGATTCGGGCTTTGGAGCCTCATTTTGAGCAGAAAGAAATGACTCGCAATGCCGAAACCACACCCGCTCTTGTGTGTGCTGAATTGAGATATAAATTGAACGGAGTCCTCTCACAAGAGCTGATTTACGTGGCACCGTCTCGAGGAGGCCTCTTGAATGTTTCAGTGGGTGATTCAGGTGAACCTTTCGAGTTTGCCAGTCTTGATCAGGCGCTTCACGTTATTCTTGCAGAATACCAAGAGCGCTATGGTTTCGTCTTGCTCGATAAGAGTAGACTAGGCCACAAACCGTCAAAACCCCCGCGGACACAAAGGTCGGGGTCGCAGGGCCAGCCAATACTAAGACTCCTGAAATGAGAGGTGTGATGCCTTCGGCGAGGGCACGCAACGACTGCACGATTCCCAAAACTTCACCTTGTTGTTTTTCGGAACTTTGATGCGAGATCACGGTGGTGATGTTGGGGAAGGTGATGCCTTCAAAAATTGCCACGAGAGGTTGAATGATGAAGAGAAACCAAATTTTTGGGGCGAGGGCGACTCCGAGCAACGAGAGAGCCAACATGAAAATAGAGCTCTTTAAGATATCTTCAGACTTCATGCGGTGCACCAGCCAGCGGTTGAGTACTCCTTGGGCCAGAGCGATCCAGAAGCCGACGTAGCCGAACAGAAGACCGATTTGTGATTCTCCGAGGCCGAAGCGTTGTACGAGCAAGACGGGGAAGAAAAAGGTGAAGAAGGTGAACCCGAGTGAGTGGAGGAAGGTCACGAGGAACATGGTTCTAAGATGAGGAACATTGAAAGCCTTGAGAATATTTTTGAATCCGGACCAAAGGCTCACGTCGAGTTCGGCGCGGTGTTGCAAGGTTTCCTTAAAGAAGAAGGTGATGAAGATTTGATTGATGAGGCTGAGTCCGGCCGCGAACCAGAAGGGCAGGGCGGGGTTGAACCAGCTCACGACCGTGGAATCTGACAAAATGCCTCCGATCGAAGGGCCGAGAATGAAGCCCATGCCAAAGGCCATGCCAATCATTCCGAAGTTTTTAGCTTTGTCTTGAGGGGTGGGTGAGAGGTCTGCAATCGCAGAGTTCGCGACGGCGATGTTGCCTCCGGTGACTCCATCGAGAATACGAGAGGCGATCATCAGGCCGAACATGTGATTTTGGATGGCGAATGCAAAGAGCATGTAACCGAGTGCGGTTCCAACCAGCGAGATGCGTAAAATGGGCTTGCGGCCGTAGTGATCGGAGAGTTTACCTAAAATCGGGGCTCCGATGAATTGCGCGAGGGGATACGATGCCAAAAGGAGGCCAAGAGCGATGCTTCGAGTGGTGGCATCCCAAGTGTGCGGCACAAAACCTGAAACAGGGTCGAGCACGTTGGGTGCGAGAATCGGAATGATGATCCCGACTCCTAAAAGGTCAAGAAAAACGACGAGAAAAAGACTGAAGAGTGCTTTTTTGTTCATTTAGCTGTTGAGTAGTAAAACTTGATAAGTGAGAACGCTGGCGAGACCGACCCAGACAAGATAGGGGAGCATCAGGAGTGCGGCTGGTTTCGAAAGTCTCCATGCAGAGATCAAAATGAATAGGTTGGTGGCCTCCAATACTAGAATTTCAATAAAGCTGGCCTGAAGAGCGTGTTCTACGAAAAAAAGATAAGTCCATGCCACGTTCAAGATCGCGTTGAGTCCAAACACACCGAGGATCACTTTTTTATATGGATTGGAGCTTCGTGCGATGATCAAGGCAGAAATGGTGGCTGTGATAAAAATCAAATTCCAAGCCAATGGAAACATCCATTTTGGAGGAGTGATGCTGGGTAAAATCAGCTCGTGCTGATACCAGTCCATTCCGCTTTGGGTGAGGCTTGTGCCTAGAATTGCAACCACGAGAGTGACAAATGGAATGAAAAAGTGCTTGCTCTTGAACTGCATGGGTTCTTGGTTAAACTGCGCATCATACTAACTAAGTTTTTCAGGAATGCCACGTCGAAAACTGCAACATTTTGCCGAAATGAAAACATGGGAGAATGTTTTTGAGCCGGATCGCGCGGTGGAATCAGGTTTGCGTGGCACGTGGGGCGAGCGTGTGATTTTAGAATTGGGCTGCGGGCGCGGTGACTTTTCGGTGGGCTTGGCCGGTTTGAAGAGCGATTTTCAGGTTGTGGGTGTGGATATTAAAGGTTCGCGTTTGTGGCATGGGGCGGGCGCTGGGCAGGCTTTGGGGTTGAAAAATCTGTCATTTTTGCGCTGTCGCATTGAAGATTTGCCCCTGTATTTTGCACCGGGCGAGGTCGATGAAATCTGGCTGACGTTTCCGGACCCTCAATTGAGAAAAGGCAGTGCGAAAAAGCGCCTGAGCGCGGCGCGATTTTTGTCGATTTATTCTCAAATTTTAAAAAAAGGTGGGGTTTTGAACCTGAAGACAGACTCATCAGTGTTGTTTGATTTCAGTGTGGAAACGTTACAAGCCTGCGGATGGACGATGGAGACTGAGTGTCGAGATTTGCACGGGGAAAGATTTGTGGGTCCGGAGGAAGCCCAGAAATTGCTCACTCAATATGAACGAAAGTACCTTGCTCAAGGGAAGTCAATTTTTTACTTGAAGGCTTCATCTTGACTCTTCACCTTATTTCGCGTACACTGCGTCTAGCATTTCGTAGCTATAACCGTTTCCTTACAGGTCGTGTGAGTGAGAGGTGAGTGAGAGTGCGTACTATTAATCTTAATCCTGTAAGGATATGTCAGAAACTAACAACAAAAAACTTTTCGTCGGTCGTCTCTCTTGGGACACCACTGAAGACTCTTTGCGTGAATTTTTCATGCAAGCTGGAACCGTAGAATCTGCTCAAGTTATCATCGATAAAATGAGTGGTCGTTCAAAAGGTTTCGGATTCGTGGAAATGTCCACTGAAGAAGAAGCTCAAAACGCCATCCAAATGTTGGATGGTAAAGAATTGGATAACCGCAACATTGCGGTGACCATCGCTCGTCCTCGTGAGGAATTCCCTCGTCGTGACGGAGGAGCTGGAGGATTCCGTCCTCGCGGACCTCGTAACTTCGATCGCGGAAGTGATCGAGGAGACCGCTTCTAATTCTATTTAGAATCGAACAAAACCCCGGGTGAAAACCTGGGGTTTTTAGTTTTACCCCAACTTGCTTCCGTTGGGCACTTCTTGATCGGGGATAGTCAGAATTACTGAACCATCTTCTCGGTAAAAACCGGTGCATAAAAACTCTGAAATGAAAGGGCCGATCTGTTTGGGTGGAAAATTCACCACACCGACCACTTGTTTGCCGATCAGGTCTTCTTTGCGGTAGTGAGTGGTGATTTGTGCGCTGGTCTTCTTAATGCCGAGTTCGGGACCAAAGTCGACGGTGAGTTTGTAAGCTGGTTTTTTGGCTTCAGGAAAATCCTGGACTTCAAGAATGGTGCCGACACGCAGATCGACGTGTTCGCATTCGGACCAGGTGAGGGAAGGCATGGCTTTTGAAAAATTCTGGTCGGAGTGGCGGGATTTGAACCCACGACCTCTTGGACCCCATCCAAGCGCGCTAGCCAACTGCGCTACACCCCGACGTGACTTAGGTTTTAGCAGAAGGGGCGGGCTTTGGGAAGCTGGTTTTGATGCGGCGGAGTCCTCGCGTGACCGAGAAGGCCAATGCGAGAAAGGCCGAGCTTAGAATCAGGGTGGATGAAGGGGCGAGGGCCATTCCGAGAGCTCCGATGACGAGTGCGACCAGTTCTTGCTTTAAAAACCAACGTTCTTGGTTGAGCGCGAAGAGGCCGATCAGTGCGAAATCGTAGAGCCACGACAGGGCAGTGATGCTGAGCATGATGGGCAAGATCACGTTCAGTTCGCCCCCTTTAAAATCGGCACCGCTGACCAGGCCAATCAGGTGAGGGCCTAAAATCGAACCACTGATGATCATGACGATGCCAAGACTGCCCAGAAGTTTGCCGGTTTTGTTGAGCAGTTCGTGCACGCGTTGGCGGTGGCCATCATCCAAAGAGCTTTTGAGGATGGGCAGCGCCGAAAACATGAGAAAGGTCGACAGCAGGGCGAGTTGACCGCAAATGGTCAATAAAAGGTTGTAACGGCCGTACTCCGCATTGCTGAGAGTTTGGCTGAGAAAATAACTGGGCAAAAAGCGATAGTAGAGGTTGTTCACAATGTTGATGATTCCGAGTGGAAGTGAGCTGAGAAAAAGCGTTTTGAGAAGGGTGCGATCGAATTTGAAGTGATGTTTGAGCTGAGTGCTGATCAGAGCGGTGGCGAGGGTGAGCGTCCAGGTGGCATTGGCGACTTGGGCCAGAAAAAAGTGCAGGCCATCGGGTGCGGTGTGACTGAAGTGGCTGACCAAAATCCATTCGAGAATGCGGCCGCTCACTTGAATGAGGGTGAAACGGCCCATCCAGTAACGAGCTTGAAAAGCGGCGGCGTTCACTGAATTGACGAAATCGATGAACAGGGAGCCCATAAAAATCAGGACTCCGGCTTTGAAAAAGGGGTCAGGAATGGTGATTTGGGCGTAGATCACGCCGATGGCGAGGACTGCGGCGGCGCTGAGCACACGCACAGCCATGGCGTTCCAGTAAATTTTGCCTTTTTCGGGTTCATTGGAGAGGGCGCGCACGGTGTTCCCGAAGATTCCCAAGCCTGCCACCGTGGCAAAGAACAATGAATATTCAGTGATTTTGCCGTAAATTCCGTAGTCGGCGACGCCCAGTGATGAGCTGATGGTTTTGACAATGAGCACGCCGAGGCCCACTTGAAAGAGACGTCCAGCGTATTGCACGAGGGTTGAACCGATGATTTTATTTCGGAGGGCGCGAGCGATCATGGATTCAAAATTTCAATAATACGAGGAGTTCCCTCCAGAATGTTAGGTTCGCTCCAATCGTGCAGGGCATTTTGGATGGTTTCCCAGCTATAAACGTAGTTGGAGCCGTTGCGAGTGCCCACATCGTGAGTCACGATCTGTGCGGGGTCTTTACGGTAGCCTTTGATGACGAGCATGTGATAATTGGGTCCGCCATTTTTAAAATTTGGATTGTGCAATTCTTTGCCTGCAAAGGGCGCAATGATGAAATGGCCTTCGTTCAGGATTTTTTTGGATGTCC
>JACCDN010260387.1_pt1 | contig 15511 bp, 17 predicted proteins | sample 7441691 | NCBI WGS metagenome assembly JACCDN01 (sample SAMN15323439, study PRJNA562643) | freshwater metagenome | isolation source: river surface water | place: USA:Blue River Watershed | collected 2017-08-16
CCAAAAACCATCAGTATTTTTATGAGTAACTATAATTTTTAGATTCTTTAAAAGATTTTTAGAAAGTTTTTCAAATCCATTAGAATTATTTGTTAAATTATTATATACTTTTTTATCTAGTTGTTTTTTTATTTCTTCTTCTATATTATCAAATGTGGGCAATAATTTTTCGTCACCTCTATTAAATGATTTTTGTAGTTCATCTAAAACATATTCTAATGTATATTTTATTTTTTCATTTATTGAATCATTTCCACCTATTTTATTTTTTTCTAATTCTTCATTTATATAATTATAAATTGCTAAAGTAGCTTTTTGCTTATTTTCTTTCCACGTTAAATTTTTAGTACTTTTATGAGTTTCTAAATGATTTTTTACTGACGTAATATTGTTCATCTGTTCCATTTCTACTTACCCTTAGATATGTGTTATTTTTTAGGAAATAATTTACAGGATACATTATAATATTATATATGCTTAAATAAAAGTAACATTTTTATCACCACAAAATAAAACTCATTTTAAATTCAAAATGTTATTCAAAATCTATATTATATTAAATTAAATATTTTTCTTATATTTAAAAGTTTTTAAAATTGTTTAAGAAAGCCACTTTGTTGGGTGACATTTTTTATTAAATGATGTATTATAATGTCCTTACTAACTAAATTTTTTAGACTATAGTAAAAATATTAACTTTATATTTTGGAATACAAATGAAAAAAGTAACATTACCAACTAATTTTAACGAATATAATTTTGCTCAATTAGCAAAAAAAGAAAAAAATGCTGCATTAAAAGTTCGTTATTTAGCACTATCATATATTCAAGCTAATAAGACAGTTTTAGAAGCTGCTGCGCTTGTTTATAAAAGTAGCCGTATGGTTCATCGCTGGATTAATTTATTAAATGACTTTGGGATTGCTGGATTAGAAGATAAGCCAGGTCGTGGTCGTAAAGTAGAATTACCAGAAAATAAAGAAGATGAATTCAGATCAATAATTTTAGAATTTCAACGCAAACAAATTAAAAGTAAATTAACCGGGCGCGATGTTCAAAAACTTCTCAAAAATCATTATTCTATAGATTGTACTTTACCAACTGCGTATAATACTTTAGCTCGATTAAACTTAAGTACTACTCAAGGTAATCAGCAAAAGAAACAATTTAAAAAAGCCTTAAAATTAAATACTAAATAATTTTATAACTACCACAAATTATCTTAAAAAACTGCTAAAATTTTAGCAGTTTTTTAGATAGTTTAAAATTACTTCTTGCGAACGCAAAGAAAACTTTTCTAATTCATCATTAGTTAAAATAATTTGATCCTCTTCTATACGGTTAACTAATGTAACTGCAACCATTGTTGCTGGTATTTCTGCTCTACTACAAAAACTAGCTAAAGCAGTTGATTCCATTTCAAAATTTAAAATATTTAATTCTTTAATTTTTTCAAAATATTTTTTCTGATGCATTTCATCATAACTTGGGCTAATAGCACCATCAAAGCGACATTGACTTAAATAAAAATCATCTGCAGCAATTGAGTTTCCCTCTATGATTTTAAAACCTAAATCATGTGGTTGGGCTTTTATAATCCTAGCATTTAATTGTAAATTCATATTAGTTGGGTAAATTATATCTCTACCTAAAGCTGACATTTTATACCCAGCTACTAAATTTGGCATAAATGATTGCTTAGTGATTACTACTGTTCCTGGAGCTATGTTAATACCTCCTGAAGTACCTATTCTTATATATTCACAATTATAATTACCAGCAAGATACATTAATATACTCAAATCATGCAACATAGATAAAATTGAAGGATTTCCCATACCATGAGAAATAGATAATATATTTCCTACACGATAACATTTATATTTACTTGTAGGAAGTAAATTTACTGGAACAAAATATTTTGCATCAATTTTTAAAAATGATTTTGCTAACCTGATAGCAAATTCAAGACTTCTATCACTACTACCTTGCATACAAACATATTTAATACCAGTAAATTCATTTAAAATTTGCTCCGTTATTATCATATTAAAATTATATAAATAATTTTTATTAAAGTTTAACTCGTTGATTTTCATTTTTTACCTTAAAATACTTTTTGTGTAATACAATCAAAAATAAAAACTGAAGTGTTCCTAACTGCCTGTAACTGCTCTTCACGACTTATTAATATTTCATCATTAATTAAGCGATTCCCCATGGTCACATTTATTGCAATAGCTCTTATACTCAATTGATTACAAAACCCTGCAAAGGCAGTAGAATACATATCAATGCTATAAATTCCAGCTTCATATGCCTTTTGTAAATATAAATCTTTCTCTTGTTTAGTAAATTCAGGAATTAAAAACCCATCTTGCCTCGCCTGCTCTTCATAAAAATCATTAGTCGATATAGATTTTCCTTTAATAATATTTAACTTTAGTTCATTACACCTATTATATTTATTACTAAAGCTTAAAATATTTTCAACTAATTCTTTATTAAAATAGGTTGAATACTCATATTCTATTCCACACTCAATAGAAGTAAATTTTGGTTCAAATTTAGTATTTAACGCTTCCTCAATAATTACAACGCTTCCTGCAGGAACTGCCAACCCTCCTGCTGGTTGAATATTTATAAAAATAGCATCTGAAATTTTTAAATATTTTAATAACTTTGTCATCTCATTTAAACAAATTAATGCTGAAGGCATACCTATACCATGAGATATGATCAATATAAACCCTATTTTATATAAATTAAAACGTTCAGTCTTAAATATAGGTTTAAAATAAAACTCATCTACTTCAATTTTATAGCATTTTTTTGCTATTTCATGCACTATAATTGCAGCATTATCATTTGAGCGAGTAAATATTACAAATTTTATAAAACCAAAGATACTAGTTAAGTCCATCTTGCTATTTAAACCTAAATGATACATATAATCAATTTCTAAATTATATAAAAACGGATTTATCTTTTCAATATCCATTAATCAACCTTTTCTAATTCTTTTGAATTACAATATATTCATTTGCTGTTAGTTGCTTATTCATAAGCAAACTTCTTACAACCTTATCTATAGGCATACCTGTAGTTTGCCATATTATTTTATAATTATTTATTTTATTTAATTGTAGTTTAAGCCTTATAAATTCATCTTTTTTAATTATTAAATAATAAGGACCTGAATATTTATTAAGTTTGGCAATATTATTTATTCGTAAATAAGGCTCATGACTATAAAACTCCAAAGTTAAAGAATTTAAATTATAATCAATAATAGTTAATCTTTTCTGATTATTCAAATAATTTGCTATTTTATACCCTTCATCATATTTAGAAAATAATGCATTTATAAACATGGTAAAAATAAAAATCAAGTTTATAACTATTACAGAAAACCCTATACTTAACAAATTATAATTTGGTGAACCATTCCTAATTTTCCATATAATAATCCCAGATAATATTATCAAACCTAGTATAGCAATAATATAGAAATTTTTATTTGCAATAATTAAAAAACTTATAAATAAAAATAATAAAAATAAAATTAAGGAAAAATAATTTTGGATTTTAAATATTAAAAAACTAGACTTACCTATAAATATATCATTTATAAAGCTAGCGCTTAAAATTGTCGCAAAGGGAATAATTATATTAGTATAATGATCAAGCTGAAAATCACTAATACTAAATAAAATAAAAGTTGGTAAAAAAGAACCTATTAAATAAACTAAATTATTTTTATCCTGAATTTTGTTTGTTTCATTAATAGTGCACTTAATAAACAAAGATTTTATTGTTTTAAAAAAAGCGAAGATAAATATTATCGACCAAGGCAAAAACGACCATAAGAAAGTATGAATAAAAAATAAATAATGATAATCATAAATATGGCTAGTGGTTATTCCACCAAAATTAAAAAATCTACCAAATTGACTACCCCAAAAAAACCACTTAATTCCAGAAACATTTTTTTGAGCAAAAACTATTTTTTCTGGATGCAAATCAAATTGCAAATATAATACAATTAATTCTGGTAAGATAAAAATAAATACTAAAACAAAAGCACCAACCCATTTAATACTAAATAATTTATTTACTTGCTTCTTATAAACCCATAATGAAAGTAATCCACTCATTATAGTTAAAATAGTAAATACGCCTTTAGTCATTACTGCTAAAGCAGTAAAAAAAGCTCCTAATAAAAGATATTTTATTTTTGTAAATTTGTCATATAATAACCAATAGTAGGTAGCAGGTATCATTGTACCTAAAAGGTAAGCCTCAGCTCTAATATCTATACTAGAAATCATTAAATGAAAAGCTGATATATATAATAATGAAGATAATATTCCTACTTCTTTGTTATATAAATAACACCCTAATAAATAAGTATAATAAGCACATAATAAATGGAAAATGAAGCCAGATAGAACATAAGAAAATGAAGAAATACCAAAAATTTTAAAAAATAGTGCTGTAATCCAAAATGGAAAATGCGGTTTATCTAGCCAATCTAATTTATTATAAATTAGATTGACCCAATCATTGGATAAAACAATATGTTTAGCAATATTAGCATAAAGAACTGCATCATCATTTCTTAGTATTGGAATAAAAAGCCCAATACAATTTACTAAAATAGTAATAGTTATTAATATTTTGTAAAATGAATAATATGATTTTTGCTGCATAAATTTATAAGCCATTTTTTAATTTATTTAACTCTAAACTTAAACAAATCTTAACTAAAATATAACCAATTAAACCACTTGCTAACACATCAGTTGGCCAATGCCAGCCCGTACAAATTCTTGATAACCCTACAAAAATTAAAAAAACAAATAATAAAATTTTTATAAGTGGTGCTTTTGAAAAAAATAACTGAATTAAAGAAAAAACAAAAATTGCTGCATTGCCTGTATGCCCTGAGGGAAATGATTTATAAGCACTTTTACTAGAATCTTCAAATTGATTTAACCAAAAAAAACTATCTGATGGCAAAACAATATAAGGTCTTGGTTCAGCAATTAAAATTTTTAATCCATAAAAAAAAGCATAAAAAATTGCTATTAATAAAATAATATTTATCAATTTATTTTTACAAAAGAAAAAAGTTGATATAAGCAATATTATAGGTAGTATTGCAAATTTTGTATAAGAAATGAAATTTAATATTTCCCATATTTGCATAGGTAAAACTAAATGCATGCTATTAATTTTATAAAACCATACTTGATTTAATTGGAATACCCAAATAAATACAATTAATAATAACGTTATAATTGCTAAATTATATTTCATAAAATAGCTTTGACAAATCTTCATTGGACATTGCATACCTAATCCCCTTTAATTTAATTTACTTATATACTGCATAAGTTATTCGATCCAATGCAGCATAATCTTTTAAAGTTGTAATTTCAGAATAATTATTTTTTTCAAATATTTCTTTTACTTCTAACGCTTGATTAAAGCCATGCTCTAATATTAAAAATCCTCCATTGTATAAATGCTCTACTCCGCCAGCAATAATCTTTTTGATATGTTCTAAGCCATTTTTAAAATCTGTTAATGCAACCATAGGTTCATAACTTAAATTTTTTAAATGCTCATCATTATTAGCTATATAAGGTGGATTACTGATGATTATATTAAATTTATCATTTATACTAGTGTACCAATTGCTATATACAAATTTAACATTAGCTTTTAATTTTGTAGCATTATATTTGGCTATAGATAAAGCTTCTAGTGAATTATCTACTGCAACAACATTCAATCCATGATCCTGTAACTTACATGTAATTGCAATACATCCACAACCAGTACCTAAATCCAAAATGTGATCATTTGCTTTACTCAATCTTAATGCAGTTTCAACTAATAATTCTGTTTCGGGTCTAGGAATCAAAGTATCTTGGCTAACTTTAAAATTCCTTGAATAAAATTCCTTATAACCCAATAAATAACTAATTGGCATACCATTTTGCCTTTTTGCTAATAACTGCAAAAATTCATTATATTGGCTATCATTTAAAATATACTCATTGTTAATAATTAATTCTGCCTGAGTAAAATCTAACACATCTCTTAATAATAATTTAGTTTCTAAATTATCTAATTTAGTATTTGTTATTAAGTAGCCTACGCTTCTGTCTTCCATTATACTGCTATCTTATAAACGCGAACAGTTTTCATTATCAAGAATATATTCCAAACTACAAGCCTCACATTTAGCTTTATTATCCAAAAACTTAATAGCAACTCCACACTCACATACCCAGCCTATTTGTTTAGCAGGAACTCCGGCCATCATTGCATAAGGTTTTACATCTTTTTTAATTACACTACCTGCAGCAATAAAAGAATATTGATTAATAATAATACCACAAATTATCGTTGCATTTGCACCAATAGTTGCTCCCTTTTTCACTATTGTCTTTCTATATTCATGCTTCCTCACAATATGACTACGTGGATTATAAACATTAGTAAATACCATAGATGGCCCACAAAATACATCATCCTCAATAGTTATTGCATCATAAATAGACACGTTATTTTGGATCTTTACATTATTACCAATTTTAACATCATTACTTATAAAAACATTTTGACCCAATGTGCATCCATTACCAATTTCAGCTTTGCCACATACATGGCTAAAATGCCATATATGTGTCCCAGCTCCTATTTTAGCTCCTTCATCAATAAAAGCTGATTCATGTGCTATATATAACATAATTTTCTCTTTCATTTAACAGTTTTTATATAATTTATGCCTACCATCAGGCTGTGATTTAAACCTTTTATGTAACCAAAAATACTGGGGCATAGATTTCCTAATAGAATCTTCAATAAATATATTCATTTTTCTTATATCTTCTTCAACATTTCCACTTGGGTAATTATTCCATGCAGGAAAAAATTCCATCACATAATGACCATTTTTAAAATAAACATAACTAGGCACAACAACTGCATCTGTCATTTCCACTATTTTTGGTAATGCACTAACCGTTGCCGTTGTTTTATGTGCAAAAAATGGCACATAAACTGAATGCTGAGCTCCTAAATCCTGATCTGGAAGATAGTAAAATAAACCTTTTGTCTGCCTCATTTTTTTTATAATTGGTCTAAATCCCTCTTGTTGTGCAAAAACTTCCCCACCCTTATCTTTTATAAACCTTAACCTAGCGTCTTTTAGTTTTTCATTAATATAATTATTTCTTTGCCGAGAATACATGCTAAAACCTATTACTTCTAGAGTTAAGCGAATTGCCCCCAAGTCTAATCCTACAAAGTGCGGACATAATAAAATTATTGGTTTTTTCTGATAAAAATCTGTTATATATTTTAAATTTTTAAGCTTAATATATTTAAGAATATCTTTTCTACTGGCAAAAAATACAAAACCATATTCAAGCACTGCACATACTAGATACTTAAAATGCTCTTTAATAATTTTCTTTTTTTCTTTAAGCGACATATCAGGAAAACATAAAGTTAAATTAACTAAGCCAACGTTACGCCGTTCTCTAACTATATGATATGCTAGTGTCCCTAATAATGATCCAATAAATCTTGTTACTTTAACTGGTAACCAATTAAAAACTCTTAGGATAAATAAAGCCAAATTAGCTAAAAACTTTTTCAAAATACTTAATAACCTTTTATAAACTATTTTTGTATTGTATCTAAACTAGCATGCTTTGGTATACGAAATCTATTATAAACCCAAAAATACTGTGTAGGTGCTTTTAATATCATTTTCTCAAATTCATTATACATATTCTGCATAATCACTTGAACATCTTTCGAAGCCACAGAAAATGGAATATACTCAATTTCAAATCCATCTTTTACTCTATAAGAAGCAACTAAAAATGTCTTAGCATCATTATAAGCCATCATCTTAGCCGCTAAAGTAGTTGCAAAAACTTTTTTACCAAAAAATTTAACCCAAACACCATCGCCCATACTGGCAACATTATCTGGCAAAATTCCAATAATTTCATTATTTTTTAAACTTTTAACTAAACTTAATACTCCATGTCTAGATATAGGAACCGGGATTATATTATCTTCAGTTCTGCCATCTAACATCATTTCATTAAACCATCTATCCTTACTTGGTTTATATAAAATTGTAAAATTGCGATTTATTTTATTAGCAGTATATTTAACAGCTATTTCAAAATTACCGATATGCGGTGTTAAAAATATAATGGGCTTATTTTCATCATACGCAGACTTTACAATTTCAAAATTTATAGCCTTCTTAAAAAAGCCTGCATTATATTCTCGCGAACGATGCCACGCAATACATACAGTTTCTACTAAAGTTTTACCTAGTTCAATAGCTGTTTTTTTAGCCATTAATTCAACATCTTTCTCACTACACATGCCTGTAGTAATTAAATTATTTTTTAATCTATCTACACCCTTTTTAGAAAACTTGAAAGCTAATACTCCAATTATTTCACCAATATTTCTTAGTATTGATATAGGTAGCCATGAAAGCACCTTTAAAATAGGAGTAAAAATAATTTTTTTTAGAAAATACATTTTTAAACTTTATAATATACCATTATTATTTTATTCTTTGCCTATACATTTCAAATAAGCAAACAGTTACTGCCATTGCAACATTTATAGATTCAACCCCTTCTACCATTGGAATTTTAGCATGACTATCCACTATCTGACTTAATGCTTTAGTTACACCTACTCCCTCATTCCCAAAAATAAATGCCGTAGGGTTAGTAAAATTAAAGGCATAAATACTTTTAATAGTATAAGGCGTAGTTATTATTAATTGCTTATTATATTTATTTACAAAGTCTATAAGATCAACATCCCTATATACATTTAGCCCTAATTGAATACCTTGTGAACCTCGCAAAACTTTAGGGTTATATATATCCACACAATCTTTTGATAAAATTATATTCTTTATCCCAGTTGATACACAACTACGCAAAATAGTTCCTAAATTACCAGGATCTTGAATATTTTCTAAAATAAGGCAATCTTCTTCATATAAGCCTTCATTCACATCTAAATTTTCAATATTAATTAAACCAACTATATTAGTTGTACTATCTAATAAATTTATTTTATTTATTAGTTTAGTGGGTAATAAATATACCTTTTCCAATTGCACGATTTGCAGTAAATCATTGTATTGCTCTTTACTGGATATATCCATTAATAAAACTTGCAACCGATTATATTTTATTGCCTCTTCTATTAAATGTTTCCCAAAAATAAGTGCTAATTTTTCTTTATTCCTTAATTTAACGTCAGAAGCTAGCTTTACTACTTTTTTAATTAATAAATTATCTTTAGAAGATATTTTAATAAATTTCATAAAAATTTCCCTAGTGGTTACTAGATAATAACATTTCGGCAAATAGTAAATCTACTTTATATGTTACTTTAATATTTGCTATATCTGATTGTACAATTTTTACCAAATACCCTAATTGCTCAACTGCACTCGCTTCATCTGTAAAGTTAGTTAAATCTTTATTATTTAGAGATTTTTTCAATATCCCGTAACGAAACATTTGCGGAGTCTGCGCTAAATAAATATTTTCTCTCTTTAATGTGCCTGTAATAATCCCTTTATCTACTTTTTTGATAGTATCAGTTGCTCCTACAGCTAAAATCCCACCAACCTCATCAACTACTAACTCATCAATCATTTTTTTTATTATTTCACTTTTAATACAGCATCTTGCTGCATCATGTACTAAAATCCAATCATTATAACTACAATTTAATGAATTTAATCCATTTAAAACTGTTTCTGCACGAGTTTTTCCGCCAACTTTTTTTATGCTAATTTTATCTGATAAATTTTTATATGAATTAATATATGAATCGTTAATAGATGCAACAAGTATAATAGAATGAATTTGCTCTAAAGAAATAAATACATTTAAGGTATGTTCTAATATTGTTTTTCCCGCAATAGTTACATATTGTTTTGGTATATCTCCTCCAAAACGCACACTAGAACCAGCACAAGGTATTAATACAATAAATTTATCAGCCATATTAAGAATTTTCAGATTTTTTTAACCACAAACTTTTACCATGTGATTCTTTATCTAAAACCTTTAAATATTCATTATGTAAAGCTAATTCCTCCGAATTAGGTTCAATAATTTTAAGATTTAATTTACTTGTGTCAATTTGTTTAAAATCAATAGAATTACTTATATTATTTTGTTCATCCGCCAATAGGCTAATTTGCTCCCTAGTTAAAGCTAAATAGACATCTGCCAATAGTGCACAATCTATCAATGCTCCATGATAATCTCGCTTACTTCTATCAATATTAAATTTATCACAAAGTGCGTCTAAACTATTTTTTCCTCCAGGAAATTTTTGTCTAGCCATATTTAGAGTATCAATTACGTTTTTAACATAATTTTGGGTGGACTGATAGTTATGCAATTTAAATTGATAATCCATAAAACTTAAATCAAATTTTGCATTATGAATTATTAATTCTGCATCTTTAATATATTCAATAATCTGCTCCACCAATTCTCTAAAAACCGGCTTATCTATAACGTCTTCATTTTTTATACCATGGATTTTTGTAGCATCTGCGTCTATTTCTCGTTCAGGATTAATATATAGCTGCAAATAATTTCCTGTTAATTTACGATCTATCATTTCTAAAGCAGCAAATTCAATAATACGATGACCTTTCTCTGGATACAAACCTGTAGTTTCCGTATCCAATATTAATTGACGCATAATAACCCCTTATAATACTTTAAAACGAAATAATGTACTACCGCATTGTTTGCAAGTATAAAAACGTAATTTACTATTTTGGCTAAATAATCCTTGTTGGCTAGTTTGTGTTGATTGACAATGATTACAACATACTCCACCGTCTAGCTTACATTCCGGATTCTTTGTCATATACTGCTGCAAATCTGGTAATTTTTTCCATTTATTATATTTTACTAAATACATATAACCATATATCCCAAGCCCAATTAATAAAAACCAAAAAAAATTAAGACTGAAGAAAATAACTATAATTGTCAGAAAAATAAAAAAAGCTATTAAAAAAAAGCAACCACCAAAAAATGGTGGAAAAAACACCCCCAAGAACATAAATAATAAAAAAATCCCTAAAAGATTCATATACATAATTTTATCCTTAATGCTTTAATAAAACTTTGCCAATATTTTGATTATTCTTTAAATATTTGTGTGCTGCTTCAACATCTTCAATATTAAATACTTTATCAACAACAATAGTAATTTTACCACTTTCAATTGCTGGTAAAATTAATTGTTTTATTATATTTGTTAACTTTGCTTTTACTTCATTTGATTTATTTCTTAATGTAGAACCAATTAATTGAATATTTTTTCTTAATAATAAGCTTAAATTAATATTACTCTCATTTCCTGCCATTAATCCAATATTAATTAATTTACCACCTAAGCCTAATATTTTTAAGTCATATTCTATATAATTTCCACCCACTGGATTTAAAGTAAGGTTAATATCCCGTTTAATATTATCGACAAAACTACTTCCTTGCCAAACTTCATTCGCTCCAACATTTTTACATGCTGAAATTTTATCAAAAGTTCTAACGGTTGCAATAACATAAGCTCCAAGCAATTTAGCTAACTGTATAGCTGCTAACCCAACCCCACTTGCCCCTGCATGAATTAAAACGCTTTGTCCACTTTGCAATTGGCCAATTTCTACTAGATTTAAAATAGCTGTCATGTATGCTTCCGGAATAGCAACACACTGTTCTTCATTTAAAAATTTTGGTTTTTTAATTGCTAAAGCTTCTTCTACTATACACAAATTATCATAACCCCCGCCATTTACTAAAGCAAAAACCTTATCCCCAACGACAAAATCTACAATATCTATTCCACATTTTTCTACAATTCCATACACCTCTAAACCTAAAATAGGATTATGCCCCTCAGGAGCAGGATATTTCCCTTCTTTCTGCGATAAATCTGCCCTATTAACTCCAGAATATAGTACCCTAACTAACATTTGCTTTCTATTTAATTCCATAGCCTACCTACTCAATTACAATTAACTCCTAATTTTATCATAATATAGAATTATTCCATTTATATACTGTTTAAATAAAAGCCCATTTTTTTAAAATACTATTTATGATAAAATATCCTTTTAAATCAGTTTTATATCGATTAAAATAATATGTCAGAAATAGATAATATAATGCTAAATCGAGAGGTTGGATTGATTCAATTTAATCGTCGAGTATTAGCAAAAGCATTTGACACAGAAACTCCTTTATTAGAAAGACTTTCTTATCTTTGCATTGTCAGCTTAAATTGTGATGAACTATTTGAAGTTAGAATTGCAAGGCTATTAAAGTTAAATAAAAACCATCCAAATAAAATATTGTCTGATGGGTTAAAAGCATCTGAAGCTTTGATTTTAGTAAGAGATAATGTTACGAAACTATACAGTGAGATTTATTCTGCTTATAATATATTGATTCCTGAATTAAGAAAAAATAATATTTTTATTTTAAAAAAACATGAATGGGATAAAAAACAGCAAGATTGGATATATAATTATTTCTTAAATGAATTAGAACCAATGCTAACGCCTATTGCAATTGATTCAACTGTTTTTTTTCCTCGGGTACCCAATAAAAGTCTACATTTTGCTGTAGAATTAAAGACTAATAAATCATTTGAACAAAATTTAAAAATTGCAATTATTGAGGCTCCTCGTACATTACCTAGAGTAGTAAAAATACCAAATGAAATAGCAAAAAACCAAGATGTTTTTATTTTACTCCAAGATATAATCAAAGAACATATTGGATTATTTTTTCATGGCATGGATGTTGGTGGATGCTACCCTTTTCGCGTAACAAGAAGTGCTGATATAAATTTAAAAGTTGACCCTAACAATATACGCTTTGCAGTCACACAAGAAATTAAAAAACGTAAATATGCAGAATGTTCAAGGCTTGAATTGGATATTACTGATGGAACCCCTAATAAAAATCTTATCAATGTCTTATTAAAACAATTCAATATTAGCATAGCTGATTTATTTCTAGCAAACGGTCCTGTAAATTTATCCCGTTTGCGAGAAATTTACGATATTATAGTAAGACCCGAACTTAAATTTCCTCAATTTACTCCTGGATTACCAATTGAATTAATTAATGAGCCAGATATTTTTAAAGCTATGGACAAACAAGATATTTTAATTCATACTCCGTACCAATCATTTGACCCTGTTGTTGAATTAACAAAACGCGCAGTTAATGACCCTGATGTATTAGAAATAAAAATGACAGTTTATCGCACTGGTCTTGATTCTGAATTAGCCCAAAATCTTATTAAGGCAGCAAAAAAAGGTAAGAAAGTAGTTGCATCTGTTGAATTATTTGCTCGTTTTAGCGAAGAAATAAATGTAGAACTAGCAAATCAATTAGAAGAAGCTGGCGCTAATGTTGTATATGGGATTATGGGATATAAAGTACATTCAAAAATGCTGCTTTTAGTAAGAAAATGCAAAGAATCCTTAAAATATTATGCACATTTAGGAACAGGAAATTATCATCAAACAACAACTAAAATGTATTCTGATTTTGGCATTTTAACTACAAATAAACAGATTACAGATGATGTAAATAGTATTTTTGCTAAAATTACCGGAAGCGGAAAAGCTGGAATTTTAAACTGCCTTTCTCAAGCACCATACACTCTATATGATATGATATTACAAAAAATTGAAGCTGAAACAATTAATGCTCAAAATGGTAATTTAGCTAAAATAATTGCTAAAATGAACTCCTTGATAGAGCCTAAAATAATTAAGGCTCTTTATAATGCTTCACAAAAAGGTGTCAAAATAATACTTATTATACGCGGTGCTTGTGCTCTTAGACCTAATATTGAAGGTTTATCGGAAAACATTATGGTAAAATCAATTGTAGGCAGATTTTTAGAACACGAACGTATATTTTATTTTTATAACTCTGGACTAGAAGATGTATATTTATCATCAGCAGATTGGATGAAAAGAAACTTTTTTCGCCGTATTGAGACTTGTGTTCCTATACTGGATAAAGCCATTAAAAAAAGAATAATTGATGAAGCTTTAAACATAGATATAAAAGATAATGTAGAATCTTGGATTATGCAAAGCGATGGGACTTATAAACTTTTTGCAAATCATGAGGAGAAAATATGTGCACAAAAATATTTAATGCTAAAACTAGGAAAAATTCTTAATTTATAGGTCTAATATGAATAAAACTAATATATTTTTAATCTTTATTTTAACATTAATTCTAACAGCATGCGGCATACATTTAAGAGGTACGTCTGGCTCATATAAACTACCTATTAAAACTGTTTACATACAATGTAACAATGTAAAAATTTGTCGTAATATACAAAATGTTATAACCAAACAATCTTTAGCAACTCTTGTTAATAACGCAGAAAGTGCTGAAGCAGTAATTAAATTAATGAATGAGCAAACTTCTAGAGACCCTCAATCATTTAATCTTGCAGGAAGAGTTACAAATTATATTCTCACTTATCAAGTAACCGCTCAAGTTTGGCAAAATCATGAACAAGTTGGTGATGATATTGTTATATCAAACCAATTAATTTCTCAATATAATGACAGCACAATTTTAGCCAATAATTTAGAAGAAGATAGCTATTGGAATAAAATCCACCAAAACGTAACTAATCAATTAATTAGACGTTTAATTGCCTTTAAATACAATGGGTAAAATTTATTATGATAAAAAACCTAAATGATTTATTAAATACCTCTAATAATATACCTCCAGTATGCTTAATAAGCTCAACTGAAGAATATTACCCCTTACTTAATTTTACAATTAATGAAATAAAAAATAAATTAAATAAATATAATAATCATAATTCATTTAATATTGATAAAGACCATGATTGGGAAGAAATAATACAAAAAACTACCGAAAAAAATCTATTTGAAGAAAAAAACTATACAGAAATTATTTTTAAAACCAAACCAACAGTCGATCAAGAAAAAAATTTAATAAAAATATTGGATAAATTAAATAGCGATAATTTTCTTTTAATTATTACTGATAAATTAGATAAAAAAGATATGGCTAGTAACTGGTTAATAAAAATAAAAGAAAAAGGAGCCACTTTTAATTTATCTAATACCGATATTACTCCTTTAATAAACTTCAAATTACTACAAAATAATCTAACTATTGAAAATGATGCACTAAATTTATTAATCCAACAAAATATAGCAAATATGCATAATTTAATCCAAGATTTAACTAAACTTACCATTTTATATTCTAAAAAACATATCTCATTATCTGATATACAAAGCATAAGTACAAATAATTCTCGCTATAATATCTATCAATTATCAAATACTTATCTATCTGGTAATTTATAAAATAGCCTATCG
>JACCDN010471058.1_pt1 | contig 15511 bp, 4 predicted proteins | sample 7441691 | NCBI WGS metagenome assembly JACCDN01 (sample SAMN15323439, study PRJNA562643) | freshwater metagenome | isolation source: river surface water | place: USA:Blue River Watershed | collected 2017-08-16
ACTTGTACTTGGAACTTGACGGGGTAAGCGCCAAATTCAGACGAGACTTGCAGAGCTAGGTCATACGTGACCACATCACCAGTTTTGAGGAAGTCAAAGCTGGAGCGGTCGAATGTCACATTGCCTGTGGCCTCGTTCAGGCTGATCAACGAGGCAAAGTTGGCTGGTGCAGCCGAACCATTGATCTTGATAGCGCTGAGTTCCAAGCTGTTGGCGTCGAAAGTGAACAACTCGGTTGGGTCACTCGATGCAATACGGCTCAATGGCGTGACTGTGTGAACTGAAGAGGCTGTGTTGCCCTCGACAACCACTTCTGCTTGGCCATCATTGAATTTAGGCAGTTGCGCTTGAGAGCGAACTGTCAACGTCATGCTGGCTGAGTCGATCAAGCCAGGCAAGACCGTTTTATTGACAGGATCGACAGCGTAGGCCTTGACCGAAACTTTGTAGTCACCTGCAGAGGCATCAACATTAGGATTTGGGGAGCCAACAGCAAATTTTCCATCATTGAGCTTTGCAATGATTGCTGGGTCCTTGTCGATGGTGTATGTCGTCGAGCCCTTACCGTCAGGCACACCGCCAGTAAGCAAACCATATCCCGAGCTGCCCATCTCATAAAGGAAAAGCTTGCTAGAGATGGTGAAAGAGACCACCTCAGTTTCACGAGCGGCAACACCTTGATCTTCGCCGGTAATCTTGAAGCCTTTGAGCGCGTAGAAGTCACCCTCAGCAATAACGGCCTTCGCCACGGAAGAAGAAACATCAAGGTTTTCTGCAACGCTGGTGAGTGTGAAGTCCAGTGCGTGCGTGGTGGGCTCTACCGCAACGTAGTCGACGCCCTCCTCGCCTTCAAACACTTGCTGAGTGGTCAAGGCAATGCTGACTGTGCCGTTGTAGTTGGGGTCGACCGCCTGCACAGAGGCTTGACCGAATTCAGCAACACTCAGGGTCAATGCATTTTGAGCACCACCGATGTAGGTGTGCGAGAGGCCATCGTCGCCTAAGTAGCTGATCTGCAAAGCGCTGCTAGGCAACGCAATGTCGATACGCAGCGTGTCAGCGAGTTGCTCATCTGACCAATCGCCCTCGGAACGAATGTCATAGAAAGCGTCGAGGCTGAGGGATTGACCTTCTTTGACGTTGAGGCTGGTAGGACCTGCGATTTCAATCGTGCTAGCGACTGGCAACAAGTCGACGGAAAGTGTGCGCACTTCGGTCGCCAAAGCATCGCCGTTGCTGGCTTCCATTTGCACAGCTTGCCAACCCAATTGCACTGACGTGGGCTCTGTCACCCATTGGCGATCAGAAGACCAGTTGAGATCTGCCATGTCGGCTTCAGCAATCTGATAAACACCATCAGCGACGAGCGTGCCTACTGATGGCACGAGCCACTCAGGAACACCACTCAGGTTGTAGAACAACAACTCACCCGCACCATGACTCTGAGCTGTGACCAAGGGCAATGATTGAACCAAGTCTTCCAACGAAAGACCATCACCAATTGAAAGCGTCGTGTCACCCGAACCAAACACGGGTTGGGTGGCAACTTTTTCAATCAGCACGTTCAAGGCGCTGGTTGTGACGGCAGTACCCACGGCAGTGCCGTCAGTCAACGTGACGGAGACACCTAGGGTCAACTCACCAGGTGCTGGCGTGACGTTACCGCTTTGCTTGAGTTGATACCAAGTTGTATTTGTAGTTTCGTCAAGACGGCTGACTAAGGAAACTCCTGGGTAAGCTTCGCTATTGAAAACCAAGTCTGCAACATAGGTTTCATCTGGGTCGTTGAGTGAAACTTGGGGCTTGAACCACTCGGATGCTTGACCTTCTTTGAAGCTGAAGTCGAGTAGTTGATTACCTGACTCATCCACAAAAGACGCTGTGAATGCATTGCTGTTGACCACTGGTGTGACAGTGATAGAGCCACTATGCCAAGCGTCTGGGATATCGCTTTGAACACCACTGGCTGGGTCAACAGAGATGGCGCAGTACTCATACGACAACGCGCCATCGAAATATGGATCGAGGTTGACGTGAACTGTTTCAGAACTGAAGCTAGGCGCAGCAGAGGTGCTGGCAACATCCACACGGTAATAACGCACACCACCAGAAACGTCTAAGCCTACTTGGCTTAAGTCGTCCGCCGACATTTCCAGCGCACCTTCGACTGACAACACAGCAGTCGCTACATTAGCTGGAACTTTGACGATGAAGTATACAGACTCTTTGGCATCCACCACATCAGCGGTGAGTGTGAGTTGTGGGCGTGAATCGCCTGTCGCACCTTCTGCAAGGGTCTGCGACTCGGGTGCAGCATGGAAACTTGAGACACCATCTGCCACGGGTGTGAAGTTGATGTCCAGCAACTGCGTATTGATAGAAACTGCTGTCGTGCCGTCTTGCTTGGTGACGCCCTGGAGCTCAATCGTGACGCTGTCAGAGAAGAACTGAGCAAAATCAACCTTGACATTGGCCAGATCAGCAACGGCAACTTCGTAGTAGCCGCCAACCGCAACCACCGGCGTGGTGGTGGTGTCTTCGCCCTGAGTGCTTTGAATGAAGACAGACTGAACAAAGTTGGTGCTGGCTGCTGCCTCGTCTTTGAGGTCGAACTTGAATCGCACAAAGGCTGATTCGCTGGCATCGGATTGAATGACCTGAGCCAATGCTTGGCCAGGAATGCTGCCGACCAAAGAAACAATGCCGCCTTCTAGTGCACTGATCTCTGTTGCATTGAGGGCAATGAGCGAGTCATCCGCGATGCCTGCAATTGAGATGGTGGCATCTTGTGACTCAGCACCAGCAACAGTGACTGCACGAGCAGCTGCACCTGTACCAGTGATCAATGAGGCAACAGCTTGAACACTCAAGCTGATGGGTTGACCGCCATTGGTGAAGTGATCTGGGAAGCTGACCGAAACGGCTTTGGATGCTTGGTCTTCAGTCAACAGCCAGAACGATGGCTCAGTCTCAGTGGCCGCAATCTTTGCACCGGCAGAGAGCACGCCATCAGTAGGAACGCCATACACCTTGACAAGGTGAGTCGGCTCTGCAGCTCCGGCACCAGCAGCTTTGACGGCCTTGTTCAGCGCAATGTTGAATGACAAACCGGCAGATAAGTCTTCAGGAATTTCGTTGGTGACTTGGTAAGAAGTTACACCAGAGGAAGTGATGTGCTCATAGGTAGCGGCGGCATTGAGCGTGATGGATGCGGCTGGGCCGCGGACAAATGTGGTGCTACCAATGTCTGCACCTCCAGGCAACTGGCCTGGCAAGTATGGGACAGCCACAGAGAACAAGGATGACTGAACCGCTTCACCGTCTTCATTGGTCCAGCCCACCTGAGCTTCATAAAGTGGCACAACGCCACCGGCTTCGGCAGCGCGAGCAACTTGCGTAGACACATCAACCGAGAAGTTGCTCAACGAACTGAGGTTGATCAGTTCATTGGTTTCAACTGTTCCAAGGAGGCCCGAGTCAGCCGAGTCGAACCAGACTTTGACTTCGCCGCCGAACTCTGCCTTGAGATCAGCCGCTGTGATTTGGGTGTCGCCTTTGGCAATCAATGACCCAATCAGCTCATCGAAGTTGGCGTACAAATCTGACAGATCCACACCGTCGGTGAAGATGGCGTCAGGCTTGACCAAGAAACCAAAACCAGACAAGTCGCTGGCATCACCATCCAACCAGTAGAGCACGCGCTCTTCACCAGCGAGGGTGGCATCTAAGTCGACATTGATCTTGCCGTTATTGGCGATTGCATCAAACGAACTGATGGCTGAGCCATCCATGCTCAAGACCAAGGGGTCAGTCAGCAAACCGTTTAAATCAGCCGCGCCAAAGTTGTAATCAACACTCAGGGACTTTTGGAGGGATTGCGCCGATGTACCAGCAGCCGCATCGGTAATGAAAGCTTGGAAACCCAAGTTGTAGACATCGCCATCATTTTCAGCTTCAGGATCTACAAGTTGCAACTCGACGCCAGCTTGACCGACAAAATCAGCTGCAGAAATCAGCCACACGCCACCCGAACCGAGAGACGCACCTACCAGTTTCTGGGCCGTGATATCGCCAAGCGCATCTTTGGTCACTACCCTGAAATAGGCACTGCTTGGCACACTGGTAACCAAGAGGCTCATGGCATCTGCACCGATACCGAGTTCGGCAGCGTTGCTTGGCATTGCCAAAGACATGGGAGCCGAAGTACCGCCAAACAGGGTTTGGACTGGTTTGGCATCTGTGAGGCTAGCAGAACCCGTGATGGTGGGAGCGCCAATTTCTTGGAAAACCGATACCTTGATGAGGCTTTCAACCGGAGCTGCCGAGCCATTGGCCTCAGAAGAGGTTGCCTTCACAGTCAAATTCAGAGAAGACGTACCGCGATAGTCTTTGAGCGTTTCTACGCTCAGGCCTTGCAGGCGTGAAGCGTCAATGGTGATGGCGCTTCCGTCCGATGGCAATGTAGCTGACCAGTCGCCAGAGCGCAAAGTGACCGTGTCGCCAGCTTTGATAGAGCCGCCTGCAGAGATGGTGACGCTGAGAGATTCAGCCACATCACCGCTGATGGACGAGATAGCCTTGTCGGTAATAGATGCCAATACGGGGATGCTGGCAGAGCCCAAACCTGATGCGGTAGCGGGCGTGACCAAGGTGGGAGCATCGGCAACAGCTGTGACTGTGATTTGGGCCGAAACTTTGTTGACACTGAACAATGTCGAGTTGTCTGACTCTTTCGTGCCTGCGGTGATGTCAACCGTTGCGACACCGCTGAAGTTAGCGATCGGAACCAACTTGAAGTTGGTAAGTGCGCTTTGGTCAAGTGTGTACTCAAGCTTGCCACCAGCGGCTACGGGCGTTGGCACAGTGCCAGTTGTCGCCACAAGCTTGAAAGCGGATGTGATGGCAAATTTGTAAACAAGCGTTTCCGAAGCGTCTTTTGCCGTTGCATTGGTCGCGATGAGCGAGTTCAATGCAATGCCAGAAGAGTCCTCAGAAGTTTGCTGATTGGCTTGAACCACTTGGGCATCAATGCCGTTGGCGATTGGCTTGAGGTTGACCGTGACGCTGACTGCGGTGCTATCGGCCGAATCAGCGATGACCAAGTTGCCGGTCTTGTTATTCCAATAGTCTGTTGCGACAGTTTTGGCGCTTAGGGTTACTGGGCCGCTTGCATACTCAACACCACGCACATAAAGATTAGCAAAGTCTGAAGCCGCGACAGAATAAACGCCGCCCACTGGATTGACCTGCACATAAACGGAAGAAGACTTGATGAATAGCTCAAGCCCAGGCTGAGTCATGGTGAGCTGAACACTCAAGGTCTCATCAGCGTCAACTGATGTTTTAGAGGGCAATCGGATGAGGTCATCAACTTTGAGCCATGCCTTGACATCTGTTTGTGCGGTTTGCGCAGAGGTGTTTTCATTGATCGTGGCCGCAGTTTTGGCAACCACTGGAGCGATAGGCGTATCGGCATCGGGCGTGACCACAAACTTCAAGTTCAGGGACTCTGCCCCGCTCGATGTTTTGATGATGGAACTTTCGCCAGATGACTCAACCGCACGCGCCTTGATGACGATGTTGTCGCCAGCCGCGCTGGTCGATGAATAGTTGGCTGAGGGTTGCAAGCGCAGCAGAGCGACTTGATCTGCAAACGTGGCTTCGTCCAACACAACGACGGTTTTTGTGGTGGTCTCGCCGACGGAAGAAGGTGTCAGTGCTTTGCTAGAGTTAACCAGCGACACACCCTTGGGAAGTTCAACTTCAATCGTGATTTTTTCGCTGCCGTCACGGTCAGCCTTGAAGTTCTTGAAGTACTGACCAAGATTTAAGTTGATCAGTGAATCTTCTAAGCCACTGCCTGCAAGCAATACATTGGCTGCAGACTGGTCTTGGAAATTGATCGTCTCAGCAACGGCCTTGACGTTGACCACAAAGTTAGACGTGACACTGGCCAATGTTTCATCAGATGCAGTCTTGGCAAAAGAAGCCACACTGAACTGGGCTTTGCCAGAGTAGTCTGCTTGGGGTACGTATTTGAGAGTTGAGAAATCAATCTGACGCGCGTCGTCAAATTTTTCGACCTGGTCAAAAATACGCCAAGCAGACGAACTTGTGTCGAAATTAAAGGTCAGAACCGCATCACTACCCACAAGCTCCGCTGTGAACTTGCCTGCCTGCAAAGCGGTATTCGTTGTTTGAATCTGAAGACCAACTTTTTCAAACCCAGCGCGAGAGGCATCTACTGGCAACGTGACTGGGATGGAAATGCCAGCATCATCTTCTGAACCAAAGGCCGCGCCTACCGCAGCATTAGGGGCAACAGCGTCTGTGGTGAGATCAACAGCTGAAGTGGCCAGATTGAGGACTGGAGAGATGTTGGTTCCGTCTTGGGTGAACACCTCAAGGCCCATGCTCTTACCGAACAGGCCCGTGCTGCCCTCTAGCGTGATGAGACTGTTGCTCTCTAGGTTGTCTTGAGAGAGCGTGAAGACCAAACTACCTTGAGCATTGGTGCTTGGGAAAACTGCTTGGCCACCTACTTTGACAACAACAGCAGTTGCTTCAGTGTTTGCAAAGACCAAATTGACAGAATAGGTCTCGCCTTCATCTTTGACGCTGAGGTACTTGAGCTCAATGTAGCGTTCAAGCTTACCCAAATAAGTTGTTGGAGATTCGCTCCCAGCCTCAGCGGGATCGTAAAGAGTGAGCGCATCATTGGTGTTGACTTCGATGGTGGCAAGTTCTGCACGAAGATCAACGAGTTCTGCTTCGACCAACTCAAAGCCGTCAATGACCGACTCGATCGGCACTGGCAATGTCAAAGGCGCACTGGCTTGAGAACCTGAACCGTCTTGCTTTGCATCTGAAGCAGTCACCTTAACATCAATGGAACCATTGAAGTTTTCTGCTGGCATGACGCTGTAGTTGGCCAACTGCAAAGCAGGAATATGGACATAACCACCCGCATCAACGGTCAACGCAACTGACTGACCCGTTTTGTGCACCGTGAAGTTGTCTGCAACCAAGATGCTGACTGTCACTGTATCGAGCGTGCGCTCCAAATACGGCGTCACTACCACCAGCTTGTTCAGTGCAATGGGGGCATCTTCTTTGTAGCCGGCAAGACGACCGAACTCTACCGTTGGTGCAAACGCAGTTTCAGCAACCGCAAAATGAACAGCAACTGCACTACCCGTGGTGAAGTTGGTGCTAGGCGCAACTGCAGTATCTGATGCCAACCCCACATCCAAGCCGAGTGGGCGTACGCGAACAGAAAAATCTGCGCCGTACAACGTGTCTGGCACATTGATTTTGAATACGCCATCTTCAGCCAATGGCTTGAAGCGATACCAGCCATTGATCAATGACAATGTGCCTGGCTGAATTGTTGATTCATCAAGGCTAGCGGTGCGACTGCCCACTTTGATCAGGTCTAAATCGGCTTTGGAAACTTCAAGGTAGTACGTCTCATCTGGGCCGACATCGTCCGAGCTGGTTACGGTGGGGGTGACTTCAACACCAAACACAGACTCAGATGCGTTCCAACTTTCAGACTGATCCCAACCTGCCGTCGTTGCAGTCAAGATGACCGCGTCAGAGACTGGGAGAATTTGAATGGCTTGATCAAAGACAGTTTGTGAGTTCCATTGAGCAGTGCCTAAGAGCGATGCTTCAAATGAAGCGGCTTTCGCAGTGATCAAAGGTGCTACGGCATCCACACCATTGGTTGCGTAGTCTGCCGCAGGAAGCACGGAGAGCTTTGGCAATATTTGCGTCAATGTCAGACCATTGGACTCGAACAAACGCAGCACAGGGCCGTGGCCTGCTACTGCATCCAACAGCACGTATTCAGAGCCCAGCGAAGCTGGCAACACAAACTCCCAGCCTTGTGGCAGTTCCAAAGCAAGCGCGAGATGCTCAGAGCCATCTGAATCGATGAGTTGAGCGCGCAGTCCCTGCACGAATTTTGAGAGCTCGGCAGTGTCAGAGATCAGACCCGATGCCTTGTCTTCAACACCTTGTGAATACAAAGCGCCTTCGAACAAGTTATCAAGGCTTGCCGCAGCGTTTGCACTGATCGTCTTGAAACCATCCGTGGTAGGCGTGATGGTGATGGTGACGTCATCTAAAGTGGTTGAGCTCGCCAAATTGGCATAGCGGCTTGTCGCAATGACGGTCGGTGTGATCGTGCCGCTGAAGTTGCCAGGCACAAGCATCGTGAGGGCAGAAAAATCTGCCGCACTTGCGCTCAGAATCCAAGAATCTTTGGCTGCGCTGTAGTAGCCGATTGGCGTTGAGTCGTAAACAAATGAAACGCCTGGTGGAAGATCGCGAATCTCAATCGATCCGTTCACACCCAATTCACCGGCTTCAATACCAAGGTTCAATACAACAGATGTTTTGACAGCGTCTCCAGCTGCTTCAGCAACTGATGTAGGTGCTTCAGAGTTGGCTGGTGTAGCTAACGTGAGAGCCAAATCAGGCGCTTGAGGCTGAACATACACAGTCAGCAAACCGACCTTAGCGCCTTCAACCGTCACTTCGCTTGTGAGCGCGTTGGTGACCGAGCGTTGAGCAACGTAGATCAGGTCATATTGGCCAATTTCACCCTCACCATCGGCACTGCGCGTAACAGTTACCAAACCATCCGCATCGAAGCTAACCGTTAAGTCAGACGGCAAAGGCTTGCTGATGAGGACGTCAAAGTTCTCACCCAGATCAGCCAAATCAACGCCAACTGGCGCTTGGACATCCACCATCGCAATGCCATCAACAACGCGATAGCTGAGGACATCCACATTCACGCTCAGGCCACCTTCAAGGGCAGAGGTGACTTGAAGCTTCATACCTTCAAAGTAATCAGCCGCAGTTGAAGTTGGACCTTGCGCTAGCGTGAGCGTCCAAGTCGTTGGAGCCACATCTGAAGTCTCAACCGCAAGGGCAACTGCATCTTGTGTTTCTTGCGAAACTGAGGCGCTTGTATTGCGAACACGACCGTCCAACAAGCCCACAGCAACCACAGACAGACTTCCCGTCGATGCAGAATCATTGACCAATACATTCGTAGAAGCAGCCGTGTCATTTACACCGACTGGTGCATCAATGCTCAACACATCAGCGGATGTCGTGACTCCCGATCCATCGGCCTTACTGAATGCCCACTTAGCAGCCTGCGTTGCGACCAACGACTCGGTAGCCGCCGAGGAAAACTTGCTGTTGAGTGCGGTCGCAGCGGCTTGAGCCTCGGTACTACCGGGCACAAATTGTTTTGCAACAGCCTGAATTTCAGACAAAAGAGTTTGCTGACCAATGGAGGCCCAGGCCAAGTTTTCGCCGGCCTGAACAGCGGCTGGATCTTGTCCTAATGCCAGCAAGGCGTCGTTGACGACAGCCATGGCACTGGCAGCAGCGTTGATCAAGAAACCATATCCGCTGTCGTTGGAGAGATCAGCCGCAGACATTCCCGAATGCATCAGCGCAGACTTCAAGAAGCTAACGCCAGCACCTGGGGCCACGCCTTCAACTGAATTGGTCAATAGGTTGGTTACGCCGTCCGTACCCGTAGCAGCTTCTTGAATTGCAGCGAAAACGCTATCGAATGCAGCCTTGTCATCTGCACCGGTCAGCTCTTTAACCAGCGCAGTCGCATTGTTCAAAGTAACCAACAATGATTGGCTAATGGTCAATACAACTGCCGCTTGTGCAACGCTGTCTGGATTTGCACCATTCAATTGAGCGACAGGGTCATAACTCAAATCGTTGAGGTTCAATCCGGCTGCTTGCAAAGCAGTCTCGCCGCCAGCTTGTGTGTAAAGCGTCGAAACTGGTGTGATGTAGTTGTAGCCCAGCGCTCCAACCATCATCTTGATGGGAGACAAAGTCGCCGTATCTAAACCACCTAGCGAAACAATCTTGACATCGGTCAGGTCTAGTTGAGTGGTGAAAGCGTAACGACCTGAATCATCAGTTCGCGCATAAGGCTCACCATCATCCCAGCTGAAGTTCCCGTTTAAATCCGCAAAAACTGTCGCACCAGAAACATAGCCGTCAATGACAAAACCAGCAACCTGAACACCAGTGGCGTTTGCAATCACAGAGCCGACACCACCACCTCCACCGATGGCAGATAAGGCAACACCAGCAGCACCGCCCGTTTGGAACCCAGTGAAATTGCTGGCAAAAGCTTGAGGCAGATTGACATCTGGCAACTTGGCCAACGCCTCTGCTGCTTTAGGCGAAGCCTCTAAAGCTTTGGCAACTTCATAGTTCACTTCATCGTTCAAGATGGAGCGAACAGCTTGCTGACCTGCATCAGGTGATGCTGGATCGATCTTGGTTGCACTGGCTGTTGCCTGCGCATCTGCAATTTCTTCTTCAAGCACTGCACGCAAAGATTCACGTGCAGTTTTAGCTTCATCTTGGACAGAAGCGTCTTGTGATGTTTCAGCAGAACTGTTTAGTCTGTCCTGAACAAGATTTTCTTGACCTGCATCAAGTTGATTAGCTTCACTTGGTGCTAATGACTGCAGCAACTCATCTGTAGGCTTTGCAGTCTTCGCTTGCGCTGCACGAACTTCTTCTACGAGTAGCGCTGTAAGCGGCAGCGCAGCTGCTAGCTTTGACAAATCTTTCTTGCCAGACGCAAGCGCGCGAGCCCCCTTCTTGAGGGACCTCACTAGCTTGGAAGAGTTGCTTTTCTTCTGTGTCATGGACAAATTGATTCGTTTGCTTTTTGTAGATATTTATCAGTTGTGCTGAATTTATCACATTACTTAGCAAATTGCTACGTAGTTCCCGAAATAATTTTTTCGGCACCTACCTAGCTGACCTATATCAATTTGAGATCCTTAAATAGGATTGATGACAGATATGGTTTAAAATAAGTTAATCAAAAAGGTAAGTAGTTGTATTTATCTAGTTTAAAGATCGAAAATTGACAAACGTTAGTTCTTATGACTACACCCGGGCAGTGGTTCCACACATAGGACCGCAGGCTGCGGCATTGAAGATTGCCGTTTTGTCATTGGCGAGTGTTGTAGTTTTCTCACTATCTGGTGTAAAAACACAATCACATGCCCAATCGGTCCAAACCAACAACGCGGCTACAAACGCCACGTTACAAGCCAAGGTCAAAGCATTTCTAGAGCCCGAAGCTGGTTTAAACAATGAAATACGTGCAGGCCTAGCGCGCCTTGAACAAACATGCACGTTCACCAACAAATCAAAGTCAGTCACGCCAAGTCCCTTACTTAGCAAGAGTGCATCGGTTCCAAAAGAGGTAGCCGCAGCGCGATTGGTGGCGAATGAACAGCAGGCTGTTGCAGACAAAGCGATTGCAGAATTTCGCAGCTCGCGCACGCTGAATACGAACTCTTGTGCTGCCCTTCCCGCCTTCTTGCGCATGAGTGAGCAATGCGTGCGCTACCAAGCAGATACAGAAACGGCTCAAGCTGTGAGCCAAGCTTCACAAACTTATTTTGGTGAAACGTTGGCTCGATTTAAAAGCTACGAAGCTGCTGTGGATTTAGAAGCCAAAGGCTGCACACGCCCCGACTTTGCGCACAAGTTATGGGCCGCAGAGCAAGTGCACATCGTGCCCAAGCTCAAAACATCAGGACAACTGCTGTCCGATTTGTTGAAATAAGCGCTAACCTTGGCGGCAAATGAAGCCCCAAAAAATCTTTTCCTATTTTTCTGATCGCTTGGACAACAGCGCCAAAGTCTTGGTGCTGGTCGCTGTGACTGTGGCACTGACAAGTTTGGCCATTGTGTTGTCTGCCGACTTTGTAAAAGAGCGGCGCATGAATGAACTTCGTGAGAATGCTCAGCGCTACACCTCGCAAATCAAAGCAAAGATCAAAGACGAAGAAGAAAAGATTCTCAGCATCGCTTCGCTAGAGAAAGCGAGTGACTTTGTCACATTCAGTCAACGCGCAAAGCGTTTGATGGAAGAGAACCCTAGCTATGTGCGCATTGAGCTAAGGGATCAATCGAGCATGTTGCTGGCTCAGCGAGAGACTGCCAATAGCAAGGAAATTTGGTCGCCCACAGGACAACAGCAGTTACCCCCCTCGGTGCTGTTGAGTTTCCTCAGAGCGAATGAGCAACAAAAAGTGTATTGGTCGCACAGCTATTCGCCTACTGGTCAAAGTACACCAGAAATGGTGGTCCCCGCAAAAGGCCACGATGTGCTTTGGATTGTGCGCGTGGACACCAGCTATTGGTTGCCGCCACAATCTGGGATTGAGTTAAACCCAAACATCCAAGTACGTTTCAGTGAACAAGCGCCTAAGTTGACGCCGCAATCGCTGACAGCTGCCGATGCATTAGACCTGCCTGGCATTTACTCGCATTTGGTGTTCACCTATGTGGCCACGTCGGATTTGACCTTCGACGCAACCTCCTGGATATTGGCTGTATTGGGCTTGATGCTTTGCATCTTGCTGGTTAAGTACTCGCTAGATTTGAAGCGCCATCGCATGGCTCAAGAGACCATTGCACGGCAAGAGATGGCGCTGGTCAAGCAAAGCCAACTGAGCACCATGGGGGAAGTCTCTACAGCTTTGGCGCATGAACTTAACCAACCCCTCGCCACGATTGCCAACTATGTGGCCGCCTGCGAAATGCGCATGAAGAGCCAAGGCTACGAAGACCCAGTACTAGCCGATGCCCTGCTGAATGCGCGCAAACAGGCCATGCGTGCAGGTGAAGTGGTGCAGTCAATTCGCAACTACCTCAAGCGTCGCCCCAACGTGATGACGACCGTGGATGTACAAGAAATGCTGCATGAGTTGGAACCCATTTTGTTGCTCTCAGCCAAAGAGCATCAAACCCAAATGACGATTCATAGCGAGAAAAAGCTGTGCGCTCGCATTGACCCTGCATTGTTGGAACAAGTGGTGCTCAACCTCAGCCGCAATGGCTTAGAAGCCATGTTAAATGTTGATGCCAACCTGCGACGATTAAAGATTGATGCTCACACCCACACCTCACACAACGGCAGCATTTGGGTGCGAATTGATGTGAAAGACTGTGGGCATGGTGTTTCTGATCAAGATGCGCAGAATGTGTTTGAGTCATTTTTTACAACCAAGGCTGAAGGTATGGGGATTGGCTTGAGTTTGTGTCGCTCTGTGGCTGAGAGCTATGGCGGACGCATCAGATGGCGTAACAACTCAAAAGGCGGCGCAACCTTCTCGCTCTTTTTACCTAAGCTGTTGACCGCATAATTCAAGCATGTCAGCACAACTCCAACAACACCCCATTCAGCTCATCGAAGACGACATTGCGCTTGCGCAAAGTTTGCTCATGCTGTTGTCAGCCTCGAACTACACCTGCGTGCATTACAAGAGCGCTGAAGACTTTTTAGTTGCGGTCAAGAGCAACCCGCAAGCCTTGCATTTGCCCACGTGTGTAGTGTCTGACATTCGCCTGCCCAAACTCTCTGGCATGGACATGCTGGCCGTGCTGGGCAAAGAACACCCTGAATGTGTGTGGCCAGTGATTTTGGTGACTGGCCATGCTGACGTGGCGATGGCGGTAGACGCCATGCACATGGGGGCATTTGACTTTTTGACCAAGCCATTTGACCCTTATTTATTAACGCAAAAAATCACTGCGGCTATGGAAAAGTCGCATCAAATCAAAGCAAACCAAGATTTCGTCTCAACCTACGAACGGCACGAAGCCTCGTTATCCGAACAAGAGCGCAAAATTCTCGGCATGATTTTGGACAACCAAACGAGCCGCGAGATTGCCGAAACACTGGGCAACAGCACGCGCACTATCGAAGTTCACCGTGCGTCGATTTTCAAAAAAATGGGCGTTACGTCCATTCTGGACTTGGCCAAAAATAGCGAGCGCTATGCTTTGCTAGCATCTAATCGATACCAAGCCAATTCATAGTTACGGCTTTACCAATTCAAGACACCGTCTTTGAATCTATCTTTCATATCTTCTACGAATTGATCCTCGCCAAAAGCACAAATTTTGCTTGAGCCTGTGAATTCGTGACTGGCATCTACGCTAAAGCGAACTGTTAACAAGTTCATTCCCGTAAGTTTTGACAGTCCAAGAAGGTACTGAAGACTTTTTTCAGGTATCTGTTCCCCTGAGGGAATGCCGACAATTACTTTTTGCTCGCGCCAGATCATTCGATCCATCACCACAATCACACCAGAGATATCTGGGCGCATGACATCAATCAGTGGCGTATCTTTTTGGCGCCAAGCGCAAAAAAAAGTCTGACAGGGGTTAACGGGACGACTTTCGTAAACACCACAGCCTTGGCTGCTGCAATGGACACAAGGAGAGCCCAAATGGGCCTGAACCGTCTCTTCAGCAATATCTAACCATCCCTCGCAGCACGCAGTACATGGCAAGCATGATCGGTAATTGATAAGCATAAATATCCAAATCAGGATAAGCGCTGGCAATAAACATCAACCGCCTAAAACCCTTATCTCGAGGATAAATTTTATATCCTTTAAAAGATAAACAACTAATCGTAAAAACACGCTTACATCTGCTCAATCATCACATCGCCAAAGGCAGAGCAACTCACCTGCTCCGCCCCGTCCATGAGACGTGCAAAGTCATACGTCACGCGTTTGGTGGCAATGGCAGCTTCCATAGCTTTGATGATGGTGTCCGCAGCCTCCGTCCAGCCCATGTGGCGCAGCATCATCTCAGCAGACAAGATGATGGAGCCTGGGTTGACGTAGTTTTTGCCCGCGTACTTAGGCGCTGTGCCGTGCGTGGCTTCAAAGCAAGCCACGGTGTCTGACATGTTGGCGCCGGGTGCGATGCCAATGCCACCCACTTGCGCGGCCACGGCGTCGGAGATGTAGTCCCCATTGAGGTTAAGCGTGGCCACCACCGAGTATTCGGCGGGGCGCATGAGAATTTGCTGCAAGAAGGCGTCGGCAATGACGTCTTTGATGATGATGCTCTTGCCTGTTTTGGGGTTCTTGACACGACACCAAGGGCCGCCGTCGATGAGCGTCGCACCAAACTCTTTCTGTGCCAAAGCCAATGCCCAATCACGGAAGCCACCTTCGGTGAATTTCATGATGTTGCCCTTGTGCACGATGGTGACGCTGGGCTTGTTGTGATCAATGGCGTATTGAATGGCTTTGCGAATGAAGCGCTCTGTGCCCTCAATGGACACAGGCTTGACGCCAATGGCCGAGGTGTCTGGGAAACGAATGGTGGTCGCGCCCATTTCGGTTTGCAAGAACTGAATGAGCTTTTTGGCTTCAGGGCTTTGCGCAGCGTATTCGATGCCGGCATAAATGTCTTCCGAGTTCTCGCGGAAGATGACCATGTTGGTTTTTTCGGGCTCTTTCAGAGGCGAAGGCACGCCTTTGAAGTACTGCACGGGGCGCAAGCACACAAACAAGTCGAGCGCTTGGCGCAAGGCCACATTGAGCGAACGAATGCCGCCGCCCACCGGCGTGTTGGCAATAGCTTCGCATGCGGCCATCACGATTGGTGATCGGTGAGGTAA
>JACCDN010945057.1_pt1 | contig 15504 bp, 20 predicted proteins | sample 7441691 | NCBI WGS metagenome assembly JACCDN01 (sample SAMN15323439, study PRJNA562643) | freshwater metagenome | isolation source: river surface water | place: USA:Blue River Watershed | collected 2017-08-16
ACCCATACTTTAAGACTATGATTCTTATATGCTACCTTTACATTATCAGACATTCCTCTTATTTTAAATGAAAATATAAAAAATAAAAAACCGAAATATAAGATTTATATATGTATCCTTTAAATATTATATAATATCAAAAGTAAAAATTAAACTAGGTAAGAAAATTAAATAACCAATTGTTACTGGTAAAATATTAACCCAACCTAATGATAATAATTGATCAAATCTTAAACGTGGTAATACTGCACGTACCCATAAAATAACAATAATTAATGGTAAACTCATACTAACATTAAAGAATAAGATAAAGAATAAAGTAGAAATGGTAATAATACTTGTATATTCAGCTAAGAAGAAGAATACAAATCCAATACCAGAATGTTCAGTAAAGAAACCAGCAACTAATTCACTTTCAGCTTCAGGTAAGTCAAAAGGACAACGATTAGTTTCAGCTAAAGCACTAATAATAAATAATACTACCATAGGGAATAAAGCTAAATAACGATAAGAAGAAGAATTTAATAAAGTTAATAAGGATAAATCACTTACTAAAAATATTACTGTTAATATTATTAAACTTAAATTTACAGAATAACTAATCATTTGTGCTGTAGATCTTAAACTACCTAATAAAGGATATTTACTATTAGCGGACCAACCAGCATATAAAACACCGAAGATACTTAATTCAGTAATAGTAATGATAATTAATATACCAGCACCTTCTAATTCAGATACAATTAAATCTTTATCTAAAGGTAATACTAACCAATTAGCTAAAGCTAAATAGAATGTTATAAATGGTGCTAATAAGAATAAAGTAAGATTACCATATAATGGTAAAATATTTTCTTTTAATATTAATTTTACACCATCCATTAATGGTTGTATTAATCCTAAATATCCTACTTTATTTGGTCCAATTCTTCTTTGAGCAGCAGCCATTAATTTTCTTTCTAATAAAGTAACATAAGCAACACTTAAGATGATACCTAATAAGATAATTAGCATATTAGAATTGAAAAACCTAATTTAATATAAATATTAAAAGATTAGAATAAAATTAAAATAATTACATACTAGAAATAATAAACGGAAGATATCATAGATATAGTTGTATATGGTTCACTAATTGGTTTAGCACCTAACCAAATTAAGAATAAGAAATTAAATACAAAGATTAACCATAATATATTAAAAATTGGACTATATTTACTACTACGTATATTATTTTTACTCATTGGTAAGAAAGCTAAAATTACAATAGCAGAGAATAAAGCTAATACACCTAATGTTTTATTAGGAATAGCTCTTAAAATAGCATAGAAAGGTAAGAAATACCATTCTGGTACAATAGAATGTGGTGTTACTAATGGATTAGCTGGAATATTATTATCTGGATGACCTAATAAACTTGGTGCATAGAATACTAAATAACTTAAAATAATAGCCATAACAAAGAAACCAATTAAATCTTTAGATGTATAGTAAGGATGGAAACGAATTCTTTCACTTTTTGAAGAAATACCATCTGGATTATTAGAAGCATTTTGATGTAAACCAATTAAATGTAATACAACTAAAGCAATTAAAATGAATGGTAATAAATAATGTAAACTAAAGAATCTATTTAATGTTGCATTATCTACACTCCAAGAACCCCAGATGAAATATACTAAATCTTCACCACCTGGTAATACACCTAATAAATTAGTAATTACACAAGCACCCCAATAAGACATTTGACCCCATGGTAATACATAACCTAAGAAAGCAGTAGCCATCATTACAAAATAAATAGCAATACCTACTAACCATAACATAGTACGTGGAGATTTATAACTACCGTAATATAAACCTCTAGCAATATGTAAATATACCCAAATAAAGAATAAAGAAGCACCATTAGCATGAATATAACGAATAATCCAACCGTTATTAACATCTCTCATAATATGTTCAACACTAGCAAAAGCTAATTCAATATGTGGTGTATAATGCATAGCTAATGTTACACCTGATACTATCATAATTATTAAATTTAATCCTAATAATGATCCAAAATTCCAGAAATAATTTAAATTTCTTGGAGCAGGAGAATCAATAATATATTCATTAACAATGGATAAAACAGGATTTACTTTAGTAATTTTCATAAATAAAAAAAGAAAATAAAATATAAGTTTACTTTATTAAAATTAAATATTATTTAATAATATTATTAAATAACATATAAGTACGAGCTAATTTAACTTTTAAAATATTAGGTAATAAATTAGTATGTACATAATATAATAATATACTAAATATTACAAAAAACCATGTTAACATATTTATCCATAAATATGGTTGAAATTGTGGCATATAATTATATAAAAATTTCTTCATAAATGATCAGGATAGGATTCGAACCTATATATCAATATGATATAAAATTTAGAGTTTTACGTGTATACCAATTCCACCACCTGACCTTCAGGGTGACAGGACTCGAACCTATAACCTTCAATTCCCAAAATTGAAATTCTACCATTGAACTACACCCTGTATTTTATTTATATTTTTATGGGGATGGCGGGGATCGAACCCGCATCATGCAATGCATACTGATTTACAGTCAGCTCCTTAACCATTCAGGTCACATCCCCAATCAATTAGAAGGCGTATAAGAATAATAAGCTCATCATTAAACTGAATAAACCTAAGGCTTCTGTTAAAGCGAAACCTAAAATAGCTGTATTGAATAATTCTTGACGTAAGCTTGGATTTCTAGAAATACCACCGATTAAAGCAGCAAAGATTAATCCTACTCCAATAGCAGCACCACCTAAAGCAATTGTAGCTAAACCAGCACCGATTAATTTAGCGGCCATTAACATATTATATAAATAATAATCAATATATAATTAATATTTTTAATGGTTTGTATAAGATTTAAACTTATATAATAGTCTTAAACTAACAAACCTTAAAATACATTTTTATAAAATAATTTAAATGTTATATTTAAATTTTATTGAAATGAGAAAGAATTACCTTCTTATATGATTTCAGAAGTACAAAGTTTAGAATGTATTTCTATAGAAATTGATTCTAAATATTAAGTCCTTTCGTACTAAAATATTCCTTCTTTAATTCAAATTCTTAGTAGATAGAATCTCACCTGTCTCACGACGGTGTAAACCCAGCTCACGTATCTTTTTAAGCAGAGAACAGCTGCACCCTTAGAACCACTTACGAGCTCTAGGTAAAGATGAGCCGACATCGAGGTCCCGAACCCAAAAATAAATAAGTACTTCATAATTGGACCAGGCTGTTATCCCTAGAGTAGCTTTATCCCATAATCACCTTTATTAAAAAAGATGGAACACTATGACTTCCTAATTAATATTTAATAAGATTATTAAGATTTGTAGATCTTAATATTAAGATAATAAATTTTACATTATTTTTATTATCCTTTAGATATTTATTTCTTCTTTGAAGTTTCTTTTCAAGTACTATATCTCGGTATTGTTGACCTTTGTTACTTTTTAAAAGGTTCCCTCCCCAGGCAAACTAACTCATTTATTTAAATCTAATTATTTATTAGTAAAGCTTCATAGGGTCTTCTCGTCTAGCTAAGAAATTTAAGCATCTGCACTTAAATTGTAATTTCGCATAATATAAAGATAAGACAGTTTTTCTTACGTGATACCATTCATGCTGGACACCAATTAAATGTCAAGGAATTTCGCTACCTTAGAACTCTCACTTATAAAGCTGCCGTTTATCAGATATTCAATCAATTAAGACTGAATGTTTAATCATCTAACACTGGGCAGGTTTCAGATTTTAGTGTTTAAAATTTTTATTCAAAATCCTGTGTTTTTAGTAAACAGTCGAAGAAATGAATTTGCCGAGTTCCTTATCTTTATTTATTTAACAAATTTCATTATTATATTATATATCTTTATTTTTATATCTTTAACTTCTCTTTACGATTAGTTTTAATGAAATTTTTGCTACTTATATCAACATTCTCTTTCTTTTTATATCTTTAAAAGAAATTTCCATTACTCTGTATTAGACTAAGGTATCATAATATTCTTAATTCTAGTTGAGATTTTACTCACTCTTCATCAGATGACTCCTTCCAAGCCAACATCTCTAGATATATTTAATTGAATCCTTATTTTTCTAAGTTCTCATTGTTTTGATTTAGATAATATATCTTCTCATTTATTATCTGATCTTCCTTCATACTTTATATTTTTCCTACTGTACTCAATATAAATCTTGAAAGATTATTCTACTAACATAGTTTTCATGGATAACCAGCTATTTCCAGATTCGATTAGCATTTCACCTCTTATTTTTATTCTTCTTATACTATTGCTACAGTATATAGTTCGGTCCATTATCCTGATAAAAATAAGTTCATCTGGTTTCGGGTTTTATATATTTATAAACCTATAAATATATATTCTTGTTGATCCCTTATGCAATAGGTAAATTTAATTTGTACTTTGATGTTTTTGTTCTATTTCACTGCTCTTACTCTATTTCAGCTTTCCCTCACGGTACTATCCTCTTCGATATTATTATTTCTTTTTTTCATTCTTCATTACTTTTCTTATCAAATCTTTACTCTTATACTTAATTTCTTTATTGTTGTTTATAATAATTTCTTTTAGATTCTTCTTTTTTCTCTCTTTTCCGATCTATCTAATAATATCTTTGCTTTCCACATCTAGTCTTTCTCCCTTATTATAATAATAAATTAGAAAGAATAAATATAAAAAATAGAGATTAGATAATAATTATTAAAATTAAACTAATAATAATAATAGATAAATAATGTAAATAGAAAGAAGTATTTAAAGTATCAAATAAATAAGATAAATAATTGAATAAATTTAATAAACCATATGGTGTAAATATTTCAATTAAACCTCTATCCCAATATCTTAAAATTATATTACTATATTTTAAATAATTTAAAATTACATAATGATAATATACATTAAAATTATGTAATATATTTATACTACCTTTCCATTCAACATTAAAGAAAGGAATAATAAAGATAAAGAAGGCTAAGATAGGTAATAAACTTAAGATATTATGGAAAGTTAAATTATCTAATAAATGATTATGTGAAGGATGAGTAAATAAATGTACTACGGTAGAATAAGGTAAATTTTGAGTTAAATAACCAAATACTACAGCACCAACAGCTAAAATACTAATAGGTAAAATAAAGAAGAAAGGAATATGAGAATCTAAGAAAATATTATAACTAAAGTTAGGTTTAGTATAGAAAGTAAATATAAATAAACGAATAGAATATAAAGAAGTAATAATAGCAGTAACTAATATAAAGATAAATATTAATGTTTTTTCTTGAGATAATGTTAATTCAATTATCTAATCTTTACTATAAAAACCAGTTAAGAATGGGAAAGCAATTAAACTTAAATTACCAATTAATACTAAGTTATATAAATGAGGGATAAATAAAATTAAAGAACCATATTTACGTAAATCTTGATTATCAAATAAAGCATGAATAATAGCACCAGCAGATAAGAATAATAAAGCTTTAAAGAAAGCATGATTAACTAAATGCCATAAACTAATATTATATAAATTAATACCACTACTTACTACCATATAACCTAATTGAGAAATAGTAGAATAAGCAATTATTTTTTTAATATCATATTCAATTAATCCTCCTAATGCACCTAAAATAGCAGATACTGCACCTAACCAACCTAAAATTAAGAATAATTCATCAGACCATTCAATAAAATAACTTAATCTCATAATTAAATAAATACCAGCAGTTACCATAGTAGCAGCATGTAATAAAGCAGAAACTGGAGTTGGACCTTCCATCGCAGAAGTTAACCAAGTATGTAAACCTAATTGAGCACTTTTAGCAATAGCACCAATAAAAATAAAGATACCAATAATAAAAACTAAATTAGAATTAATATTATCTAATATTATTACAAAACTAGAATCATTATAAGTTAATAACCATAAGATTATACCAATACTCTAACCCCAATCACCTACTCTATTCATTAAGAATGCTTTTAAACTTGCCATATTAGCTGCAATACGAGTAAACCAGAAATTAACTAATAAATAAGAAGCTAAACCAACACCTTCCCAACCTAAGAATAAGATAAAGAAATTATCACCAGTAACTAATAATAACATTTGATATGTAAATAAATTTAAATAAGAGAAATATCTTGTTATATGTGGATCACCTTGTAAATAAATAGAACTATATAATTGAACTAAGAAACTAACTAAAATAATAGGAATTAACATAATACGAGTTAAACTATCATATCTAAAAGCCCAATTAATTTCATAACTACCTATATTAAACCAAGTACCTAAATGTAAGGAAGTATCAGTATTTTCAAAAACAATAATTAACATAATAATTAATTGAATAAACATCTAAAATATACTTAAAATATTACTTTTAATACCTAATTTACGATTATTAATAAAAATATTAATAAAAGGTATTAACTATATTAACTAATACATAATAATAATTATTTATTATCTTCTACATTATTTATTGATAAATCTAATGCTCCACTTTTATATTCATAAATAAAAGCTAATGTTAATAAAATAAAGAAACTTAATAAAATAATAAATCCGATATAAGTATTTAATAACCAAATAGAAGCTGCGAAAGGATATAAGAATATAATTTCTAAATCAAAGATTAAATATAATAAACCTATAATATAATATACAATATTAAATTCACCTCTGGCATCACCAATAGGTTCTAAACCACATTCATAAGGTAATAATTTTTCAATACTACGATTATTGATAGATAAAATAAAACTTAAAATATATAATACTAATAATATTAATAATATTGTGATCATTTTTTTTTCTTTTACCTAATTTATTAATTAATAATTTTCTTATAATTAGAATAAGATATTAAAGAATATAAATAATGAAATAAAGATAGCTAAAATATTAGGATGAGAATAATATTGATTATAAGAATTCTATTTTAAAGAAATTAAACCTAAATAAATATAATTACCTGTAATAATCATACTACTTAATAATAATACAATAATTACACTATATAATCCAATATTTAATAAATCCATAATAATATATAATTTAGCATAGAAACCTGGTAAAGGAGGTAAACCAGATAAACTAAATAATAAGAAAGTAATAAAGACTTTAATTAAGATATTAGAATTATTATCTTTAAATAATGTAAATAAGAATAAAGAACTTATTGTATAAATATAAATATATATTAAATATGAATAAGAGAATTGTAATACTAAGAAACCCATATGAGAAATACTACTTAAAGCAAAGAATCTTTGAATACTATATTGAGTAGTAATTAAGATACTAGCAACTAACATAGTTAAAATACTAATAATAATAATGAATTTATTTAAAATTAAGAACTAAAAATTAATATTAAATAATAAGATTAAGATACCATATTTTATTATTAATTGAATATACATCATATATTTATATGATATACCTGCATATAAATCTGGAGACCATTGATGGAATGGGAATAAACCTAATTTAAAAAATAATGTAAATAAAAATAACATAAAACCATACCAAGCATATTTAAAATGTAACATACATAATATTGTATCTAAATTTAAAGTACCATAATAACTATAAATAATAGTAATACCAATTAAGAAAACAGTAGTAACAATAGAACTTAATAAGAAATATTTAATACCACTAGTATAATTACCAATTAATAAGTATAAAGATAAATTTATTAATTCAATATTAATAAATATCATCATAATATCTGTACTCATAATTAATAAAATAATACCAATTAAATTACTAATAATAATAATTAAATTTTCTTTTTTAAAATTAAAATTATTAATATATAAAAATAAAAAGAATATAATTAATATATAATTTATATTAAAATTATTTAAAGAATTATATAAAAATAATCCTTCATTTATTACCTAATTATCAATATTTACATTATTTAATAATGTTAATACTATTAATATATATATTAATCTTTCAATAGATATTTTAGAAGAAACTAAATAATTTAAATAAATTAAAATAATACCTGTTAATAATATCAAAATTTTATATTAGAAATTGATTATAATCATAAATCAGGATAGGATTTGAACCTATAACTATATAATATTATGTTACTTACACTACCTGATTTCAATAAATAATAAACGATACTTTATTAAACAAATATTTATATTTGTTTAATCTTATTTAATATATATACATATATTAAACAGAACCCCACCAGTAATATGTTACAAATACGAATAACCATACTACATCTACTAAATGCCAGTAGAAAATAGCAAATTCATAACCTAAGTGATGATCAATAGTTAAATGATCGAAATATAAACGTACTAATTGTACAAATAAGAAGAATGTACCAATTATTACATGTACAGCATGTAAACCAGTAGTCATATAGAATACTGTACCGTATACGCTATCACTAATTGTAAATTCACCATAGCTATATTCTGTATATTGTAAATATAAGAATACTACACCTAAAATTACTGTCTATAACTAGTAAATTAAAGCATCAGATTTATTACCTAATAATAAAGCGTGATGACTTAAAGTAACAACAAAACCAGAACTTAATAAAACAATACTACCTAATAATGGAATACCCCAAGGATTAACTTCATTAATACCTAAAGGTGGCCATAATAAAGATAATTCAATACTTGGAGCTAAACTGCTATGGAAGTAAGCCCAGAAGAAACTAACGAATAACATAATTTCAGAAACTAAGAATAAGATATAACCCATAGTTAAACCTTTTTGTACAAAGATTGTATGATCTCCTTTTTTACCTTCTCTAACAATATCTCTAAACCATTGGAAAGCAATTAAAGCTAATAATAATATATTTACTAATACATTTTCATTAATAATTAATGTTACTAATGTTAAAGATACTAACATTGGCCATGGAGAATTATCTACCTAATGTAGAGGATTATTATATTGCATAATATATAAAAATTTAATCTTAAAAAAATTAAAAATATAAATTAAATTATATATTTAAAAGATATTATATCTATACTATTTAATATTATATTAGGATAAATACCTAAGAATAATGTAAAGAATAATAATGGTAATAATATATGGAATTCTTTAATTGAAATATCTAAAGATGGTGTTATATAAGAAGAATAAGAACCATAAGTAATTTTATGATAGAACCATAAAGCATATAAAGGTGTTAAAATTATAGCTAAAGTAGCTAAAACACCAATAAATGGATTTACTTTAAAGATACCAATAAATGTTAATAATTCACTAATATAACCACTAGTTAAAGGGAAAGCAATATTAGCTAAAGTAAAGAAACCAAAGAATAAACTATATAAAGGTAAAATTAAAACTAAACCTCTATAATATTTAATAATACGTGTATGATAACGATCATATAAGATACCAATTAATAAGAATAAAGCACTAGATATAATACCATGAGATATCATAAAATAAATACTACCACTTAAACCATAAATATTATTACTAAATAATCCTAATATAGCTAAATTCATATGACCAATACTACTATAAGCAATAATTTTTTTCATATCCCATAAAGTTATACAAGCAATTGATGTATAAATTACTCCTATAATACCCTAAGTATAAACCTAAGCTAAAATATTACCAGAACTAGCTAAAGGTAAGAAACCTAAACTAAAACGAATAAAACCATAACCACCTAATTTTAATAAAATAGCAGCTAAATATACAGAAACTGAAGTTGGAGCTTCAACATGAGCTTCTGGTAACCAAATATGTAAAGGAACCATAGGAATTTTAATACCAAAAGCAATTAATAATAAAATAAATAAAATATTTTGTTTGAATTCACTAATACTATTATTACTTATATATTCATAAGATGTATGTCCAATTTCATAATATAAGATAACGATTACTAATAATAATAATAAAGATCCAAATAATGTATATAAATAAAATTCAAATAAAGCAGTTATTTTTCTATTTCTAGAACCATAATAACCAATTAAATAATACATAGGAATTAATAAAATTTCATAACTAATATAAAATAAGATAATATCCATAACCATAAATATTACCATACTAATATAAGCAATACTTATTAATAATATCATTTTCATTTTATTTATTTTATTATAACTAATATTTAATACAATTATTGGTAATAATATTCCTACTAATATTAATAACCACATAGATAATAAATCAACACCAAATAATCCTAAAAATTGATATTGAAAGTAGCTAAATTGTAAATTTAAATTTTCAAACATGATTAAGATTTGCATTAAATTTAAAATACTACCAATCTAACTGATTATTAATATTTCTTTTTTATTATTACTAAATATAATACCTAACATTGTGATAGGTAATATCATAATTAAAATCTAAATCATAAATATTTTGTATTTATATAACTCTTTTTATTTTTTTTTATCTTATTAATTTATAAATTTAGAAGATAATCTGTGAGTACTGAAAGTATTATATACAATTACGAATAAAATGATAATAGAGAAGAATGTTAAGAAACTACCTAATGTCATAAAGTTATTCCAATAGTTATAACCAGCTGGATAATCTGGAATACGTCTTGGTAAACCAGCTAAACCTAAGAAATGCATTGGGAAGAATACAATATTAATAGCTAAAGTAAATACCCAGAAATGAATATGACCTAATGTTTCTTTATATTGATAACCTGTTATTTTACCTACCCAATAATAGAAACCAGCTAATAAAGCATAAACAGCACCCATGGATAATACATAGTGGAAGTGTCCTACTACATAATAAGTATCATGTACGCTTAAGTCAATTGGAGCATTAGCTAATACTACTCCTGTGAAACCACCCATTGTGAATAATACTAAGAAAGCAATAGTAAATAACATTGGTGTATAATAATGAATATTACCACCATATAATGTAGCAATCCAACTAAAGATTTTAATACCAGTTGGTAAAGCAATAATCATTGTAGCAGCAGTGAAGTAAGCTCTTGTATCAACATCTAAACCTACGCTATACATATGATGACTCCATACAATAAAACCTAATAAACCAATACTAATCATAGCATAAATCATACCAATATAACCAAATACTGGTTTAATACTCATTCTAGATAAAATATCACTAATAATACCAAAAGCTGGTAAAATTAAAATATATACTTCTGGATGACCAAAGAACCAGAATAAATGTTGGTATAATAAAGGATCACCTCCACCATTAGGATCGTAGAAACTTGTATTAAAGTTACGATCAGTTAATAACATGGTAATAGCACCAGCTAATACTGGTAAAGAAATTAATAATAACCAAGCAGTAATTAAAACACTCCATACAAATAATGGTAATTCTTCCATTTTCATAACTCTCATATTAATAATTGTAGTAATTAAATTAATAGAACCTAATAAAGAAGAGAAACCAGCTAAATGTAAACTAAAGATAGCTAAATCTACAGTACCTCCAGATTGATAAGGTGTATCAGATAATGGAGGATAAACTGTCCAACCTGTACCAACACCACCACCTAATAAAGATAAAGAGATTAAAATTAAAGAAGATACTAATAACCAGTAACTAATATTATTTAATCTTGGGAAAGCCATATCAGCAGCACCAACCATTACTGGAACTAACCAGTTACCAAAACCACCAATTAATACAGGCATAACCATGAAGAAAATCATTAAAATACCATGAGCAGTAATAACAATATTATATTGATCATGATTACCCATTAAATATACATTACCTTCATTAGATAATTCCATTCTTATAATCTAAGATAAAGCACTACCAATTAAACCACTTAAACCACCAATAATTATATATAATACTCCAATATCTTTAGCATTAGTACTACCCTACCATCTAACCAAAATAGAAGAAGATAATGTTTATTATTTATTATTATTATTTTACTTATAACTACTTTTATTTATATTAATTTAAATATAAACTTAATTTTATATATTATTTAATATATAAACTACCTCTTATAGGATAAAATTGTATTAAAATCATTAAAGCCTAAGCAGATTCACTACCAGCTAAAGGAATTAAAAATAATGTTAACATATTACCTATAATATCATCCATAATATATGATAAATTAGTTAAAATTATAACTACAGTTAAAATTAATAATTCTATTGCAATTATAATCATAATTAAATTATAACTTTGATTTAATAATATACCAATTAATTGAATATAATATATTATTAAACTTAATTCTATTAATTTGATCATTCTCTTTTTTTTTACCTAATTTATTTATTAAATCCTAAGATACCTAATAAAATTGTCCATAAAATTAAACCAATTAAATAAATAAAAGAATAGAAACCACTATATAAAAGAATACTGATTAAATGAATATCATATAATTTAATATAATTATAGAAATAATTTATATAGAAATAATTATAAATATTAATATTTTCAGATATTAAATAAGGTGTTAATAATGCAACCATTACTAATATTATTAAATATATTAATGAAGAAGTTGTAGATGTATATTGAATATTCATCATCATTATTACAAACTAGAATAATATTGCTATTGCTCCTACATAGATGATTATATAGGTGAAACCTAAATAATTATTATCTAATAATATAATTAGTAAACTACCTAAGATATATATTATTATTAATAAAAATATTTTTTGTATTGGTGAAATATCTAATAAAATAAAGATACTAAAAATAATAAATAATATAATTATAGTATTTAACATTTTCTTTTTTATTACCTAATTTATATTTGTTCATTTAAGAAGTTTAAATATTCTGGTAATGTTACAGCATGAATTGCAATTGGCATAAAACCATGTAATACACCACATAATTCACTACATTGACCATAATAATAAGATGTTCTATTAATAATTAAACCAGTAGCATTTAAACGTCCTGGAATAGCATCACTTTTTAAACCTAAACTAGGAACAGCAAAGCTATGAATTACATCATTAGATGTTACTAATAAACGAATACTAGTATTAACTGGTAATACTAATTCATTATCTACAGTTAATAATCTAATATCACCTTCAGTTAAAGAAGCATCATCTAACATATAACTTTCAATGATTACATCATTTTTATCTGTTAATTCATAATTCCAATACCATTGATTACCAATAGCTTTTACAGTTATTTCACTATCTAAAATTTCATCCATCATATATAATAATTTTAAACTTGGTAATCCAATACCCCATAATATACCAGCTGGTGTTAAAGTCCAAATTAATTCAATTAAGTTACCATGAGCAATGTTAACATAATTTTTATTAGTTAAACCAGAAATTAAAAACCAAGATACTACAATAAATATTACAATTAAGTAAAACATAATACGATCATTTAAATCTAATACACTTTCCTATGTTTTAGTTCCGGGATCTTGAAAACCTAATTGTCCTTTAATAGGATAATCGTTATAAATTAACATTTATTTTATTTTCATTTATTCTTTATTTTTTTCCACTACACCTTCCAGTACAGTGACCTTGTTACGACTTACTCCTCTTTTCAAAGGAATTGACGGGCGGTTTGTACAATAATGAGTATTCATTCATCTAATTATGGTTAACTTAGATTACTAGCCATTCCATCTTCATAGAATAGAGTTACATATTCTAATCTGAATCCTATCTTTGGTTGTATATATCACTTCTGTAGCAAGTTTATAGCCCTTCACATTGGGCCGTAAGTACTTATTGTCGTTCTCTTTATTAGAGATTTAGGAAAATTATTATGTAACCTTCACAGTAATCGCCTTTTTCGACAGCCATGCAGCACCTAAGATTAATAGAAGGTGAGATTTGGGGTTATTATCCAATTAAATAACCTGCTTCAAAGCTGAAGTCAAAACCCGCCAAATGCTTTCCATTTCAGTCCAGTGACCGTACTCTGATGGTAACCCATAACTTCTGTTTTTATGAGTCTTTACTTTCTAGATTACTGGGGTCTCTAATCCCATTCACTACCTAGAACTACATTAATAAGTTACATAATAATTCAGCATTAAATTCTATTTTCTACCAATTCCTACAAATATCAACTTTAAGAATCATATTTATAATACTTTATTATTACATTTTTTACCTTACTATTTTACCTTTTATGACCATGCATCCCTTCTGTATTACCGCGGCTGCTGGCACAGAATTGGCCGGGATTTATTTAAAAATGATTATCATTCTTCATTCATTTCTCACAATTGCCTAGGTCCCTCTGACGAGAATTGCCTAAAATCCTTCACTGCTGCTTAATAAACTTTGTGTTTATTGTGGCTATTGCTTTTGATCATTGGCTAACTATTACGTTAATACCTTAATCTCGAATCAATATCTTTATCTTATAATAAAGATAGACTCACCTCACCCTTTTGCTGTTTTAACCAACATGTGTTATCACAATTGCTGTTTCATTGGTCTTTAGCTATCATCAAACTATTTTTTTCTTTAGTCTTTACCTTACTTTATTTGATTTTTTTTTCTTTTCTTTTTTATTTTTTATTCTTCTATATTAATTCTTATAATATATCTTTTAAAGTAATAGAAATAATGAAAATGAAGATATAAGCTTGTAAGTAAGCAATTAATACTTCTAAAGCTAAGAACACTGTAGTGAAAGCTAAAGGTAAAATAATAAAGATATTAGACATATTAGCAGCAAAAGAAATACATACTTTTACTAAAATATGACCTGTTATTATATTTACGCCTAAACGTAATCCTAAACTTAATGTTCTTGTAATATAAGCAATAATTTCTAAAGGTACCATTAAAGGAATTAATCCAATAGGTGTACCAGCTGGTAAGAATAAATGTGTGATATATTTACCATGTTGTACAATAATACCATATAATAAAATACCAATTAATACTGTAAAAGCTAATGATAAAGTTAATACAATTTCTACACTTGGGGTAGAAGAATAAGGTACCATACCTACCATGTTACTAATAAAGATCATCATAAAGATTGTATAAATTAATGGTAAATAATATAATCTTTGTGTACCTAAGTTATTAATAATAATTATTAATATTGTTCTATATAAAGATTCATCTAAAATTTGATAATTAGATGGAATTATATTTTTATAATTTTTTCTAATAATCTATAATAAAATTATTATTGGTGCGATTATTGGTTTTATTTCAAATTGCTCCATTGGCATTTGATATACTATTATTTTTCTTCTTTTATGTCTGAATGAGAATCGAACCCATACTTTAAGACTATGATTCTTATATGCTACCTTTACATTATCAGACATTCCTCTTATTTTAAATGAAAATATAAAAAATAAAAAACCGAAATATAAGATTTATATATGTATCCTTTAAATAT
>JACCDN010035066.1_pt1 | contig 15501 bp, 13 predicted proteins | sample 7441691 | NCBI WGS metagenome assembly JACCDN01 (sample SAMN15323439, study PRJNA562643) | freshwater metagenome | isolation source: river surface water | place: USA:Blue River Watershed | collected 2017-08-16
CCGGGTGGGCCTGTCGACCCGCTGAGCCTGCATTGAACGAAGCAACAACCCCCTACCAGATCCCTCAGGAGCCGGGCCGGCTGCGCGCGCTCGGCCTGGCGATACTGGTTCACCTGCTGCTGCTGGGCTTCCTGTGGTTCGGTGTCTCCTGGCAGAGTGACGTACCGGTCGCCGTGGAAGCCGAGATCTGGAACCCGGTCGTTCGCGAGGCTGCGCCCCTGCCGCCCCCGCCTCCCGATCCCGCACCCGCCCTACCGAAGCCGGTGCCAGTGGCCGAACCACCCCGGCCGGCGCCTGCACCGGAACCCGCCAAAGCCAGCTTGCCCAACCCGGACATCGCGCTCGAAAAAGAGAAAGAGAAAAAGCGCAAGCAGGACAAGGAAGAGGCTGAACGCAAGAAAAAAGCGCTGATCGAGGAAAAGCTCGCCGAGAAAAAAGCGCACGACGAAGAAGAGAAACGCAAGAAGCTTGCGGAAGCGCAGGAAAAAGAAAAAGAAAAGAAAAAACTCGCCGAGCTGGAAAAGCAGAAACAGGCTGAAGAACAGAAACGCAAGGAACTCGCCGCTTCGGAAGAGAAAAAGCGGCTGGCCGAGGAACAGCAGCGCAAACAGGAAGAGGCTGCTGCAGAGCAGCGCGCGAAAAAACGTCGCGAAGATGACCTGCGCCGCCAGATGCAGCTGGCCGGCGACGGCCGTGCTGGCGATGCGGAAAAATCCCAGGGGCCACGCAGTGATGGCAGCTATGCGCGCCGGGTGGCGGGTTTAATAAAATCGCATACAATCCTGCCGCAGAGCGACATCCCCGGGAATCCGGCCGTCGAGTTCGTGATAGAACTGCAACCTGATGGCGGGCTTCGCGGCGAACCGAAGATGACACGTTCGTCCGGCATACCGGCCTTCGATCTGGCCGTGCGGCGTGCCATAGAAAAATCGACGCCCTTCCCGCCTGATCCGGCGACCGGCAAGGTACCGTCCAGCATCAGTATTTCTCATCGACCGAAAGACAGCGAGAACCGATGAAACGATCTTTCCTGAAGCTTATCGCGCTGCTGAGCCTTGCCTCCGTGCTGCCGCTGGCGCAGGCGCAGCTGAAGGTCGATATTTCCGGGGTGGGCGCGAACCAGATACCCATTAGCATTGCCGGCTTCGTCAATGAATCCGTCAGCGGACAGTCGGTCAGCAGCATCATTCGCGCCGACCTCGAGCGCAGTGGCCTGTTCAAGCTGGTCGATACGCAGGAGGCCATTGCCGAGGGCGCGCAGGTTGATCTGGCCGCCTGGAAAAGCAAGGGGGCCGATGCACTAGTGACGGGCAGTGTTGTCAAGCTCGCCGATGGGCGCATCGAGCTGCGGTACAAGCTGCTCGATACCGTTCGGGGAGGCAGCCTGACCGCGCAAAGCCTTGCAGTACAGCCCCAGTTCACCCGACTGGGCGCTCACCGCGTGGCCGATGAAATTTTCGAGAAACTGACCGGCATACGCGGTGCGTTCGCGACCCGTATCGCCTATGTGAGCCGCTCGTCTGGCGAGTACCGTCTCGAGATCGCCGATTCGGACGGCGAGAATGCCTTTGTCGCACTGCGCTCGTCCGAGCCCATCATCTCGCCGACCTGGTCGCCTGACGGCAGCAAGCTGGCCTATGTCTCGTTCGAGAGCAAGAAGCCGGTGGTCTATGTGCAGGAACTCTCGACCCGCAAGCGCGTGATCGCCGCGAATTTCAAAGGTAGCAACTCGGCACCCGCGTGGTCACCGGACGGCCGCCGGCTGGCCATTGCGCTCTCGCGCGAGGGCCTGACGCAGATATTCAGCGTCAATGCGGATGGCAGCGACCTGAAGAAACTCACGCATTCAAACGGTATCGACACCGAGCCTTGCTACTCGCCCGATGGACTGGCGATCTATTTCACCAGCGACCGCAGCGGCGGCCCGCAGGTCTACCGGATGAATGCCGACGGTGGCGAACTTCGGCGCGTCACGTATGGTGGAAATTACAACATCAGTCCGGCGGTCTCGCCAGACGGTAGAATGCTGGCCTATATCTCGCGGCGCGAGGGCCGGTTCCAGCTGTTTGTTCTCGATCTGGCAACCTCGCAGGAGATGCGCCTATCCGACACAGCGCACGATGAATCACCGAGCTTTGCGCCGAATAGTCGATACATCCTGTACGCCACCGAGTCCGCCGGCCGGGGAACACTGGCCGTGGCAGCGGTTGACGGCAGCGCGAAATATACGCTCTCGGCACGAGGCTCAAACCTGCGCGAACCCGCCTGGGGACCGTTTACCAAATAAGCCGGGCCGAGCGGACGCTTTTTGATCAATCAGGGGGAATACAACATGCAAGGAACCAAATACATTGCCGCTGCGCTGATGGTGCTGCTGTCGGCATGTTCGACCGTGAAGCTGGACGAGGCCGCGCCGGTCGAGGACCGTGCCGGCAAGGACGCACCGCAAGTCACCGCGCCCATCAGCTCCAGTTCGTCCAGTGCGCCGTCGTCGCAGAGCAGCCAGACCGCGTCGAGCAAGGACAATGATCCGCTGAACGATCCTTCCAGCGTGCTCGCCAAGCGCAGCATCTACTTCGATCTCGACAGCTATGTCGTGAAAGACGAGTTCAAGCCCGTAATCGATGCGCACGCGAGATACCTGATGTCGCGCAAGGATCGCAAGATCATCATTCAGGGCAACACCGACGAGCGTGGTGGCAGCGAGTACAACCTTGCGCTCGGCCAGAAACGTGCCGAGGCCGTGCGTCGTTCGCTGCAGGCGCTGGGCGTGCAGGATTCGCAGATGGAAGCGATCTCCTTCGGCAAGGAAAAGCCCAAGGCACAGGGCAGCAACGAGAGCGCGTGGGCTGAGAACCGCCGCGCCGACATCGTTTACTGATGCCCTTCATGAAGCGATATCATTCTTCGCTTGGCGCCGCCCTCATGGCGGCGCTTTTCATTGGCGCGCCGATGCAGGCCCATGCGCTGTTCGAGGATGCCGATGCCCGTCGCGAGATCATCAAGCTGCGCAAGCAGATCGATGAACTTGCCACCCGTACCGACAACCGGCTGCAACAACTCGACACCAAGGCGGACAAGAAAGGCCTGATCGACCTGATCGGAGAGATCGAGAAGCTGCGCGCCGAGATCGCCACGCTGCGCGGACAGGTCGAGATCGTATCGAACGACCTCGCCAATGCGCAGAAACGGCAAAAGGATTTCTATAACGATCTCGATCAGCGCCTGCGCAAGCTCGAGCCTCAGCGTCTGTCGATTGATGGCCGTGACATCGAAGTCGACAAAGCGGAGCAGGCCGCATTCGACCGGGGGCTCGCGGAGTTCAGGGCGGGCAATCACTCGTCAGCGAATCAGAGCTTCACCGCTTTTTTGCAGCGCTATCCCGAGTCAGGTTATTTGTCGCAGGCCTATTTCTGGCTGGGCAGCACGCACTTTGCGCAGCAAGATTGCGCGAAAGCGATACCTGCGTATCAGACCGTGGCGACCCGCTTCCCGAGCAGCCAGAAAGCCCCTGAGGCACTGCTGAACATTGCCAGCTGCCAGCTCGATCTGAAGGACAAGGGCGCGGCACGCGAAACACTCGAGCAGTTGCTGAAGAAGTACCCGTCGTCATCGGCAGCCAGCATGGGCAAGGAGAGACTCGCTGAGCTAAAATAGCAACGTTGATCACGCAGTGACAGTAAGCATGACAGACAGCCGTTCAAGCATTCACGTTCACGATGTACCCTAGAGCATGTTTGCGTTTGACAAATCTTCTTCGCACTGCGTATAATCTTGGTCTTTCGGGTCGTTAGCTCAGCTGGTAGAGCAGCGGACTTTTAATCCGTTGGTCGCTGGTTCGAATCCAGCACGACCTACCAAACAAAAAAAAGCCCCACTCACAAGGTGGGGCTTTTTGCATTGTCGAGACTCTTTTCGGCATGCTGTCCAACACCCCCTCACTAAAGCGGTGAGCGGTGGGCGCTGAACCTGTTTGCCCGACAGTTCAACAGTCACGCAGGCAAACGCTCATCAAGCACTTTGCGAAGTCCTCGCAAAGTAACCGGTGCTGATTCCGGATCCAGCGCCTGACGTAATGCTTCATTGATCATCGTTTGGTAACCACGGCCTGATGCTTCCGCTTTCTTTCTGAATGCCTCGATGATGTCATCGTCGAGCATGATAGTGATGCGCGTCTTTCCGGGAGATGCGATCACTGCACCACGCTTGCCTTTGGCGAAATCATATTCTTTATCCATGATAATTCCTTGTCTCGTTGGGACTTGCCTTGCGAGCAGAGATCAAGCGCGTCCGCTCTCCGCGCTGCGTATGGCAGACAACAAGTACGCGCCCGATGGCATCCATACCCAGGGTCAGGAACCTTTGTTCGTCATGATGCCCCGGATCATGAATCGTCAACGCAAACTCGTCGCGTAACGCCTGCTCAGCGTGAGCAAAGCTCACACCGTGCTTTACATAATTCGCTCTGGCTTTTTCTGGGTCAAATTCGATGTCCACCCTCGAATTATACATATCTTATGCATATACGCAAGCCTGACTTTTACCCCATCATAGAGCGCATGATCACCTGACGGGCTCACCATGACCGGACTCTTTCGTCTTCATCCCGGCAACTTCGGACACCTCTGCCTGCTGGGACTCGCCTGCCTGCTGGGACTCGCCTGCCTGCTGATGCCGGCCACGTCCCGCGCCGAGCCTTTTTTCGCAGACAGTAATGCCACCGGCTTTTTCATCTCCGACAACGGTCATCTGATCACCGCGTATCACGCGGTAGAAAACCGCAAGGTCTCCGTTGTCATGCCTGATGGTCGCGCACTGGCTGCCGAAGTCGCCAAGTTCAACAAGGAATCCGACCTCGCTTTGCTGAAAGTCGCCGCGAGCACCGCGTATCTTCCGATTGCCCTGCCCGGCAATCTGCAGCCGGGCACCGAGATTCTCACCATCGGTTATCCGATGATGTCGGTGCAAGGCCGCTCAGCGAAACTCTCGCGCGGCATCATCAACAGCCTGGTCGGCTTTCATGAAGATAAAACCAGTTTCCAGTTCGACGCCGCCACCGCGCGCGGTAATTCCGGCGGGCCGGTGATTGGGCCGGGCGGGCTGGCCATTGGCGTCGTCAATGGAAAGCTCCATACGACCAAAGTGCTGGAACGCACGAAAGAGTGGATCGTCAACGTCAACTATGCGACCACGACCGACTCGCTGATCCGCTTTCTGGACGGTGTACCGGGCCTGCCCGCGCCGCAGCCAATGAACCTGGACGCGCCGCTAGAACCGCGAAAGATTTTCAATCAGCTGAAACAAGCGATCGTGCCGGTCGTCTCGGATATGTCGGCCATGCGCTCGTCGGAGAACGCGCCACAGGGACAGTAGGCATGCAGGGCGTCCGGCACGGCGCTCGCCGCACGCCAAGGGGCTGGCGGCCTGCCCCACCCGCACCGCGTGACAAAGACCGCCCAGCATCGCCCTGCGCTCGCCACAGGAGGCGACGACTTTAGCGCGTTGCAATCTCGCCAAGAGTTCCTGAAGGCAACTACAATGCACGTATGCGTTCTTACCGATATGGCTATCAACTGGCGCTGGCCCTGTGCTTTGCGTTGTGCACGCTGTCAGCGCAGGGTCTGACGCTTAGCAAAAATGAAAGCTCTTATCGGCTGTTTGCTGAGGTATCACTGCTGGAAGACCCTGCGGGCCAGTTAAGCCGCGAGGAGGCCAGTTCGCCTGCGATGCGGCAGCAGTTCCGGCGCTGGACGGGTTCGGGAGATATCAATCTCGGCTTCAGCGAGTCGGCCTACTGGCTCAGGCTGACCCTGTCACGCGAAGAGGATGCGCCGGGCAGCTGGCTGATCGAGATCCCTTACCTCAGCCTCGACACGATCGACTTCTACGCGCAGGACGAGCCCCCCGTCTTCACCGGCGCATCACGGCTGTTCTCGACCCGGCCTGTCGCCCACCGGTACTTCCTGTTCCCGGTCACCGTTACGACTGAACCACGCGACATCTACCTACGTATCAGGAGCCACTATGCGCTGACCGTCCCGTTGAATCTCTGGACGCCCGAGAGCTTCTACGAAGACGCGCAGCAGACGCTGACGATTCAGGCACTGTATTTCGGCGGTCTGCTCGCCCTGCTGGTGTACAACTTCTTTTTGTGGGTATCGCTCAGGGACCGCCGCTTCCTGTACTACGTGCTGTTCTGCAGCCTGCTCGGCATGGGTATCTTTGCCGGCAATGGCTTTGGCCGCCTGTTCATCTGGCCGGATGCGCCCGGATTCGATGTCGTGTCGCAGTCACTGCTGATCAGCACTGCGCTGATCTTTGGAATCGAGTTCGCAGTCACCTTCCTCAAAGGACGGGAAGTGGCACCGCGGGCGACGCAGGCGCTGCGCGTCGCTGCCGTCACCTGCGCTGTCGTGGCCGTGCTCTTGCTAGCCTCGCTCTGGATCTCCCTGCCGATGGTCTGGATCTACCAGGTGTTCATCCTGACGTCCATGCTCGCCACACCGCTGATCCTCTGGATTGCCGTGCGTGCGTGGCGCGCGCGCGTGACAGGGGCACGGTTTTTCATGCTCGCATGGTGCCTGCTGCTGGGTGGCGGCATCGTTGGGAGCCTGCGCGCTCTCAGCCTGTTTCCAACGAATGTCTTCACTGCCTACAGTGTGCAAATCGCCTCTGCCGCCGAAATGCTGCTGCTGGCGCTGGCGCTGGCCGATACCGTTCGCCATGAGCGGGAAGAACGCGAACAGGCGCAGCGGCGGGCACTGGCCACCAGCGACGCACTGATGCAGGTGATGAAAGAAAGCGAACAACGGCTGGAGCGCGCCGTTGCCGACCGGACCGGGCAGCTCAACAGCGCACTGGCGAATGAACGGGCGATCCTCAGCCAGTACCAGCGATTCGGCGCGCTGATCTCGCATGAGTTCCGCAACCCGCTGGGCATCATCGACAGCCAGGTCGCGCTGATGCGCAAGACCTCGGCCACAGAGGACAGCCGCCTTGGCGGGCGACTGGACGTGATCTCCGGAGCGACACAACGACTGGTAAAAATGTTCGACCAGTGGCTCTCGGACGGACAGGTGCGGGCCGACATTCGGCCGATGAAACGATCCCGCATCCTCATCAGCGACTGGCTGCCGCAATGCCTGCAGGAAAACCGGATGTACGCCGAGCAGCATGTGATCGAGATCCGTCTCGATGATAGCGCGATGCAGCTGCAGGCAGATCAGGAGCTGCTCGATATTGCGCTGGTCAATCTGCTCGACAATGCCTGCAAATACTCCCCGGCCGGCAGCCGGATCGTGATCGCTGCCACCCGCAAGCCCGGCTACATCGGCATCAGCGTGATCGATCAGGGTAGCGGTATCGCGCCCGAACATCATGAGCGCATCTTCGATGACTACGTCCGCATTCCCTCGGCTGGTGGTGCGCGAGGTACCGGACTAGGATTGCCGTTTGTAAAAAATATCGTGAATAATCATCTGGGGCATATCAGCCTGACGAGCGCATCGGGTGAGGGAAGCAGCTTCACGCTATGGTTCCCTGAAGAGCCAGGACCCGATACCACCCAGAGCGCCAGCGAGGCTGTCCCTGCCTGACGAATGTGAATGACCTCAGTGACATAAACGACATGAATGATATGAACAACGCCAGTGGCATGACCGAGTTGACGGAACCAACAAGCATCAGAACTGCACCGCACCGCGCGGGCAGCATCCTCATCGTCGAGGACGAAGCCCCGTTGCGGGAGGCGATGATGACGTATCTGCGGATGGATGGTTTCGCCGCCGAAGGCGTCGGCAGTCTGCAGGAGGCGACGCAGTGGCGTGCGTCGCACGCGATGGATGTGCTGATCCTTGACCTCGGTCTGCCCGACGGAGATGCGCTCACCTGGTTGCAGAGCCACCCGGTCGGACACGCAGGTCTGGTCATCAGCACCGCGCGCGGCCACGCGCAGGAGCGGATCGCCGGCATGCAATCCGGCGCAGATGCCTATCTCGTCAAGCCCGTGCAGCTTGAAGAGCTGTCACTGCTGGTGCAGAAGCTGCTCCAGCGCCTGAAGAACGCCGAGACGAACGCCGAGACCTCGCGCTGGACACTGGACAAGGTGCACTGGACGCTCGCCGACCCCGCCGGCCGGCTGCTGAAACTGACGCACTCCGAAGCGCTGATCATTCACAAGCTCGCACAGTCACCGGGAGAGGCCGTGTCCAAGAACGAGATTGCGCTCGCGCTTGGCCACCAGCCTGCCACCTATGACATGCGGCGGATGGAAATCCTGATCCGCCGCCTGCGCAACAAGGCCCGTGACGTGCTGGGCAAAGACCTGCCGCTGGAAACGGCACACCGGCTAGGCTATGCGTTCACCGCGCCGGTGGAGATGCGCTGAGTCACTGAGCCGCCCGCGTGGTCCTCTGCGGGCGCTACAGACCGGCGATCGTGCAGCCCAGCGCCGCCAGCGGCGCAGCCTTCGCACCCGTCTCGACCGCATCCTGCGCATTCGCATTCCCCTGCGCTGCGCGCTCGGCGATGCCGTGCAGGATGGCCGAGATGCGAAACAGATTGAATGCCAGATAAAACCGCCAGGCGGCCGCATCGACAGGACCATGCGCCTGTGCATACCACGACTGATAGGTCGCTTCATCCGGCAAGCCCAGTGCCTGCCAGTCCAGTCCCTGTATCCCGCGCCACAAGGTGTGAGGGATGTGCCAGCTCATGCAGTGAAACGCAAAGTCTGACACCGGATCGCCGATCGTTGACAGCTCCCAGTCAAGCACGCCGATCACGCGCGGCTCGGTAGGATGAAAGATCAGGTTGTCGAGGCGATAGTCGCCATGAATCAGCGCGGCGCGCTGCGGCGCAGGCAGGTTTGCGGGCAGCCAGTCCATCAGGCGTGTCGCGCTCTCGGACACCGGCAGCGATGAGGCCTGCAGCTGCGCTGACCAGCGCATGATCTGCCGCGACAGATAATCTTCCCGCTTGCCAAAGCCATCGAGGCCAACGGCATCGATATCCACCTTGTGCAACGCTGCGAGCACGCGGTTCATCTCGCGATAGATCGCGTGACGCTCCGACGGCGACAGGCCCGGCAGGCTCTGGTCCACGAACACGCGCCCGTCCAGAAAATCCATCAGATAGAACGGCGTGCCCACGATCTCTGCATCATCGCACCACGCCAGCGCCGCAGGCACAGGGACGTCGGTCGCTGCAAGCGACTGAATCACGCGATACTCACGGTCGATCGCATGCGCGGACTTGAGCAGCACACCATCGGGCTTCTTGCGCAACACAAAGCGCTGCTGGCCGGCCGCTACCAGGAAGGTGGGATTCGACTGCCCGCCGGTCAGCGCCTTCACACACAGCGACGGCACGATGCCCGGTCCGGGGATCAGCTGCTGGTCGGCCATCCATGCGCGCAGGCGCGCGACTGCCTGATCATTCATAGCGAGCTCAGCAGATGGCCATGATCGACCGCGACACACGCACCGGTCATGCCGATGCCCGCGTCGGAACACAGCAGCAGCAAGGGCCCGTCGAGATCAGTGATCTCGCCGAAACGGCGCGTGGGGATCCGGCTGCGCAGTTTCTCCCCGGCCTCGCTGTGCAGAAAATCGCGGTTCAGGTCGGTGACCACATAACCGGGCAACAGCGCATTCACACGGATCTGATAGCGCGCCAGTTCCAGTGCCATCACGCGGGTCGCCTGTAGCACCGCGGCCTTGGAGATCGCATAGGGCGCAACGCCCGCGGCGACACGCTCACCGAGTATCGATGCAATGTTCACGATCGTCCCGGGCTGGCCGGCCGCACGCAGCCGTCGCGCGGCTTCGGTGGCGACCAGCCAGCAGCCTTTGAGGTTGGTGTCGATCACGCTGTCCCAGTCCGCCTCGGTCTGGTCGAGCAAGGCGCGCGTGACGGTGATACCCGCGTTGTTGATCACAATGTCGCACGCGCCGACCTGATCGAAACAGGCGCTCACGCTGTCGCGCGCACTGACATCGAGGCTGACTGATGTCGCCTGATGTCCGTGCGCTGTCAGCGACTGCTGCAAGTCCGCGAGCTTGTCCGTGCGGCGCGCCGCCAGCACGACCTCGGCGCCGGCCGTGGCCAGCAACTGCGCAAAATGCGCACCAAAACCACTCGAGGCACCCGTAATCAGCGCGCGCTTGCCGTCGAGACGGAAGCGCGTCGATACATCATTCGCCGTCATGCTTTGCCGCTCGCGATTTTTTTCGCCATGCTCCAGCGATGCACCTCGCTGGGGCCGTCATAGATGCGGAAGGCGCGCATGTCGGTGAAGATGCGCATCACCGGGGTCTCGCCGGTCACGCCCATGCCGCCCATGATCTGCACGCTGCGATCGACCACGCGCCACTCTGCCTCCGAGCAGACGACTTTCGCGCGGCTGGATTCGAACGCGCCCCGCTCGCCCTTGTCCAGCAGCCAGGCCGTATGAAGAATATGCAGACGGGCGGTCATCAGGTCCATGTCGTTATCGGCGATCATGAAGCCGACGCCCTCATGCTCGACCAGCGGCTTGCCGAAGGCTTCGCGCTTGCGCACATAGTCCAGCGCGACTTCGTGCGCGCGCCGCGCCTGTCCGAGCCAGCGCATGCAGTGCGTCAGGCGTGCCGGCGCGAGCCGCACCTGCGCATAACGGAAGCCCTTGCCGATCTCGCCCAGCACATCGGTGGCGGGAATACGCAGGTCGCGGAATTCCACCACGCCATGGCCGCCGGAAAAGCAGCGGTCCATCGCGTCGAGATTGCGCACGAGCCGGATCTCGGGACGGTCCATATCCGAGAGGAACATGGTCGCGCTGCCATCTTCCATGCGCGCCATGATGATCGCGTACGACGATCCCTCGGCACCGGTGATCAGCCACTTGAGTCCGTTGATCACATAGTGGTCGCCATCGCGCACGGCCGTGGTGTTCAGCATGCTCGGGTCAGCCCCTGCCCCCGGCGAAGGTTCGGTCATGCAAAAGCAGGAGCGGATCTTGCCCTCGACCTGCGGGCGCAGCCAGCGCTCTTTTTGCGCCGGCGTCGCGACTTCTTCCATCAGATGGATATTGCCCTCGTCGGGCGCGTGGATGTTCATCGCGGTCGGGCCCAGCCATGAGTAGCCGGACTCTTCGAACACCACGGCCTTCTCGACATGGGTGAGACCCAGCCCGCCGAGCGAGGTCGACGCATGCGGCGTCAGCAGGCCGGCGGCGCGTGCGCGCGCCACGAGTTCGTCGCGCAGTTCGGGATGCGGGCCGTGACTGTCCTGCCGGGCATCATTCTCCAGCGGGATCACCTGTTCGGCGATGAATTGCCGGGTCTGCTCGCGCAGCGCCTCGGCTCTGGGGGTCAGCGAAAAATCCATGGCGGTTTGTATGTAAATTGAGTTGGGAATGACAGTGTAAAGCCTCAGCGGTTGACGACCGCTGCCGGCAGGCGCAGCACCAGCACCGCACCCAGCACGGCCAGCGCCGAGAACAGGTACAGGCTGCTCGAGGCACTGCCGGTCAGGTCGGTCAGCCAGCCGACCAGCGAGGTACTGGCCATGCCCGCGATATTACCGAGCGAGTTCACCAGCGCGATGCCTGCGGCGGCAGCTGCCCCAGTCATGAACGATGGCGGCAGGCTCCAGAACGACGCCTGTGCAGCCGAGGCGCCGGCGGCTGCGAGCGTCAGCGCCAGCATCGCAACCGGCAGACCGTAATCAGGCGTCGCGCACAAGGCGAGTCCGGCGGCGGTCACCAGCGCAGGCACGGCGGTGTGCCAGCGGCGCTCGCGCAGACGGTCGGCGCTGATGTTGGTCAGCACCATCGCGATGATGGCGACGGTGTAGGGAATCGTGGTCAGCCAGCCGATCTGCAAAGGATCGGAGACGCCGAGCTGCCGGATCAGGGTCGGCATCCAGAAACTGGCAATGTAGATCGAGCTGGCGATGCAGAAGTAGGCCACGCCCAGCATCCACACGCGCGGGCTCCGGATCGCATCCATCACATTAACCTGCTCGCTCTGCGCGGCTTCGCGCGACACATCTTCCTGAATGACGCGCTTCTCGTCATCCGTCAGCCAGCGGGCGTCGTCCACGCGATTGTCCAGAAAGCGCAGGATCGCAATGCCGAGCAGGATGGATGGCACGGTCTCGAGGATGAACAGCCACTGCCAGCCGGCGAGGCCTGCCGTGCCGCCAAAGCTTGTCAGTATCCAGCCCGACAAAGGGCCACCGATGATATTCGACATCGGTATCGCCGCGAGGAAGAGCGCAATGATGCGACCGCGCCATGCGGCGGGAAACCAGTAGGTCAGGTACAGCAGCACACCGGGAATGAAGCCCGCCTCGGCCACGCCGAGCAGGAAGCGCAAAATATAAAACTGGGTGGGCGTGGTCACGAAGGCCATCGCCGCGCCGATCATGCCCCAGCTGATCATGATGCGCGCGATCCAGAGCTTTGCGCCCACGCGGTGCATCAGGATATTGCTCGGTACTTCGAAGATCACATAGCCGAGAAAGAAAATCCCCGCACCCAGCCCGTACACGGTATTGCTGAACGCAAGATCGCTCATCATCTGCAGCTTGGCAAAGCCGACATTCACACGATCCAGATACGCGGCCAGATAGCACAGGCACAGGAAAGGAACGAGTCGCCAGGCCAGCTTCCTGTAAACCTGATGATGGGTGTCAGCGGCCATCTCCGATGCCGCGCTGCTGCTTACTGCCATGGGGTCTCCTCCCGGAACATCGTGTTGTTTTTTTATGAGGACGTCAGTTGCCGCCCTGCTGAATCCCGCTAAAAAAAGGCCAGCCTCGGCAGGCTGGCCTTAACCCAACGCGGAAATCAATCCACCGTAGCCAGACCATCGCGGCCAGACCCTGTCTGGCCGCATGACCGCCTGCTACCTGTGGCTTACTGCACCAAGGCTTACTTCGACAGCTTGAACACCATCAGCGTGCCACCCTGAGGCACCAGCGTGGTCGTGCCCTTGATGTGGTCGATCGCGCCGGCCAGACGCTGTGCGTCCACGCCCCAGCCTGCCTGCACGGCGATGTACTGCTCGCCATCGACTTCATACGAGCTGGGCACGCCGATCACGCCCGACGGTGCGCTGTGCTCCCACAGCAGCTTGCCGGTCTTGGCATCGAACGCACGGAACTTGCGATCCGGTGTGCCGCCCGCGAAGACCAGATTGCCTGCGGTGGTGAAGGTCGGTGTCCACAGCTGATCGCTGAACTTGTGCACCCAGGCCAGCTTGCCGGTCTTGATGTCCCAGGCCTGCAGTTCGCCGATGTTCTCCTTGGCTTTCTCGCCCAGACGCACATTGGTCAGCACGCCATCCAGCGGGAAGCCGAGATAGAGATCGCCCGCCTTGTACGTGGTCTCTTCGCCCTTGGGCAGGCTGGAGCACATGTTGTTGTTCGCGGGGATGTAGAACAGGCCGGTCTTCGGGTTGTAGGACTCTGGCAGCCAGTCCTTGCCGCCCCAGATCGACGGGCAGAAATCCGCGCCCTGCTTCAGCGACGGCTTGCGCGACATGTCGTACTCGGGACGGCCCGTCTTCGGGTCGATGCTCTTGAAGACGTTGTTGCCCACATACGGCCACGCATTCACGAAACCGATCTTGCCGCTGGCGGTGCGCTCGAGCACCCACAGGTAGCCGTTACGGCCGGCATGAACCGCGGCCTCGACCTTGCGGCCCTTGATCTCGGTATCGATCAGCAGTGGCGGCGTGACTTCATCCCAGTCCCAGGAATCGTTCGGTGCGTACTGATGATGGCCTTTCAGCTCGCCCGAGTCGATGTCGATCGCCAGTACCGAGCTGGCGTACAGGTTGTCGCCCTCGCGCATGTCCGGTGTCCACGGACCCGGGTTGCCGGTGCCCCAGTAAGCGAGATTGCTCTTCGCATCATAGGTGCCGGTGACCCACACCGACGCACCGCCGGTCTTGTACGACCCATTGTCCGGCCAGGTATCGCCGCCCGGCTCGTTCGGTCCCGGGATGGTGTAACGCTGCCAGAGCTTCTTGCCGGTCTCGGCATCGATGCCGGCCACAAAACCGCGAATGCCGTATTCACCGCCAGAGACACCGACCATGATCTTGCCCTTGGCCGCCAGCGGCGCGAGGGTCATGTAGTAACCGGTCTTCCAGTTCTCGACCTGGGTGGTCCAGAGCACCTTGCCGGTCTTGGCGTCGAGTGCCACGAGATGGCAATCGGTCGTCGCGACATAGACCTTGTCGCCATACAGTGCGACGCCGCGGTTGGTCGGATGCAGCTGGAAAAGCTCGGCAGGGATTTCCTTTTTGTAGCGCCAGATTTCCTGACCGGTCTTGGCGTTAATCGCGATCACCTGATTCTGCGGCGTGGTGATGAACATGTAGCCATCATTGACCATCGCAGGCGACTGGTGGCCTTCCTGCACGCCGGTGTTGAACGACCAGGCGAGCTGCAACTTGGAGACGTTCTTGTCATTGATCTTTGCCAGCGGGCTATAGCCCCAGCCCTGATAGTTGCCGCGATACGCGAGCCAGTTGCGTGCCTCAGGATTCTGCAGGCGAGCATCGGTCACCGGGCTGTAGGGCAGGTTGGCCTTGGCGGCCGACGGGCCTTCTGCCACTGCGAGCACCGGCAAAAAGGCCAGCGCGATGGCCAGCTGTTTCTTGTTGAATTTCATGTGTGTCTCCTCTTGCAACGATATGGACTGTCTGCACGATGGCAGCAGCCTTCCCCCAACATCTCTTGACGAGATATTTTTCTTTCAGGCGCCCGGCTTGGCGGAGAAGTCTCCGGCAATCGTCAGCACGCCATCGATTTGCGACAGCGGCACGTTCGGCAGGCTGCGCGATGCGGGTCCCTTGGCGACGGAACCCGCGGTGTATGGATCGAATTTCGAGAAATGGCAGAAGCACATCAGCAGCTTTTCCTGCGCGCGCCACTCGGTGACATCGCAGGCCTGATGCGTGCAGATCGCAGAGAACGCGACCACGCCCTGGATGGCGACAGCCTTCATCTCGTCGCTCATCTGTGCCTCATCGAGCTTCACCAGCAGGAGCTTGTTCAGCCGCGATTCATCGCGCGCTTTTTTCTGCGACAGATCGAAAGGAAAGGCCAGCACGGGCTTGGCACCGACCTGAATGTCCGACACCTTCAGCGGCGCAGTGGCATCGCCCTTGGCCGGCACCAGCAGGTCGCCCTTGCGCATGCCGGCGCCGCTGTCGTCGGCCTGTGCTGTGCCCAGCTGCAGCGCGCAGCCGCCGGCCGCCGATACCGTGGCCAGTTTCAGCACCAGCCGGCGCTGACTGCTGGCAGGTTCATCGTCCCGGGTCGGGGTGGCGTGATCGCAGGGGTATGTCATGGTCTTGCTCATCTCCGTCAGCATCGGCGGGCAAGCAGACGGACACGCATTCAGATACCGGAACCTGTCCCCGCTTACTCCCCCGGTATTGCTATTAGCGCAATGTTTTTAAACTTATTTTCCGGTTTTATGAACTCTGAATTCAGAGTTCAAAC
>JACCDN010131015.1_pt1 | contig 15497 bp, 15 predicted proteins | sample 7441691 | NCBI WGS metagenome assembly JACCDN01 (sample SAMN15323439, study PRJNA562643) | freshwater metagenome | isolation source: river surface water | place: USA:Blue River Watershed | collected 2017-08-16
AGGTTCTACGGGCCTATAGCTCAGGTGGTTAGAGCGCTTCACTGATAATGAAGAGGTCGGAGGTTCAAGTCCTCCTAGGCCCACCAGGAAGCCTTTCTCAACTGAGACAAGGGATCCAAACGTAGAATTACAGCAACAAAGTGCACCAAGACCCGGGGATTTAGCTCAGTTGGTAGAGCACCTGCTTTGCAAGCAGGGGGTCAGGGGTTCGACCCCCCTAATCTCCACTCGATTTACTTAGAATCTCACTTTATTTGGGCTACCTGTTTACACACTCTCTTCAGTAGAAAAGGATGTTGAGCCTTGGAGCAACATCCTAACAAAGTTCGGAGAGCTGACATTCAAGTGCTGCGTGCAATCGCGGTAATCTCAGTCATCCTTTTTCATCTCTGGCCACAAACATTTCCAAATGGTTATTTGGGCGTTGATGTGTTTTTCTGCATTTCAGGGTATGTAATTTTTAGACAGATCCAGGCGGGTTCGCTAGAAAACCTAATTACCGCGAAGAGATTCCTTAGACGACGATTTAATCGAGTCTTTCCCGCTCTATCAGCGATGGTTTTGGCCGTGACCATAATCTCGACGCTAGTCTTTTCACCCTTTGAAGACACCGGTTCCCATTCTCTGTCGGCGACAGCGCAGACTGCTCTGGGTGCCATGATGGGAATCGCAAATGTTGTTATTCCAAACATTTCAGGTGACTATTTTGATCCCGTGGCCAACTCAAACCCACTACTTCACACGTGGTCCCTGTCGGCGGAGGAGCAGTTCTATCTAGTTTTCGGACTCCTATTTCTTTATGCAACAAGAACCAAAACAATTATGCTAAAACGTTTTCTTTTCGGCCTCATGGCTGCATCGGCTGTTGTTTCACTAGTAGTTTTTGGTATGCAATCGCAAAATGTGTCATCGCCAGATTGGTTCTACAGAAGCGACATTAGAGCTTGGGAATTTTTAGCTGGAGGCTCGGTGCTTTTCATGGACAAACTTGATTTGTGGACTGGAAATAGAAAAGCATTTCTCTCTCGCGTAGGATTCGCAATTTTGGTTTTCTTGTCTATGTCAAAAATCGAAACCTCACCTGTACTTCTTCTCATCCTGACGGCCTTTATTATTTGGTCAAAAGTCCTACTTTCAAACAGAGAGCAAAACATAGTAATTAAAGCAGCAGTATGGATTGGAGAGAGATCGTATTCGATGTACCTTTGGCACTGGCCTACAATTGTTTTCTTTTCCTATTTCATTGCAGAAAGCATCGTCAGCAAAACTGCCGCGCTCGTATTTAGCCTCTTCCTCGGCGCTTTCTCTTATCGATTTATTGAGAGTCCTTTTAGAAATAATGATTCAACAAAGAAAAAGAATATTCCACGTGTACTCAGCTTGGTAGCGCTAACTTCAAGTTTGGCCGCGCTTTTTGTGGTTCAACCTGCTTTTGCAGACGCCCTTTCCAAACAGGGGCGTGAAGGTGAGATTGGACACACAACATTTCATGATGTAATCACAAACAACTATTACCCATGTTCGCCGTCGTGGTTCTACAAATCATCACCCAATTGGGGGGGAGAGCCACGGTGCCACCAGTCGTTTGAGTCGCGGGTGCCTACCGTTGCCATTCTGGGTGATAGTCATGCCGAACACCTGTTTCCGGGTCTAGCGGAAGCGGACCAAGAAACAAACTTTGTGTACTACTTAGTTCCTGACCTTAAGGAAGCACTAAAGGCTAGCGGATCAAAAATTATCACTCACACGCTTGACGACCCAAATATCGAAATTATTGTATTGTCTGCTTGGTGGGGCCTTAACTATTCCGACGAAGTTCACCAATTTAGCCTTGACGCGGTAGCTAGGAATAAGAAAGTACTTTTAGTTGGAGACACGCCATTTTTCTCTTTTGATTCAAGTGAATGCAAGTTTGGTAAGGGGTGGTTACGCCTAATGCAAAGGTGTGAGATGCCTCTTTCCCAGAGAGACCTGACTGGAATTCTCGAACTAAGGAAATTATCAAATGAAGTTCCAGGTATTGAGTACGTGGACCTCGGTTCGACATTTTGCTCAAACGACGTTTGCTCGATGATTGTTGAAAATAGAGTGATGTTTCGAGATTCTAACCACTTGAATATAGAAGGATCCTTGATGGTAGCCAAGGAGCTTTTGAAGAGTTCTGAATTTCTGCAAGAGGCAAAATTCAAGTAAGAACTTTAACTCGTCATCCTCAATTTCGATCCGGACCGAGTCGGCCACAGTCGGTTACAGATAGTGACTTTGAAAGCTGTACCAGACAACTCCTTTGCACTCATCAAATCAAATTCTGTAAAAAGCCAACTTCTATACATTCGTCTGACTTAGCAAATGATTCATGCCAGATTATTTACACTTCCGAAAGTTGCTTCGAAATCCAACTATAGGTCTTGGACAACCCGTCGTGGAGAGACATCTGATAGTCCCAGTCCAAGACTTCTCGGATCAGTGCATTGTCAGAGTTCCGGCCGCGGACTCCAACAGGCGCGTTCAACTTGTGCTTGATAGTTACCTGCTTTTGAGCGATTGAACTAACCGCACCAACTAGATTATTTATCGTAACCATCTCTTCAGAACCTATATTGATAGGACCTGGAAAATCAGATTTCATTAGGCGACGAACTGCCTCTATGCAGTCATCGATGAACAGGAACGAGCGGGTCTGTTGCCCGTCCCCCCAAACTTCTATCTCCCCTCCATTGCCCGGTAGAGCCGCAATCTTGCGGCATATTGCGGCCGGGGCTTTTTCCTTGCCACCATCCCATGTGCCAAAAGGCCCATATATATTGTGAAAACGAGCCACAGCCACTTCAATTCCGAAATTTCGTTTGTAGGAAAGGAAGAGTCTTTCCGAAAATAACTTTTCCCAGCCGTATTCACTATCTGGGTTCGCTGGGTACGCTGACGATTCCTCCAGGTTCGGGTTCTCAGGATCCAGCTGGTTGTGCTCGGGGTAGATACAAGCACTGCTGGAATAGAAGACCTTAGCTGTCTTGCCGTACTCACCCAATTCTTGCCTTAGGCAATCCAAAATATTGAGATTAATGCTTGCAGAATTATGCATTATGTCAGCGTCATGTGCTCCCGTGAAAATATAGCCGGCACCACCCATGTCAGCAGCAAACTGGTATACCTCATTAAATCGAGGCCCGTTGTTAGGTTTCAAAACGCTTCGCATAACAACCGGGTCCCTTAGGTCTCCGATAATAAACTCGTCAGCTACGCTTTTATCAAATTCTGGATGTTTGAGGTCGACTCCAGTTACCCAATAACCTTCGTCTTTAAGTCTCTTGACCATGTGGCTTCCAATGAAACCTCCAGCGCCCAATACCAGTGCTTTCACAAAAACCTCCAAATTACATTCAATAGAACTCTACCTATATGTTAATTGACTTTAGCCATAAACTAACTTGATGTAGCTGAGGATAAATTGGGCATGTCAAGCCGAAGCTTCGAAAAATTGGGAGAGAAATTGCAGAATCAAACTATCGACATAGTGTTGCCTACATATCGCGAAAAAGACTCGATTGGGAGAATCGCGAAGGAGTTTGCACAAATTTCTAATGTCAAAACCGTGTATGTAGTTAACAACAATGCAGAACCAGGGACTGACGAAGAAGTTATAGGAATTGAAAAAGTCGTTCTTCTTCACGAAGCGAAGCAGGGTTACGGTGCGTCGATCAAGCGCGGACTAGAGGCCTCGGACTCGCCCTTCTGTGTTATCTGCGAGCCTGACGGCACGTTTTTCCCACGGGACATGGCAAAACTTATCGCTTACCTAGATGATAACGAGATTGTGATTGGCAGTCGAACCGTATCGACCTTCATATTTAATGGTGCGAATATGGGCCTTTTTCTCAAATGGGGCAATTGGGCTGTAGCCAAACTGACGGAAATTCTCTTCAATACGTCAAGTTTGACCGATGTCGGATGTACGTTTCGCGTAATTGGCAAAGACTTCAAAGACGCGTTCATGAAGCAATCGACCACAGATGGTAGTTTTTATGGGCTTCAGATGATGCTTTTCGCATCAAAAAACAACTTTTCACTAATTCAGATCCCTGTCCATTACGGCCCTCGGGTTGGGACCTCATCAGTTACGGGCTCCTTTATTAAAACTATAAACCTGGGACTCAGAATGATAGTTGAAATTTTAGTCGTTCGAACTTTGACTAAAAGGCTCACAAATAAGTAGCATTTGACCCGCGAGAGGGCGGAACGGCAACTTGAGGTACAGCGGGATTAGAAAACTAAGCCAAGACAGTCTTGACTTTAATGTGAGGGGCAAGAATTTCGAGCGTGAAAATTGCACTCGGAACCCGTGGCTAGCCAACAGATCTTTCAAACCCTCGTGGGTATAAATGCTTATATGGGTGTAGTCGTCAAAATAATGCTTATAAGAATAGGTGAAATTCGGTTGCATAAGAATCAATTTTCCGCCTTTCGACAAAACCCGTCGGCAGCTATCTAGAAATTTTGGAGCTTGTTCGCGACTTAGGTGCTCCAGAAAGTTTGAAGCAAAGACCACATCTACGGATTCATCGTTCAAAACTTCAAGCGTCACGGCATCAGCGACGTAGCATTCAACGTCTACATGTGCAAACGAAGGAAACGTGGGCTCGATATCGATTGCGATTTTTCTTGCTGCATTCAATTGATTTATGAACTGACAGTAACCAGCTCCAACTTCCAAAACCACCGATTCCTCAGGGATAAATTTTTGAAAATATTTCGTCAGATGAGACCAGGCTTGTTCTCGTCTTAGATCCTTTTTGAATCTTGTTTCAAAATACATAGAGTGAGTCATTCCTGTCGCGTTTCTTTAGTAAGTACAACCGTATTACTCTCGGGATAGAGTTCAAACCTCAACGTAGGTTTCGCCGGCAGCCCATCAGCGATGAATCTTGAATCATGGAATGTTATACCAGTGCTCTCGAAAATGTAAGCATCCCAAAATCTATAGGACCCAGTGCCAACATAATTCTCTAATGCTGAGTAATCAACAACCGGTGACACGGGACCAACCTGGCGGCCAGAAAATTCCTTTGCAGATTCTGTGACAGCTTGATAAATCCATGTGGTGGACTGCTGACCGGTAAAAATGGCGGCGTTGGAGACGATTGTGGCTGCAGTGACAAAAGTCACGGCAAACAAGGAGCTGATCCCCCTCAATAGTGATTTAGAGCTAATTAGGAAGTGGAAAAGGATTGCGAGAGCGATGGACTGCAGGCACGCGGAGTAAAAAGTACCAAGATAAAGCGGTTGCCCTTGAGCCCATTCTCGATATCTTTCCGTGAGCGCAAGCGGGAGGTTTGGAAGAAAGCTGCCTAGAAAAATAGTCACAAAAATCGGCCAAGAATTTATGGTCAACCCAAAGCGCCCAACTTGGGAAGTATCCTTTTTGGCGGCGGGAACAAGCTCTCTCGAACGTGCAATAAAGAGTAAAACAAAGACACATAACCCTGCGATGGCTATATAAAAAGAGTAGGAGGAAAAATTAGCTAGATGCAGGTTTAGGTAAGCGGTATTCAATAGGTGACCGAACGACATAAGGAAAACTGCTGAGATAGTTCCGAAAGGATCGTCGAGGGACAAAATTGTTCCCTGGTAGGAACCACCAAATTGTTTAGCGAACAAGTAGTATCCAAGCAAATACACACCGACAACTCCGAACAGTAAATACAAAGGAGCTTTTTCTTGCTTAATGAGAAACCGCTTCCAATTAAGCTCTTTTGGCTTTTGGCTCAGCAACAATGCAATCACCAAGGTGGGAATTTGAAACAGCACAGCCTCATATGAAGAAATTCCGATGGCGAAAAAGAAAGTAAAAAGCAAAGATTCGCGCAGTTTAAACGCCCTCAGTAAATCACCAAAAAACGCCATCCCGTAGAGAAACATGAATTGCCCAAAAGTGAACCAAAGCGGAAACCCCGTAATCGCGTTATATCCCGTTGCGACAGAGTATGTGGCAGAAAAAGCGATCGGCACCCATATCGCAACCTTCTTAGTCACAATTTTTGTACTAAAAAGATAAAGGGAATGAAGCAGGAAAATGATTGAAAGCGTCCGAACTAGATACACAAAAACAGGTGAATTCAACACGAAGACCAGTTGAGTGAGAGTGTAGTAGAAAACCTGGTAAAAACGTCCTTGACCAGTTGCCTGGACTACAGACCTGTCAATAATTGACACCGGGTGAATATCTGATGTCGAAGAACAACCATCTTCAAAGAACCTGGTCGCAAAAGTACAGTAGTCGTCTGGGCTGGCAAACATTGAGGTGTTTGACGTCAAAACTAGACAAAAGGATGTTATCAATAAGACAACTAGAGAATATTTATGTGCAATCAACATCATAAGATTTGATCTAAATAATTCTCTCAATTTTTCAATTCCCTACTTTCAAATTTAGTTCCCGCTGGCCTTCGGTCAGCCAGCAATCAAACCTACCCGAGGATTCCTACTTCCACTTACCCGAATGCAACGATGCAGAATTAGCAAATGCCCGCGCTTTGGCAAGTAATTCAGAGGGTCTAATTTCACCGCGGAGAATCCCAGGGAAAACCCCAGTCTTTATTAGATGATAAACAATCGAGGGTTTTCGAATTAGCTTGAACGAGGCAATAAAAATCAAGGAAATCGACTTCTTAGGCGGTAAAACAATTGCCCATGCGAGGGAATTAAAGCTGGACAGACTCGCGATGTGGTGTGCGACGGTTGCTCTAGCTGTTAGCCACGAAGATTTTGCGTACAAATCTTTAGAATTTTCACCAGTTCTCACGGAAACGCCAGCTATGCGAATTTGTGGGAACACGGGGGTGGCACCAAAAGACCAGACGCTTAGTAGCAAAAATAAGTCTTCAAGCAAAGTGATGTCATCGAAAGCCACTTGCGGTAATTTCCTAATTGCATCCACAGGCCAGACTGTCGAGCAGAAGGGAATTCGGTTTAAAAACTGGAAGATTGAGCTCACATCTGTGCCTGGAACGACTAGTCCGGGTGTGACGTCGTACCCTGATTCGTAAAAATATTGAGAATCAAAGTGAAATATTGTTGAACTGGGGTAGGCCTGGATAGCCTTCAAAATTTTGCAATCTGCAGATTCATCTAACCAGTCATCATCATCTAGAAATAAGACGTGAGAGGATTCGATTTCTTGAATAGCTCTATGAATGAGCCGAAAGCGAGAGTCTGACCTGATTGGCGGAACTTTGACTATTTTGACACGGTTTTCAAGTTCTTTGATTATGGGATTGTGAACATCCGAAATAACTATGTGGGTGATTTTGAAACGAGCGGCATTTCGCTTGAAATGTTCAACAGAACTAATTGCCCTTTCCAAGCGACCTAGATTTGCAAATCGAGTTCGAGTAACAATAGTGAGGCTGGGGGGTAGCTTTTTTTTAGCTGCAAGATCAATTGCTAAATCAATGTTTATGTCCGATAAGGAAACTTTGCTCAGGTTTTTGATCGGGGACATGTTGGGAAAATAAACCGACAAGGACGAACTTAACAAGCACGCACTGGAATTCAAAAACGCAAGGTTACTTAGAATTGTGCCAAAATCCTCTCGGTCCCCGATTAGGCCATGGACAGTCTTATTAAGGGCGGAAGGATTAACAAGTACAACCCCGTTTGATAGCTGTAGCGCAGGAAGGACAACTCCTGAGGCAGTAGGCAAAGTTCCCGGCCCAGAAGAGAAGGTCAAGGATTTCGATTGACGTTGACCAAATAAATAAGCCGAGACGCCTGTTTCTCCCACGACGCCCCAGTCTTGCCAAGTGGCATTCAATTCGCTTATTAGGGATCGGACCGATAACTGAAAATTCGTCGGGAATATCGCGTTTGCCGACGAGACAATGAAAGGCTTCTTCTCGGATTTTAGAAGGCGCTCTAATGCGGAACCGAGGTCAGTCTCGAGTTCTAATTTATGGAACGTGAAACCTAAAATGCCAACGTTTGCGGCTAGAAAATTTTCGCAGGTAAACCCTGGGCGCTCGTGGATGTAGATTTTCAAAAGGCTCCTATATCGACATAGCCCAACGATGTTCTTTCGAATTTTGTTGTCTCCATACTAAACTAGCGGTTGTGGGGTCTAAGGCTGGGCTAGCGGGAGCCTCTACTAAGTGCCCTAACTAAGAAGAGATGGCCAAAATGGATCGTGAGTTACGCTTGGTCAGATCCGCCGTGAGCAACTTAAACACAACCAACATAATTTTTGTCCCGACATTCAACAATCCGACGTACTTGAGCGGTACCTTAAGGCAGCTTCGCACCTATGATCAGGTGTCTATTGTTGTCCTGGATAACAAGTCAGAGTTCCCTGGAATGCTAAATTTACTAAAGGATGTCGAGCGCGACCTCACTGTGATTAGGCTGAGCGAAAATTACGGCCCGCACCACATTTTCAGGCACCAAGAGATCCTTGACTGTCTTCCAACATTCTTTAGCTATACGGATCCAGACTTAAAGTTCAATGAGAAACTCCCAGTTAATTTTCTCAAACAGCTAGAGCAGCTGACTGTGGAACAGCAGATAGGGAAGGCTGGGTTTGCTCTTGACTTGTCAGACTCAGGCAAATTTAGAAAGGGAAAGTTTTTCGCGGGCGGAAAACTTCAATCTATAAAAAAGTGGGAGAAGAAATATTGGAAAAATCCAATAATGAACTCATTGGGTTTGGAAGCGTATCTTGCTCCTATCGACACGACCTTCGCGCTTTACAATCAAAATTTCTTTTCGTTCGAAAATTTTTACTCGGGAATACGAGTGGCAGGCTCTTTTACAGCGAAACACTTACCTTGGTATGCCGATTCGCACGTTCCTCAAGCCGAGCTTGATTTTTATACTAGTGCCGCAAAGTTTTCCGTTTATTCGAAAGGCTCGAAATAAATGAGTAATGGCCTATTCACCAACTCAACTAAACTAGCCGGTGTCAAAGACTCACTTTCAAAACTGTTTACAATTGGCCTCATGCTCGGGTGGCAAGATTTGCGTCAAGCCTACAGGCGTTCAGCAATTGGCCCACTTTGGTTGACGATTGGAATGGTTGTCCAGATACTCACAATGGGTTTGGTATTCTCGCTAATTTTCAAAATACCACTGCGGGATTATCTGCCTTTTCTAGCTTCAAGCATGCTGGTGTGGTCACTAATCAGCTCAAGTGTAATTGAGGGGTGCAACGCATTTATCTCAGCCGAGGGGATGATTCGTCAGCTTAAGCTACCGACTTTCATTTTCCCAATAAGGGTTGTTTGGAAGAATCTTCTCAATTTCGGACACAATTTAGTTATTTTGCCGTTGGTTTTTATCCCGTTTTCGACGAAAATCGGTCCGATTATGTTTGTTAGCCTAGCGGGGTTTGTACTTTTGATTTTAAATCTGATATGGATTGTGTCGATTCTTTCATTGGCGTGTGCCAGATTTAGAGACCTTGGACCAATCGTGAATTCATTAGTCACAATCGCTTATTTCGTCACCCCAATTATGTGGCAACCAAACTCCTTGGGGGATAGTTCACTAGCTCACCTGCTTCTGGGACTAAACCCCCTGTACCATTTGATACAAATTTGTCGACAGCCGCTAGTAGGGGCCCTGCCAACATTAGAAAACTGGATCGGTGCCGTGGTTTTACTTGTAGCAGGTTTGATAATCACAAAGTATGTATATAAAAAATTCAGTTCGCACATAGCTTTTTGGGTTTGATAATGGCACACATAATCTTTGAAAACGTAGACGTCAAACTACCAGTGTTTAACGCAACCGGGCGCTCACTGACATCTAAACTCTTGAGTTCTGTTACTAAGGGTAAATTGGATAAAGATGCTAATGGCCATATCTTTGTCAATGCCCTCACGGACATCAGTTTTTCTATTCAGGATGGCGACCGCGTTGGATTAATCGGGGGAAATGGCGCAGGTAAATCCACTTTATTGCGGGCCATCTCTGAGATTTACCCGGCTGTGAGCGGCAAGGTACGAGTACATGGACGCATCGCTTCTCTCATTGACATCTCGTTGGGTATAAATCCGGAGGCCACTGGGCGAGAAAACGTTTACACTCGCGGAGTTTTACTTGGCCTAAAAAAAAGTTTCATACAACAGCAATTTAACGACATTGTTGAGTTTTCCGAACTGGGGGAATTTATCGATATGCCAGTTAGGACCTACTCCTCTGGCATGCTTATGAGGTTGGGGTTTTCAATTTCAACTATTCTTAAACCGGATATTTTACTCATGGATGAATGGCTTTCAGTGGGAGATGAGAAATTCAGAGCAAAAGCTGAATCAAGGTTACGTGAGATGTTTTCCACAACAAAAATTCTCATTTTGGCCTCTCATTCGAGAGAGCTCGTGGAAAACACCTGTAACAAAGTTTTGTGGCTAGATAATGGCAAGCTAAAAATGATTGGAAGTCCCGAAGAAGTTTGCGCCCCATACTTCGATTAGCATTTTTATCTTGGAATAGACAGCCATTCGCTTGGAATTAGATCGTAAAATTCGATATCTGCAGAAAACCACGGGTTAGGGTAGGTCACCTTGGCTTGAGGGCTTCGTTGTTGAAGCATCCAAGCCCCCCACCAACTGAATGTGGAATTGCTAATCGCCAACGCTTTGGACTGGGAGAAAAGCTTTAGGGTTCCAAAATCAGACATTTTGGAAAGACCTGCGTCGAAAATTAGACCTTCGATACCGTGAAGTTCGGCTTCAACTTCAACTGGATTGTCTGTGAACACGAGCACCGGGGCGGAGCTTCCTTTTCTTAACTTAAGAAGTGCCTTTTCAAAATAATCTCGCGTAGTAATACCGTGAACAGCGGTGGCGTCCGGGTTCGAAACATAGTCACCGCGCCTGACGTGAATAGCTATGAAAGAATCATCTGGGTACTTGGCCAGCATGGCTTTATCATGTTCGGTTGTCTCGGCAGTAAAGAGGGCCTGGGCGAGCGCCGGGGCAATTTCGGGAAAGTATTTTTGTGATTGGAAGTAGCCACGAATCTCAGTCCCTGGTCTGATTGTGTTTATTTCATTTTCAAAGACAAATGATTTCTCCATATAAAGCTTTAGAAGCTTCGGAAACAATTTCCCCGACAGGTCCTTTATTTTCTGAGAAAGTGCGGTTGAGCAGCGGAAGTTGGCTATGAAAGGAGGGCCGAGTTTTTGTACCTCTACTTCACGGAGATTTTGATTCTTGTAGAAAGCGGTATCAACTTCCAAGGAACATCCAAGTCTTTGAGCTTGTTGCCAACCTGCCGCAATTATAAAAAGTTGATTTCCTAGGCCACCTTGGAGGTAGGCAGTTATCACTGCGCGAGTGTTATTTTTTTTGGACAAGAGGCTTTCCGTTCGTACTCAATGCTTGACGTAATCAGAGTTAATGATACCTTTCTGTCTTGGTGTGCAAAAAAAAGGGGGGGGGTTGAAATGACGGGGAAAAAGCGAATTTCAGTAGTGATTCCTGTTTTCGATCCGCAAGAAGCTCATTTCGAATTTCTTTACCGCGCTTTTGAATCAATAGCTGAACAAACAGTGATGCCTTTAGAAGTCGTATTGACAGCAAACCACGAAATCAAGTATCTGGCTAGGCTCCTAGGTGAGTTCTCAAACAAATTTGAGATTGTTTACTCAAAAAACAAATCTCGGAACGCCTCGGAAAATCTAAATTACGCGGTAAAAATCGCGGGTGGAGATGTTATAAAAATCCTATTTCAAGACGATTTCCTCTTACACACGCAGGTTCTTGAAAAATGTTCAGAAATAGATTCGAAGAATCCTTGGATAATTTTTTCTTACATCCAAGCCAACGAGAGCGGTGAAAGTATAGGACTTCCAATGTTTCCATTATTCACGAAGAGGCTAATTTTGGGCGAGAACCTAATTGGCGCACCGTCCTTAGTGGCTTTCGCGAAAGATTCTTTCATAAAAGTGGACGAGAATTTGGTTTTTCTTTTTGACTGCGATTGGTACCTCAGGATGGCCCACAAATGGGGTTATCCGAAAATTGACACTCAAGTGTCAGTTGCAATCAGGCTACACCCTGGCCAAGCTACGCATTGGGCGGTAAGGCATAAGAAACGTGAGATTAGAATTACAAAAGGAAATCACAAATCGGCTTCGAAAACCGAGTGCCGATGTGTTCAGGATCAGACGCCATAATCGGTAATTTTTTTCTCTATGTCAGAGTACGACTCAATCTGTTGCACAGGTCTCTTGTTGGGAACAGCAAAAAAGTATATTGCCTGCAATTCCTTCCAAACCAAATCAAACTCATACATTCCCTTGATTTGAGACATAGCTAAGCCCTCAGCGCTTCGAGCAGCAGCACTCTCTATTAGGCTCCTCATGTGCGGCTTGATAACGTAGCAAGATGTAGTTTGGGTATTTTCGGTAACGCTAAGCAATTTGCTAATTTTCACGCGCTGCCATTCGTTTGGGGTGTTAAAACCGAGACAAAGCACATCTAACTTCTCGTTTGCAACGAACTCTTCTATTAGAAGGTCAATTTCCCCTCGCGCGGAAATAAACTCACTGTCGTCCTCACAGACCATAATTAAGTCTTTTTTGCTTGACTCGGCAAGTCTCAAGAGGTCTCTATGGGAGAGAGAGCAACCTAATGCCCCATTTGTTTTACGAATACCAGGAAACACTTCGTATGAAGTTTGATTGAGTTTCCACATTTGCTCTCGAAATGATGCGAGGCGGTCGGTGCGATCAGCAAGATTAATCACATAAATCGAACATCTATCTAGACCAACTCCCGAACTCACAGCCTTCGAGGGAGCCGCGATGGGTACGAGCCGGCGAAAGGTCAAGTACCGGAAGTAAAGACCTAGTGGCCCGAGTAGTCGCCTTACGACTTGTCTAGGGTGCTTCATTGAGACCGCCACCTTGTATGCGACCCTCCACGTAGCAACCATAGCTCTCGCTGGGATGGAACTTGAAGAGGAGTACTTTTGCGACAGACCTTCAAGTTTGCGCAGCATCAGAGATTTGATTTGCTGGGGTAATACATCTAATTGCTTATAAATTAGTTGTCGCTTAAGAAGAATTTTTCCCAACCGATGGTAAACCTTACTAAGTTGCATCACTAAGACGCCCTTCTCCAGATCCCCAGACTTGAAGTGACAACCCAAGCGCGTCTTTTTCACTTCTTTGAATTTCTGTGATGTCAAATCTTTCAGCATAATCTTGAAAATTAATGGCTAAATCCTTATCGTAGGCATCGATGATTCGATCGTCTGACGGGGAATACTCTGAGCTACAAAGGTAGTTAGCCACTGTATTTTCACTTAGCGCGAGAAAGCCATGGCCTATCCCCTCTGAAATAAGGAGCGAATGCTGATTCTCCTCACTCAAAATGCGAGTCTCGTGCATGCCATAAGTATCTGAAGTCAACCTAAGGTCAACCACTAAGTCTAGGAGAGCCCCCCTGACACAAGAAACATACTTCGCTTGCCCTCGTAAATTTTTTGTCACGTGTATTCCTCGCAGTACCCCCTTTCGGGACGTGCTTTGATTTACTTGTTGAACTTGAAATTCGCGACCTAGTTGCTCACCAATCTGAGATAACTTGAACACTTCGTGGAAGCTACCTCGTTCATCGCTGCGAATTATTGGCGTGTTGAGCCAGACACCGTTAATTTGGAGTGGCGTGAAAGTCATGGATTCCTCTGATAGTTTGACTGCATAAACAGGTTAGCCGAGCGGGAAATGATTATGCGAATTGCAGTGATTGGCTCGAATGGCATGTTTGGATCTGAAATGCTTAGCGTCCTGAATGCAAAGGGCATTTATTGTCAGGGGTTCAATCGACAAAGCCTTAACTTGGAGCAAAACGCACAGTCTGTGGCAGAAACCTTAGAAGGCTTTGATGCGGTTATAAATGCAGTGGCATTCACCGCAGTTGATAAAGCCGAGGACGAAATCTTGGAAGCAAATACCGTCAACGGCATTTATGCCGGGCTCTTGGCACAAGCATCAAAGACTGTAGGCGCCAGGTTTGTGCACATCTCTACCGATTATGTTTTTGATGGCTTGTCCGCCAGTCCTTACACAGTCAACGAGGCGACAAATCCTCAGACTGCTTACGGAAAATCCAAGTTACTCGGCGAGCAACTTGTCGCCGAATCAGGTGCGGATTATTCGGTTCTAAGAACGGCTTGGCTTTATGGGGCAAACGGGAGATGTTTCCCGAGAGTAATGGCTCAATTGCTCAAGAGGAGCGGAAGCGTTCGAGTAGTGAGCGATCAATTTGGTCAGCCCACTTGGACACGTGATTTAGCCGAGATGGTGATTCAGGTTTTGAAACTCCATCAAATGCCACGAATTCTTCACGCAGTATCGTCGGGAGAGGCTAGTTGGTCAGGCTTCGCGAAGGAAGTTGCAATATCAATTGGCAGTAGCGATCAGGCTGTTGAGGAAATTTCCAGTGCGGAGTATCCAACTCCGGCTAAACGCCCGGCATGGAGTGTTCTTGATAATTCCAGTGATGTGTTGACACCGATTGGTGACTGGCGTGAGCGATGGAGACAAGCCGCACCAGAGGTGTTGCGCGGAATTTAGGCTAGCAAGCCTTGCAGGTATGCACCGTAGCCCGATTTGATGAACTGTTCAGCTTGCGCACGAAGTTGATCATCCGAGATGAAACCCATACGCCAGGAAATTTCTTCTGGTGCATTAATTTTTCTTGAATCATTCATTTCAATATCTCGAACTCGATTAGCTGCGTCCTGGAGAGCATCAATAGTTCCGGTGTCTAACCAAGTTTTGGTTTCGTCGAGCACTTCAATATTCAGTGCAGACTCAGCTAGGTAGGCATTATGAAGATCAGTAATCTCGAGTTCTCCACGCGAAGATGGCTTGATTCCCTTGGCTTTCTCGACAACTGATTCGTCGTAGAAGTAAAGACCTGGAATCGCATAACTTGACTTTGGAGAGTTGGGTTTTTCTTCAATCGAAAGAACTTTGCCGGACTCGTCAAACTCAACGACACCAAAACGCTCGGGGTCTGGAACTGCGTAAGCGAAGACGGTAGAGCCAGGACGGTTAACCATGCGACTAAGGGAAGTACCCATTCCTGGACCGTAGAAGATGTTGTCGCCAAGGATCAGAGCAACTGGTTGGCCGTTAATAAATTCTTCGCCGATCAAGAAAGCTTCGGCAAGACCATTTGGTTCGGCCTGTACGGCGTATTCAAATTTGATGCCCCACTGAGAGCCATCTCCAAGAAGTCGAACGAATTGTTCTTGCTCATGAGGTGTAGTGATGATGAGAATTTCTTTGATTCCTGCAAGCATCAGTGTGCTGATTGGGTAGTAGATCATGGGCTTGTCGTAAACCGGCATGAGCTGCTTTGAAGTAGCAATGGTTAGCGGGTGCAGGCGTGTCCCTGAACCCCCAGCAAGAATGATGCCCTTCATGACTGCTAGCCTACTTTAGACAAAGGAGGCATACCAATGAAGTTATTGGTTACGGGCGGAGCGGG
>JACCDN010243827.1_pt1 | contig 15497 bp, 10 predicted proteins | sample 7441691 | NCBI WGS metagenome assembly JACCDN01 (sample SAMN15323439, study PRJNA562643) | freshwater metagenome | isolation source: river surface water | place: USA:Blue River Watershed | collected 2017-08-16
GACTCTGGTATTTTTACCATTAGCCTTTATGGTTTTAATGGACAAAACTGTGTGAGTGATACATTGAGCAAAACCGTAACGTCCTTCCCGTATCCGCACCTTAATTTAGGACCAGATTTTAAGGTATTAGAAGGGGGTACTTCTCTAATTAGACCAGCATTTGTATTTGGTAATAAACTTAGTTACAAATGGAAGCCTGCACTTTATTTAAATAGCGATACGGCTGCAGTACCACGTACCACGCCACTTGGAGATGTTACTTACACACTAGAACTCACCGGACTAGGTGGTTGCATGGTTACCGACGATATCTTTATTAAACTATTACTCGCACCAGAAGTACCCAATGCTTTTTCTCCAAATGGTGATGGCATCAACGATAACTGGGTGATAAAATATTTAGAAAGCTATCCAGGGGCAACCATCGATGTGTACAATAGATACGGGCAGCCCGTGTTTAAATCTATTGGGTATGATAAACCTTGGGATGGTAAATACAACGGAAATGAATTACCAATAGGGACTTATTACTATATTGTGAATCCTAAAAATGGACGAAAAATAATTACAGGTTCTGTTACGATTATTAAATAAGCAGGATTGGTAAAGCATTATTCAAATACGCCTTCTAATGTTACCAAAGAACCATCCCCTTTAATTCCGAATACGATTTGTATACGTGTTTCTGAAATACCTAACTTATTAATTAAATAATTAGCAACCCACTGAGCATGTACTTTACTTTCTTTAATTGCTTTTTTTGAATCTCCTCCGAACCCAATAATTTTAATTTTACAAGTTGGATGTTCAATAAGCTTTTGTGCCACACCTAACATTATTGAATCAACATTGATAGCTGTTACATTTGTTGATGTAAACCGAATAGTAGGAAGGCCTACAAAATTGCAATCACAAATTTTTAATTGTTCTTGTAATTTTTGAAATTCAGTTGTTAAATCAAAATAGGGTTTCTTATACTGATCAATAAAGGCCTCTTTTTTTACTTCTTTAACAATTGTATCATGTAAAGTAATTGTATCACAAATCTTTTTTTCAATGACCGTTTTTTTAGAAAGATTTACGTGAAAACCTAAGCTTGTGATAATACTATTTCTTAGCCCATTTGTTACACCCTTTCCATATGCAACTTGCAGCGTCACAATAAATGGAGCAGTTTTTGGAAGATACCGCATACCAATACCTAATGGAATTGATGCATAATTAAGCCCAGCATTATTGTTTAAGTGAAGACCAGAATATAAATAAGGTTGCAAAGGCATGGCAGGCTTTCCAAGCACATAATAAAGATCAGCTTTAATCGCATTTAACCAAATTTCGTTTGACTGTGTTGAAGGAATAAGTTTTTTACTAATTCTTCCATAACCCAAACCAAGTGCAATACTATATGCGAACCGCTTGTTTACATTTTTATAATAAGAAGCTAGTGCAGATACATTTCCCCTTTGAAAAATAGGTCTTCCTTCAAAACAATTACAAGTATCACTACTAGTGCCTTCAAAAAAGCCAAAATCTTGAGTTTGAAAAGCAATACCTATTCCAGAAAATTTTTGTGATGACAAAAAAGATTTTTGATTGGGTTGCGCAACCGATTGCACAGAATAAAAAAATAACAATACCCCAATAATGCCCCGTAAAAAATATATGGATGATACTTTGTTTCTCATAATTAAAATTGTTTAAGAAGCGAAAGCTCCATCCCTGTTTTTTGGTTAATTGAACGAACAGAAACTTGAACAGGGAGTTCATATAAAAAAGAAATCCTCGTTGTACCAAATTTAATTGACACTTGAGGCATAACAGCATCTTTAAATCTATAATAGAGTGCTCCACCTATAGAGCTTGAAGCTTGCTGACCCAATAGCCTATCTAGGGTAAATCCTAATACGGTTTCTGTTGCCTCAGATTTTGATTGCTGATAAGCAACAACGCCTAACCAGGTTTGTTCGCCCTTAAATGAAGCGCCCATTTGCACACCTGTAGTTGGCGCGAGTTCGAAAAAAGAGCTTTTAGAAAATGATACAGCTGGCTTATTAATATGTCGAATAGATCCACCTATAAACCACTTAAGCACATCTGATTGATGGGAAAAAGAAAGACCTGCATTAATACTTAACCAGTGATAACTTGCATTTACAGCAAGTGGATCTGCAGTTGAAACTCCAGGTAGCGGGCCGTATATATTATATTGGTCCTGAAAAGTAGCACTGCTAAAATTTAAATTGTTTTGATTGTAAACGCCCTGAAATCCAAGCGCTATACTGGTATTTGATTTTGCAATCTTTTGTTTGATAGTAATACCAGCTAATCCCATTGATTGCGAAAGCATTTTTGCATTAGACTGATTAAACCCACCTCCAAAACTAGCAATGACTTTATCTGAAAACGGAACTGTTATAACACCAACACCCGACCTAAATGCTGTCAACTTCTGAACCTTCACTTCCCTAAAGTTAAAACGTGCAGCTGTTTTATGTTCTTCAACAATAGACTGATTGTAAAACTGAATTACCTGTTTTGGATCACCAAATTGTATATCTTGAGCAAGTCCCCTATTTATCATTAGAGCACAAACCAAAAATCCAATAGAACAATATTTTAGTTTCATTTTAAATTTGTAGAATTAACGAATTAGGGAAAATAAACCAGATTTAGTATAAACTTTTCCAGCAATATCTTCTCCTTCCATCTGCCACACATACGTTTCTATTGGCTGGGGCTTTCCTAAATAAGTTCCATCCCAACCTTTTGATTTGTCTCGCGACTCAAAAATCAACTGCCCCCATCGATTATAAATTTTAAAACACCTAAACTTTTTAATACCTGGAATTACTGGCATCAAAATGTCGTTTATACCATCCCCATTCGGCGTAAATACTTCAGGCAGCCATATACTTGCTTCACAAGGTATTAAAACACTAATAGGCGTAACTGAGCTTGATTTACATCCAAAAATGCTCTGCACATTTACACTGTAAACCCCTTCTTTATTTACGCGAAGCGTATCTTGAACCGCTCCCGTTATGCTAGTTCCACCAATAAACCATTGATAGGTGTGGCCATTAACTTTGGGCACCGATAACAATACAGATTCTCCTTTACAAAAAATTACAGGTCCATCTGATTTAATAGTTGCATCTGGCTGAGGATTTACTACAATTTGCTTTTGCATTTTATCGGTACAATTTGCAGTGCCTGCACTAACGGTCAAAGTAACTAAGAAACTTCCTGAAGCATTGTAAGTATGTGAAACATTAGCACCCTGCGCTGTTATTCCATCTCCAAAATCCCATATTAAATTTGCATTGCTCGACGTATTAATAGTAGATGTACTTACAAATGAAAATTTATTATTTAGAAAACATTGAGGTGTAAGATCATTGAAGTTGGATTTTGGTTTTGGGAAAATCACAACTTGTTGAGTCACACTATCCATACATCCATCTGCTGTTGCTACAATATATTTTACATTATAATTACCTGCTGCAGGAAAAGCATGTATTGCATTTTGAGATGTCGAAATACTTCCATCTCCAAAATTCCATACATGACTTATAATTGTAGCCATACTATTTGCATTCAAGCCTGAAAAAGAAAAACTATTTCCATCAAAACATTGAGCCGGAGGCAATTGATATGAAACCTTTGGACTTGCAAATACAGTAACTGATTGCTCAATGGTATCTTTACAATTATTATTCCCAATAGCAACCAGTGTTACCTTGTAAACGCCAGGTTGTAAATAGGTGTGTGAAACGGTTGTTCCTGTTGCTGTAGACCCATCTCCAAAATTCCAAAGCTCTTGATCGATTGTTCCTTTTAATATAGTTGAAGTGCTTTTAAAAGAATAATTATTTCCACGCTCACACTGAGGCGTTGGCGTATTAAAACTAGCAACCGGATAATTGGCAACAATTGTAACAGGCAAAGTATCTCTACAACCAAGACCGGCGTATGGAAAAACTTCAACCCATAATTTAGTTCCTAATGCTTTCCCAGGATTGAATGTTAAATCTTCTGTTGAACCTAAAACGTTAGAGAAATTAGTATCCCACCATTTATAATCTTGAAAACCTGGAGGCCCCATCAATGTTGTTTTGTTAGGCGGATCACAATCGTAAGTAACATCAGCAGTTAAACTACAATTGTTGTCAACATCTATATATGCATAACCCCAATGCCCTCCTCTTGTACAATCAACTGTAATAAACTCTAGTTGCAATGTTTTGCCAGCATAGGAAGACAAATTGATAAATGCCCTTGACCAAGGCTTACATTTAACCATTGGGTCTACTTTAGAATCAAAGAACCCAGGAATACCAGAAGTTGAAACGTGCTCAAAAGTGCCACATGGCAAAGACTCCCCAGTAGCAGGATCAACTAACCTAGCCGTAAATCTTGGCTGCTCACAATAAGCATGATTTGGGTTCTGAAAAACTACAGCATACCTATATGTGATATTAAAATTGGTGGCATTTTGTGGCACCGATATCTGATAACTAATACTTTCTGCTTGAGCACCATTAACTGCATTCCCAAGTTTTACACAATGATTGCTTCCATCTGGTGGTGCAATTGGAAATAAACCGTAGGGGTCTAGACTTGCGCTTTTGCCTAACAACGTATGCCTATTAGTTGTAAATGCTGAGGCAGACATGGCAACATTATTTCTTGAAGAAACACACTTAGTAGTTCCTATAAATGCATTCCAATTACTAAAATTTCCATTTTCAAAAGTGATGTTATTTGGACACGGGACCGTTGGAAGGGTTACATCATGTGTTTGTACTACAATATCTGAACCATTGTTAAGTTGAATCTGATCTGTTGTAATATTATTGTCTGATGCTATTTGTTTATCGAAATAGAAACGACTTGTTGTTAAATCTGGAAGACCAAATTGGATAAAATCTTTACTTGTTACATCATGACTTATAACAGCGCCTCGTTTATTAATCTTTTTCCAAGTATTGTTTATAAATACTAAACTAGAGGTATCAATAAAGTCTAGTACCAAATCATTTATACAGTCAACAACTTGTTTACCCGCAATGTCTATATAACCCCATTTGCCATTTAATTGAACAGCAGCCCGTCCACTACTAAACGATCTTATTTGCTGATATGCTTGCTTTGAAACAGGATCTCCACTAGGGCCAAGCAGCAACCACTTTTCACCAATTAAAACACGTGAAAATCCATCTTTGCCTTTTTCAATTTCAGTTAAGGATTGTTTATGGCTTACTGGTTGAGCAAAAACACTCAGAAAAAGTAAAGAAAGGCAGCATGTAATTATTGTTTTCAAAAAATTATACCATTTATACTATAAATATAATTTTTAAATATAATATAAAAAAATAATAGAGGTTAAACTCTCAACAACCCTGCTTTATAAAGCGTTGTAACGGGTTTATTGTCCCAGAAAAGTTCAAAATCTTCGAGACCAGCTGCTTCATAACTTTCTTTAACAGCAGTATACGTCAAACCAGCCGTTTCAGCAACTGCTGTCTTTTGCAAGAGTTCCAATAACCAACTGCCTTTTACTGGTTCCACCGAAATATTCAAAGGCGCTGCCGTAGTCTGAAAAAGTAAATTCATTTCTTCCCACTGATTGCCTTTTTTAGAACGCTGCACGATGGAAGAAACTGGATTACCGCCTAACCAAATTACTTTATAATTTGTAGCACTATTATAATCAGGTGTTTGTAAAGCTGTTGCAATATAATTAGGAGATACAGACGTTTTAGGTGTTTTAAAATCAAACCATTTATGCAATGGAAAATCAAAACAAGCTCCATGCATATAATTGAGTAATGCCTTTTTTAACCCATAACCAAAAAGTTCATGCTCCGCACCTGTTGGATCAATATGTATAATATCGTTGTTAGCAAAAGTTCCAATTTCTTTGGTTTGCTTGATCACTTTATACTTATCGGGATCTAGCCCTACAGGACTATGCGCTGTCATGGTAAATAAATGCCAAAATGCAGATTGTAATACGCCGGTTTCAAAAAGTTGACGCACCATTTCTAATGAATCAATCGTTTCTTGTTCTGTTTGTGTTGGAAAACCATACATTAAATAAGCGTGTACCATAATACCTGCTTCTGTAAAATGCTGGCTTACTTTTGCTACTTGCGCTACAGTAATTCCTTTATCAATAAGCGCTAAAAGCCTATCTGATGCTACTTCTAGCCCACCACTTACTGCAATACATCCCGCAGATTTTAGCAACTGACAAAGATCGCGTGTAAAACTTTTTTCGAACCTTACGTTAGCCCACCAACTCACCACTAATTTTCTGCGCAAAATTTCGATGGCTAGGGCTTTCATTAGTGATGGCGGTGCCGCTTCATCCACAAAGTGAAATCCAGTTTGTCCCGTTTGCGCAATTAATGTTTCCATCCTATCAGCTAATAATGCTGCAGCAATAGGTTCATACGTTTTAATATAGTCAAGTGAAATATCGCAAAAAGTACATTTACCCCAGTAACATCCATGCGCCATGGTTAATTTATTCCATCTACCATCACTCCATAAACTATGCATGGGATTTACTACTTCGATAGCAGAAATATACTTGTCAAGTAAGAGCCCCGTATAATCAGGCGTGCCCACATTGGCTTGTTTATAATCGGGCCAAATAGAATTATTGATATAGCTAACTTTACCATCAACAAGTGTAAAACAGCGCTTTAATTCCTGCGCAGTTATTTTTCCGTCTATATGGTTGATTAAAACTTCGAGCGGTGCTTCGCCATCATCGAGTGTTATAAAATCATAAAATTCAAAAACACGTGGGTCAGATAATGAGCGCAGCTCGGTGTTTGCAAAACCACCACCCATCGCCACTTTAATAGCCGGATAATTCTTTTTGATATATTGCCCACACCTTAAAGATGTATATAAATTTCCTGGAAAAGGAACCGACAAACAAACAAGTGTAGGATTTACCCGCTTGATATAACTTTCAAGTATGTCTAATAAAATAACGTCGATATAAGTTACTGGCACGTTAAGGGCTGCATACAATTCATCAAAACTATTAGCCGACCTTCCTAAGTTTTCGGCGTATCTACTAAAACCAAAATACGGATCAATGGTGTCTTTAATTAAATTCCCAAGGTCTTCAAGATACATCGTAGCAATATGCTTGGCCTTGTCTTGTTTACCCATGCTACCAAAAGCGTAATGCAAATCATCCATTTGCTCAAAGGCACTGGCTTCAGGTAAAAATTGACGCGTGGAAATTAAATGCGCAAGTGTAGGTTGCTTACCTTGTAAAAAAGGTATAACACTATCGATGGTGTTAATGTAACGTTCTTTAAGTGCTAAAATTCTAGTGCTATTGGCATTTAGTTTGTCGCCGTATTTACTTTCGATGGCTTCAAATAAATCAATCAATCCTTTTTTGCAAAAAATTTGAAGTGTAACTTCTATACCGAGGTCTGTCTGTTCACTTTTAATATTTTTTGTATTAAAAAAACCTTTTAAATACGCAGTAGCCGGATAAGGCGTATTAAGCTGCGTAAATGGTGGCGTTATTAATAATACAGGTGCATCCAAGGGTATCTAATTATGAATTAAAAATAATCGTTTATTTTTTCTTAGCTCCTCTTTTAATTGGCTTCTTATATTTTTTTTGCATTACATCCCTTCTGCTCGTTTTTACATTGGACTTGCTGTTTTTTGCAGATTTTTCATGAAAGGCAGGACCCGCAGTACTCACCACTTTTTTAACTTTCTGAGAAATTTCCTTCATAATTACTTTAGGAATTTCATCTTCCGTTAAAACAGATGAAATTTCTACATCAGCAGGTATATCAACAACCGGCACTTGATACTGCATCAGCGATTCAATGGCTTCTAATAATGGTGCTTCTTTTTCTGTAGTAAATGTTATAGCAATACCCTTTTTATCAAACCTTCCCGTACGTCCAATACGGTGTATATAGTTTTCGGGAACATCGGGTGTGTCAAAATTTATTACGTGTGTAACTTCTGCAATATCAATACCTCTAGCAACAATATCCGTTGCAATTAAAAATTGATAAGTGCCCTCTTTAAAAAGGCGTACGGTATTAAAACGGTGGTTTTGTTCTTTGTTAGAATGTATCACACCTACTCTACCTTCAAACTTTGAAGCAACAGATTCAAACATTTGATCTGCTAATTTTTTGGTAGCTGCAAAAATTAAAACCTTTTGCATACTTGCATCACTTGTAATCAAATGCGAAAGTAGATTTACCTTTGTATTAAAATTAGGGACCTGGTAAATTTGCTGTTCAATGTTTTCGAGCGGTGTTCCTGCAGGCGCGGCTTCTATAATTTCGGGGGCATTAAAAAAAGTATCCATGAGCGCTGTAACCTCTGGTGTAATGGTTGCAGAAAACAAAAGATTTTGCCTTTTTTGAGGAAGCAAATCCATTATATTTTTAAGCTGTGTACGAAAGCCCAAATTGAGCATTTCATCCATTTCATCAATCACTAATTTTTTAATGTACTTGGTTTTAAAAGCCCCATTCATGGCTAAATCATAGAGCCTACCAGGCGTAGCTACAAGTACATCTACTCCTTTTTCTACTTCTATTTGCTGGGTGTTAATATTAACGCCACCATATACTCCAATGGCTATTAAACTCATATAACTAGAGAGCTTATTAATGGTTTCAACAACCTGTGTAACCAGCTCCCTAGTAGGGACAACAATTAATATTTGAGGATCTTTATTTTTATCAAATTTCCACTGACGCAAACAAGGAAGTAGGTAGGCAATGGTTTTACCAGTACCCGTTTGGGCAATACCACAAACGTCTTTGCCTGACATAGCAACAGAAAACACTTTTTGCTGAATGGTGGTTGGGGTTGTATAACCCATATCGTCTAAAGCCGAAAAAAGTGCTGTATTTAAATTTAAATCGTTGAATGTCATGAGAGAACGAAGTTAGCGCTATATTTTAATGATTAGGTCGTATTTATGCAAAAGCCCAATAGCCCCTTGCACCGAATGTTTGGACTTTTTAACTCGGTTTGCATCCATATCAATGGCATAGTTGAAGGACGTCGTAAAATCTACTTTTTCAACGATAGAATTGTCAAATTTTGCATGCAGTAAATCACAATCATCAAATACGGCCGTGTTTAAATCGGCATTAGAAAAATCTACCGATTTAAGTGAAGACTTTACAAAACGCAAGCCTTTTATTTTGGTCCCGTAAAAAGATGCATTATCGATATTGCAGTTGTTAAAAGAAACCCCCAACCCATACTCTTTGCATGAATCAAATAAAATACCAATGAGCTTACAACCAACAAAACAGGTATCATTAAATACAACCTGATTTATTTTCACTACACTCATATCACAATCTGTAAATGTGCAATTAATAAAAATAGATCCGCCTAAATCAATTCCAACAAAACCACATTTTATAAAACTGCAGTTTTCATATTCACCAATTGTAAATGGTTGAACTTGAAAATCAATTTGTTCAAACTGCTCGTCTTCGGTTAGTTTCATGCTTGTTATTTTGTTCAGGATGGCCGTCACTATGTTCCGGCATCCTGGATGGGGTTTGATAACCACAAATTATTTGATTCTACAAATTATTTGATTCTACAAAATATTCCATTTGCTTCGCATTATTCCATTTGCTCAGAAAATGAACAAACTTTTGTGTCTTACTCGTTCGCAACCGCAAGTGAAACTTGCGTTGCTCCCTCATAAAACACAAAAGCCTCAGCTTTCGCTGAGGCTTTATTTGTGGTTGTCGGGAAGACAGGATTCGAACCTGCGACCCCCTGGTCCCAAACCAGATGCGCTACCGGCCTGCGCCACTTCCCGATTTTGTAGTTTGCCGCTTTTTTAAAGTGCGGTGAGGGCGGGATTCGAACCCGCGGTACAGTTTAACCCGTACGGCAGTTTAGCAAACTACTGATTTCAGCCACTCATCCACCTCACCGTCCTAACTCCCTTTTTGGAGAGGGTTGCAAAAATAAGGTGATGCGTCTTAATTCCCAAAAATAAAACGCTTAAAATATTGAGTTTTAAGCGTTTTATTAAAATATTTTATAAAATATGCGATTCTATTAATAATCAAGGCTTACATCGCAGCCAATTGAACTTTTTGCGTAAGCTCCATTACGTTTTCTCTAAAGATCGAATCGGTATCCATCAGGTCTTTTACGGTTTGACAAGAGTGAATTACCGTAGTATGGTCACGACCACCAAAGTGCTCTCCAATAGTTTTGAGTGAGTTTTTGGTGAAAGCTTTAGCAAGGTACATCGTAATTTGACGTGCTTGTACGATTTCACGCTTACGTGTCTTTTGTAATAATTTATCGTAAGGAACATCGAAATACTCGCAAACCATTTTTTGAATGGCGTCGATCGTGATTTCTTTACTGCTCGTTTTAACAAAGTTGCGAAGTACTTTTTTAGCTAATTCAACATCAATTTCTTTCTTATTTAAAGAAGATTGAGCGAGTAGTGAAATAAGTGCTCCTTCTAATTCACGAACGTTGGTATTGATGTTGTAGGCAACATACTTAACCACTTCTTTAGGCATATCAAGGCCATCGTTCTTCATCTTCTTTTCTAAGATTTCGATACGTGTTTCGTAGTCTGGCACTTGTAAGTCAGCACTTAAACCCCATCTAAACCTGCTCAATAAACGCTCTTGCATGCCATCTAAATCTTTAGGTGATTTGTCAGATGTCAATACTAATTGCTTACCGCTTTGGTGAAGGTGGTTAAAGATGGCAAAAAATGCATCTTGGCTTTTTTCGGCACGACTAAAGAATTGAACGTCGTCTATAATAAGCACGTCTATCAGTTGATAGAAGTGAATAAAATCATTGATAGCATTGTTGCGGCTATGGTCTTGGAACTGGTTGATGAACTTTTCACTGCTCACATACAACACCACTTTACCAGGATGTGTACGCTTTACTTCGTTACCAATAGCTTGTGCTAAATGTGTTTTACCAAGGCCTACTCCACCATAAATAACAAGTGGATTGAATGAATTAGCGCCTGGCTTTTCTGCAACTGTTTTACCCGCTCTACGTGCCACTCTGTTACAATCGCCCTCTATAAATGATTCGAAAGTATACAGCTGGTTGAGCTGCGGATCAATTTGCATTTTTTTAAGACCTGGAATAACAAATGGATTTTTTACTGGATTATCAATCACCAGTGGGAAATTCATTTCGTTATTGTTGTATGTTTTCATGTTGCTAGCAGGAACATCCATCGAGCCGCTACGGCTGTTGCTGTTTCCGCTATCCACCATAATTCTATATTCTAATCTCGCCTCTTTACCTAACTCACGCTTTAATGTTTTGGCTAATAAATTCACATAATGCTCTTCGAGGTACTCGAAAAAGAATTGGCTTGGAACTTGAATCAACAACACGTTCCCTTTTAACTCTACCGGGTTAATAGGTTCGAACCATGTTTTAAAATGTTGCCACTCGACAATATCCTTAATGATCTTTAAACAATTGCTCCAAACTAATTCAGCACTTTTAGCCATACAAAAACGAACAATTTATAATTAGGTTAACGTATTCTTTTCAGGTCCTCAATATATCCTTTTTTCAACAATAATTCTAACGAATTTGACAGCTTTCAAAAAGTGTTACGGGACTGCGAATATGTATACTTTATGTTGAAAAAAAAATTTTTTATTTCATTCTTTTCCCCATTACAAACCAGTGTTCGGATTTTATCCGTTTTTAAGCCCTAAAAACCTACTTTTGAATCCTAAAAAAAATACCACTATGTCTTACGAGATTACAGGAAAATTGGTTGCAAAATTTGACATTGTTCAGCGCACAGAAACCTTTAAAACCAGGGAATTTGTGATAGAAAAGACCGAAGACATTGGAGGTCGTAGCATTACTAATTACATAAAATTTCAATGTGTTCAGGACAAAACCGCCATGCCCGACAAGTACAACCTAGGCGATGACGTTCGTGTTCAGTTCAATATTAAGGGTACCAAGTGGGTAAAAGAGGGTAAAGAAAATTTTATTACAAATTTAGACGCATGGCGCATGGAAGGGGTCAAAATTGGCCAAGACAACGCTAATGCCAACGAATATTTTGATATGCCTCCTGCTCAAGACGCAGTTGACGACCTTCCTTTCTAATGCAAAAGCAAGTACAATTACAAGTTACGCCATCAGAAGCCGCAGATCCTGCTATTTTAAAGCAATTTGTAGCAAATGCAGGTGGGCATAGCATTGCAGCGGTTACAGGCTTTCATATTCTTAAAAAATCGATAGATGCCAGAAGCAGCAAGCAGGTATGGATTAACCTTACCTTACTGGCATTTATTGATGAACCATTAACGCCCAGAACCCTTGCCCCTATTAGCTTCATAGACGTTACCCATGCCAAAAATAAGGTTATCATAGTAGGCGCGGGTCCAGCGGGGCTATTTGCGGCCTTAAAATGCCTAGAATTGGGCATCAAGCCGCATATTATAGAGAGAGGCAAAGAAGTAAGATCCCGTAGACGAGATTTAGCTGCACTTAATAAAGAGGGCATCGTTAATCCAGAAAGTAATTACTGTTTTGGAGAAGGCGGCGCAGGTACCTATTCGGACGGAAAATTATATACCAGAAGTAATAAACGTGGCGATATTAACCGCATCCTTCAACTATTAGTTCAACATGGTGCCGAAGAACAAATACTTTATAATGCACATCCACATATAGGCACCAATAAGCTTCCTCAAATTATCCAGGCCATGCGTCAACAAATTTTGGACGCTGGTGGTATTATAGAATTTGAGCAAAAGTTGGTTGATTTTACCGTAGAAAATGGTGTGGTAAAATCAGTGCAAACACAAAATGGCAATACCATTACTGGAGACGCCGTAGTGCTTGCTACGGGCCATTCTGCAAATGATATTTTTGAACTCTTAAGCCGTAAAAAAGTAGCTATAGAAGCCAAGCCTTTTGCGCTTGGTGTTAGAATAGAGCATCCGCAAGAAATTATAGATAGGGTTCAATACCACTGCATTTTAAGAGACGAACACCTCCCTCCTGCCTCTTATGGTTTAGTAGAACAAGTGCATGGTAAAGGTGTATTTAGTTTTTGTATGTGCCCTGGTGGTATTATTGCGCCAGCAGCAACCAGTGCGGGCCAGCTCGTGGTAAACGGTTGGAGCCCTAGCAAAAGAAACAACCCGTATGCCAATAGTGGCATGGTGGTTGAAGTGCAAAAGCAAGATGCACTCGATTATTTTAAAAAAGCTAGCCATAAAAAATTATTGGAATCGATGTTTCCCATGGCCCAAATAAACGCACTAGAAAACGATCCATTACTACTACTCTATTTTCAGGCCTTGGTGGAGAAAAAGTCTTTTGATGCAGGTGGCGGAAAATTTGTAGCGCCTGCTAATCGGATGGTGGATTTTAGTACCAATAAAACATCTACCACGCTTGCTAATTGTAGTTACATTCCAGGATTAGCCGCGCATAATTTAGAAAATGTATTACCCAACTTTATTAGAAAAAATTTACAAGACGCATTTGTTGTTTTTGGCAAAAAAATGAAGGGTTATTATACCAATGAAGCGCAAATTGTCGCCACAGAAAGCAGAACCTCCTCACCAGTTCGTATCCCTAGAGATGCAGCCACATTAGCGCATCCTGGCATTAGCAACTTATACCCATGTGGCGAAGGCGCTGGTTATGCGGGTGGCATTGTAAGCGCTGCAATGGATGGCGAGCGCGTTATTGATGCTATCTTTTTAAGGCACGCAAAAAGCCATCTTTAACCAGCGAATTTTGCTGATACGCACCAAGCTCTTTTTGTAAATCCTGCGCTAAAGATGTGTTTTCAAATGCAGACAAATCTGGCTTACCTGCATCAACCCAGGCCGTGTACCAGAAATCAGCAATTAAATTAGCAGACTCTATGAGCCTTTCATTCACTGTATTTTTTAATGCGATACCATATACTTTAGCAAATGCTAGTGTGTAAGCTTTTGTTTCTTTTCCGTACCACATTTTCATTTCAAACTTATCTGCTTCCGTAAAGTTTTTAGAAACAACACGTTCCGTTTCAAGCATAAATCCAACCATGTTAAAACCCTTACGAACTGCAGTCCAAATGGCTGTTTTTGGATCATTCAAATAGGTGGCCTTATGGTTTGTATATAAATTGTATTGCGCCATCTCAATATCAGGTACCGTAGACTCCCATAAATTGTGCATCCCTTTTTGATCCGTTAATTGACCATCATAATTAATAGTAGTATGAAGTGGTACGTGCGCGTCTCCAATATAATGGCCTAAATCTGTGGCATAAAACAATATACTGTCTTTGTTTTTTTGTTTAAAGGCCTCCGTTAATTTAGACTGCATGTAAATAATATGATACGGTACATAACCATATTTGATGAGCGAATCCTTGGTAAAAATAGCTACTGCTTTATCCCATTCTAGTGGCATTTTATTGGCAGCATCCGTACCAAACATTTCCAAATCAATAAAGTGCTTGGTGCCTTCTGTAGGATCCGAATTTCGACGCTGATCTGGTCTTACTGAATTTGAAACCACATAATCAATATGGGTGTAAAAAAAAGATTGTAGCGGAACTGGCAACTGATATACCGCTAGTTGATGCGTGGTTTTATGGACCAAAAAACCCCAACTACTTGATACTAATAAGATAACAACTAAAGCTGCTGATACAATAAGACTGCGCGTTAATTTCATAATTCGGATGTATTTACGCCCACGAAAGTAAGATTTTTGGTAACCGCTTGTCATTTAAAAATACCTTACCTAAAAAATAAAGAGCCAACCCACCGGAAATCATAATTTTAATGTTCAAAGCTCAACCCCTATGCATAATATTCTAGAGTTAAAGAACCTACAAAAACAGTATGCCACACAAAAAGCGGTGGATGACGTTAGTTTTTCTATCGAGCAAGGAAGCATTTTTGGTTTACTTGGCCCAAATGGTGCCGGTAAAACAACGCTTCTTCGAATGATTACGGGCATCTTTTACCCAGACAGTGGTGATTTGCTTTTTGATGGCAAACCCTTTGACCCGCAAAACGACTTTGTGCATATTGGTTATATGCCAGAAGAAAGAGGCCTCTACAAAAAAATGAAAATTGGTGAACAGGCTATGTACCTCGCACAATTAAAAGGACTAAGTAAATCAGAAGCTTTAGAAAAAATTAAATTCTGGTTTAAAAAGTTTGAAATGGAGAGCTGGTGGAATAAAAAAGTTGAAGACTTAAGTAAAGGGATGAGTCAGAAACTACAATTTGTAACCACCGTTTTACACGAGCCAAAACTAATCATCCTCGATGAACCATTTAGCGGACTAGATCCATTAAATGCCAATTTAATTAAGGACGAAATTTATGGCCTTGCCCAAAGAGGAAGCACCATTATTTTTTCTACCCACCGCATGGAACAAGTAGAAGAAATTTGCGACCATATCATAC
>JACCDN010897758.1_pt1 | contig 15497 bp, 14 predicted proteins | sample 7441691 | NCBI WGS metagenome assembly JACCDN01 (sample SAMN15323439, study PRJNA562643) | freshwater metagenome | isolation source: river surface water | place: USA:Blue River Watershed | collected 2017-08-16
TAACGCATGCCCAAGAAGTAGGTGGTGGCCAAGTCATTGCTTGAAGAACCAGCCCCGATGGGCTTCACAACCCGCGCATAGACTTGGGGATAAGCTTCTGAATTTTTGGCATCTAAGCTGCGTCGCAGCACCAAAACATCCATGCGCGCTTTGGCGGTCACAGGGTGCACCAAGGCCACTTGCTGCAAATCTGTTTGATCCAACTCGTTTAGGAATGATTGGGTTTCTTGCTTACTCAAGGGATAGGTAGCGTTCGGCACACGTTCTGCCAATAGCTGCATTCCTGAGAGTTGCTCCAATCGCCGAATGGTCACTTGCAAACTGGTTTGCGCCGTTAAGAGCTCCACCTCGGTTTGCAACAACCGAGCATCCGCCAGTTCAAGGTCAATGCGTGGGGATGCTTCGGCTTGAACACGGCGACGTATTTGAGCCTGATAGTCCACCAAACGGCTACGCGTCAATTTTGCAAATCTGACTCGTTCACTCGATGCGATCAGGTTCTGCCAAGCCATCACCACTTGCAAATACACATCCTGTTGCACCAATTGAACTTTGATCTGACTGATGTCAGACAAGGTTTGCGATTCAGCGATGCGAGCCTTGCTCCGCCCAAAGTCCCAAATGGGCTGCTCCAGTTGCACAGCGCGAGAAGCACTGACATTGGCGCTACCCGTGTTCGTTTCCAAGGTGGTCGAAAGTGTGGGCCAACGAATTCGCTCGGTCGCCAAGACGTCTTGGCCCGACGCGCGTGCCTCTAGCTTGGCCGCCAGCATGGTGGGGTAAGTCCCCGCCGCTGCTTGAAGTAACTCACCCAAATGAATGGGGTTCGGTAAGGACTGGCCATGCACCGTACTGAACAGGTAAAGGGAAAACGGCAATAAATGCCTGAGCAACGCGCGACTTGTTGAAGAAACGAGGTCGTGGGGCTTTATTTGAAGATTGAAGTTCACTGAGATGCAATGACGGTAAAAAGGAGAGCCACAACTCAATCGAGTCACTTCTCAATCAGCAAGAAGTTCTTTTCAAAAATTCGTCGGACTTGGTCCGCGTGCAAATAAATTGATTCGTAGAGTTTTTCGGACGGCATCAAACATTTAGAGCGGCCATCGGTCTCAAGGCTCACGGCCTCGATCAATCCTGCCGCTTCCATTTCTCGCATCCGTGTTCGCAGCGCTTTTTCAGTGAATCCCGACCCGCCCATCAGGTCCTTTAAGGCTCGTGGCAGCAGCGATCGATCGGCAACAGCCCGCTGTGCAATGCGGTAATAGAGATGCCGGCCCGTGAGACTGCTCAAGATCGGTGCGTTGAGAAGCTCCCATTCGTGCAATTCAGCCAAATTGGCAACAATGGCAGTGAGTTGGCCGGCATTAATGTCTCTAGAAATCACATAAACCCTTAGATAATTACGCAATTGCGAAATCATGGGTTAAGTAGATATCAATAATTGAATTATTGGAACCATTATGCGGAAGTTAGTTCCGGCAATACGGATTAAATGATAAATTATTTATCATTTAATGCATTTATTAGTTTTTGACTTGTTAATGGTTTAATTAAAATTGCGTCAAAACCTCGATTTTCTAGCTGGCTAAGCTCATCACCTGTTGCATACGCGGTGTAGGCAATGACCTTCAACTCACTTAGTTTTTTATTTCGCCGAAGAACGTCCAAGACCTCGAGTCCACTCATTTCAGGCATCGATATGTCCAACAAGACGCAAGAAACATCCAAGCGATCGATTTGCTCCAGAGCGTCTAGGCCACTTTCAGCTTCATGAACGGTCCATCCAAAAGGCCTCAAAATTAGCCCAGGCACAATTCGGTTGATGCCGTTGTCGTCAACAACCAAGATAGATTTAGAGGTGGGCATTCAACAACCTATTCAGAACGGTCATCTCAGCAGATGACCCCATTAGAGAGACACGATCACTCAATAAATTTTTCAAAATTTAATGAGACAAATTAATAAAATCAATATTTTGATTTTTTGAAGCAAAAATACGAATGATGAAAGAGGCAATTCAGTCATTGGCAGGATGATTAATGGCTTTCATGGCAATTAACGCTTGAAAAAAACCATGAATCCATTCCATATCGATCGGCTTTGCCAGCAATTGAACATCACTCGGCAAGCCACCTTTTGTCTCAATTTGCTGCTTGGTTAAACCAGTGATCGCAATGATCGGCAAATTTGAGAAAAATTTGTGCTCACGCAAAGTCTTGATGAACTGAAAGCCGTCCATGTTGGGCATGATCAAGTCGGTCAACAAGACTTGCGGCTGTATGACCGGCATATCTAACAGCGCCTCCATGGCTGAGGCGTACATGACGACATCCAAGGGGTCTTGCCAGCGGTCAAAATGAGTTTGGTACATGAGACGGGAGTTCTCATCGTCTTCAACAACCAAAACCCGCAATTTGCTGTCTGTTTTGTAGCGTGCTTCAGGCAGCATGCCATGGGCCACTTGGTACTCTTGAATCGATTGCAATGAGATACGCCGGTGACCGCCTTGCGTTTTCCAGGCTTTGAGGCTGCCCGTTTCGACCAGATTCTGCACGGTGCCAACCGAGACCCTTAAGAGTTTGGCTGCAAAACTGGTGCCGCAATATCCGTCGTCAGTAGTCGATTGGTTCATGAAAATAAAGCCTCCATTGAATTTGTAATTTTTCCAGCCTCAAGTCTTTAAATACATCCTGTAACCACGATTGACGGTTCATTGTTCCTCTATTTATTTCGCGTCCATTCATCATGTGACTGTTGCTTACTCGCCATGATTCATCAGTCTTTCAATCTACCGCCATCCTTCTTTTCCGACCACGCTGTTTGCAATACTCAGAGCAGTGACGTACTTTGATAAGCAAGGCGGTTGGAATAACTCACGTGACTTTTTGGTAACTTCAAATTTCATCGAATTTGTTGTTATTTCTGTTCAAAGTGTCCACCCCGACTGCATGGAATAGATGAAAGCGGCATGACAATGCGGCCCATGCGTTTGAATCAAGTGCCATACACCAACCACATGCTGGCTCGCCTGCCTGCGGTTAGCTGGGAGCGATGGCAACGCGCATTGACGCGCATCGAACTTCAAGCGGGCGAAGTTCTATTTGAAGACCAAGCCCATCTGACCCATTTGTATTTCCCCACCTCCGCCATCGTTTCAATCACACACCTCTTGCGGGGTGGCGAATCGATTGAAGTTGCCATGATCGGCGCGGAAGGTGTCGCTGGTGCTTCGTCTTTGCACGGCAGCGGCTTGTCCAATCACAGGGGAACAGTTTTGCGTTCAGGTCAGGCCTATCGTGTGAACAGCACGTGGTTGAAGTCGGAGTTTGAAATCGCACCTGACTTCTTGCAAATGATGCTGCGTTATTCACAGGCATTGATTACTCAGATCTCACAGGTCTTGGCTTGCAGCTGCCACCACCATGTTGAGAAACAACTCAGTCGATGGCTTTTGTTGTACGCCGACCTCGCGGGAAGCACATCGATCATGTTGACACAAGAGCATTTGGCGAACACTCTCGGCGTGCGCAGAGAGCGTCTGGCCAAAGCTGCCAGTGAACTCAAAAACAAAGGATTGATCCAATACTCTCGTGGCAGCATTGAAATATCCGATGCGCGCGCCTTGAGAGTCGAAACATGCGAATGCTATGGCGTGATCAAATCGACCTATGAGCCTTTGGTCCGATCACCCTCTTTGGGTTAAGCCGATGCTTCTGGAAGCTCTTCCATTCCATTTTTTGCGCTACAACGATCGACTGTTTGCTACCTCTGTGACGCTCAAGCGGCATTTTGCAAAACACGGGTGTTGTTTATTGACCGCGTCCGCGACTGTCGTTGAATCTCTTTTTTAAGGTGGCTTTCCGAAACGCTGACGGCGTCACCCCCATCACACCTCGAAAGTAGCGGGAAAAGTTTCCAGCCGAAGAAAACCCGAGCTTGGTCGCCACCTCGGCAAGGTCTTCACCCCCAACGCCCACAATATGAACGGCGCGCTGCATGCGGATGCTCTTCCAAGTGACCTGCGGCGAACTGTTCAGCTCTCGCTGAAACAATTCATACAGCCGACTGCGCGAAAGACCGACATGTTTGGCGACATCGTTGATGGAATGAACAGTGACCGCAGGGTCTTGCATGTAGGCCAGAGCCAATCGCAACCGGTAGTCAATCAGCTTTCTGCGCAATGGCATAACCACCGGCCGCAGCCTTTGAACGGGCCGTCCCAGAGTAAGTTTTACCAAGTTGATGACGGAAGATTCGAATGTTGGGGTATCGTGAAGATGCGATGCCACGGTGTCCTGCATCAACTGAAAGGCTGCCTTCTGGATTTCTGGCGATGAGGCAATGGACGGCATGGCGCTCAATACAGGTTGAAGCAGATCACTCTGTACCTCATAAAGCCACGACAGTGGGAGTGACAACTCCAAAATAATGGCCGGTGTTTTGGGGTCATCTAAATTGAAATCATGTGATTCATAGCGGTTAACGCCCACGACACAGGCATCGTTGTAATTGGCCCGTTCGTTGCCAATTTGGGCATAGGCCGTCCCGCCTCCCACCCAGTAGCTAAATTGCAAGTGCAAATTGGCATGGGCATGGTTGGAAAGATTGTGAGAGATCGTGCGAACTTCCACGGCTCCAAATCGGCCTTCAACCACCGCATACAAGTCGTTCATATTTCCCTTTGAAGGGAAAAATTTTCATGGTTTGCGCTTATAAGTTCTATGCGTTTTCGCGCTTAACTCGACAAATACCAGAAAATCAACAAATTCGTAGGCATGGTGCGATAGAGAGCACGCTTGGTCAGTCGTGCATGTAGCCGCCCTGGCGTGCCCCTGCCATCAGTCCGCATCGCTCAGGAGCGAATCAGTGACCTCCCAGATTCATTGAAAGCAATGCGGTCAATTGAAATGCGGCCGTAGAAATGAAAAACGCACCCGAAGGTGCGTTTTTTCATGCTTTTGGCGGAGTGGACGGGACTCGAACCCGCGACCCCCGGCGTGACAGGCCGGTATTCTAACCAACTGAACTACCACTCCTGGTAGCTGTAACTTCTGATGGTTTGCAGTTGCAAACCAACCAAGTGCTACAAAACTTGGCGACCCTACGGGGATTCGAACCCCGGTACTCACCGTGAAAGGGTGATGTCCTAGGCCTCTAGACGATAGGGTCATAACCTGGACTGGTTCTTTCGAACCGATTCGACACTTTGGTGGAGGTAAGCGGGATCGAACCGCTGACCTCTTGCATGCCATGCAAGCGCTCTCCCAGCTGAGCTATACCCCCTTTGGACAACGCCAAGCATTGCTGCTTTTTTATTGTGCCTCGTTGGTGTCGAGTCTCGAATTATAGACAGAAATTTACGCGTTTTTCAAGCGAGAGAGAATTTTTTCTCGCTGACTCAGGGCCAGCACCGCGTCCAATGAAGGGGTTTGCGCCGTACCCATCACCAACACCCGCACAGGCATGGCGATTTGCGGCATCTTGAGGCCAGTTTCCGTCAAGGTTTCTTTGATCGCAGCCGCTATCGAGGCTTTGTCCCAAGCGCAAACGGCCAGTTTGCCGGACAAGGCCTGCAAAGCGGGTTTGACGGCGTCGGTCACATGCTGGGCCTTTTCTTCGGCGTTGGGCACCACATCCAGATAAAACGCGGAAATCCAATTTGCCAAAACCACCAAAGTGTCGCAACGGTCTTTGAACAAGCCGCAAATTGACGCCAACCGGTCGTCTGCCTCAATGCCCAATTGCTTGAGGTGGGGTTGCACCCGTTGCGCCAATTCTTCGTCTGGCAAAGCTTTCAGGTGCTGGGCATTGACCCACTTGAGTTTGGCTTCGTCAAACTGTGCAGCGCTGCGCCCCAAGTGGTCCAGATTGAACCATTCCAGAAACTGCTGGCGACTGAAGATTTCGTCGTCGCCGTGGCTCCAGCCCAAACGGGCCAGATAGTTGACCATGGCATCGGGCAGATAGCCTTCGTCTCGGTAAGCCGTGACCGCTTTGGCGCCGTTGCGCTTGCTCATTTTTTCGCCCTGCTCGTTCAACACCGTCGGCAAATGGGCATAAATGGGCGGCTCTTTACCCAGCGCTTTGAAGATATTGATCTGGCGCGGCGTGTTGTTCACGTGGTCATCCCCACGTATCACATGGGTGATGTCCATGTCGATGTCGTCTACCACCACGCAGAAGTTGTAGGTGGGTGTGCCGTCGGGACGCGCGATGACCAGATCATCAAGTTCTTCGTTGCTGATCTCAATGCGACCTTTGACTTTGTCGTCCCAGGCCACCACGCCGCCGATGGGGTTCTTGAAACGCAAGACGGGTTTCACACCTTCGGGAATGGCGGGCAAGGTTTTGCCCGGCATAGGTCGCCAAGTGCCGTCGTAACGGGGCTTTTCTTTGTTGGCCATTTGGCGCTCGCGCAAAGCATCGAGCTCTTCCATGCTCATGTAGCAGGGATACACATGGCCGGCCGTTTGCAGATCAGCCAGCACCGCTTTGTAGCGGTCCATGCGCTGCATTTGATAGAAAGGGCCTTCATCATGGGCAAGCCCCAGCCAAGCCATGCCTTCGATGATCACATCGACAGAGGCTTGCGTAGAACGGTCCAAATCGGTGTCTTCAATGCGCAAAATGAAGTCACCCCCGGTGGCACGGGCAAAAGCCCACGGGTACAAAGCAGAACGGATGTTGCCCAGGTGAATAAAGCCCGTGGGTGAAGGGGCAAATCGGGTTCGAATGCGCGGAGAGTTTGTCGTCATATCAAAGTGTGTCCAGACCCCGTGAGAGGTCTTTTTGGATGTCTTGTGGGTATTCGAGGCCGACGGCCACACGAATCAAGCCCTGCCCAATGCCAGCCGCCTGTCGCTGGGCCTCGGTCAATCGGCCATGCGATGTGCTCGCGGGGTGAGCCACCAAGGTTTTGGTATCCCCCAAATTGGTGGACAGCGAGAGCATTTTCATCGAGTCCAACACATGGAATGCCCGAGCACGCGCCTGCTCAGGGTCATTGGCTTTCACATCGAACGACAACACAGCGCCACCCAATCCCGACATTTGGCGCATGGCCAAGTCGTGTTGCGGATGGCTGCTCAAACCCGGGTAGTACACACGGGCTACAGCAGGGTTTTGCTCCAACCACTCGGCCAAAATTTGCGCCCGCGCGGTTTGCGCGCGCATGCGCAAGTCAAGTGTTTCTAGGCCCTTTAGCACCACCCAAGCATTGAAAGGTGCCAGGGTCATGCCGCCGCTTTTGAGCACAGGCAAAAACTTCTCAGTGATCAGTTGCTGCGAGGCGCACAAGGCCCCAGCCATCACACGCCCTTGCCCATCCAAGTATTTGGTGCCCGAATGCATGATGATGTCGGCCCCCATTTCGGCGGGCCGCTGCAAAGCTGGCGTGGCAAAGCAGTTGTCCAGCGCCAGCAATGCGCCCGCGTTGTGCGCCATATCCGCCAAGGCCTGAATGTCACACACCTCGGTGAGGGGGTTGGTCGGGGTCTCGGCAAACAACAAGCGTGTGTTGGGGCGAATCGCTGCTTGCCATTCTTTCAGGTCAGTTTGCGAAACAAAACTGGACTCGACCCCGAACTTGGCCAAGTCGGTGCCAATCAGCTTGATGGTCGAGCCAAACATCGAACGCGAACAGACCACATGGTCACCCGCCTTGAGCAAGCCCATGCACATCATCAAAATAGACGACATGCCCGAAGCGGTGCCCATGGCGGCCTCGGTGCCTTCCAAAGCTGCCAAGCGCATCTCCATGCTGCTGACGGTGGGGTTGCCATAACGGCCGTAGGTGAAGCCTTCCTCATCGCCCGCAAATCGCGCGGCAGCCGCTGCGGCGGTGGGTTGCACATAGCCGCTGGTCAGATACAGCGCTTCCGAGTTTTCACCAAACTGGCTGCGCTCGACGGCGGCACGCACCGCCAAGGTTTCAATGTGCAAATCGTCAAATCGTGAAACGTCGGTCATGTCGGGGTTCCTCACACGCTGGCGTTAGGTAAAGCCAAACGCGAATGGTCATCGTCACCCTCCTCGACTTGGAGTCGGGTTTCATTCAAACGGCTGATGTCGTCGGCCGAAATATCGCCAGTGACATACACGCCATCAAAACAAGAAGCATCAAAGTCTGACAAAACGCCCGCCGCATTGACACGCGCCTGCGCCACGGCTGATTTCATGGCATCAACGTCTTGGTAAATCAGTGCGTCACAGCCAATGATGTCGCGAATTTCTTCGATGCTGCGGCCATGGGCCACCAACTCTTCTTTGGTGGGCATGTCGATGCCGTAGACGTTGGGGTAACGCACTGGCGGCGCGGCACTGGCCATGTAGACCTTACGGGCACCCGCATCACGCGCCATTTGCACGATTTCGCGGCTGGTGGTGCCGCGCACAATAGAGTCATCGACCAACAACACATTTCGCCCCTTGAACTCGCTCACGATCGTGTTCAATTTTTGCCGCACCGACTTCTTGCGAACCGCCTGCCCCGGCATGATGAAGGTGCGCCCAACATACCGGTTTTTGACAAAGCCTTCGCGATAGGGAAGACCCAACAAATGCGCCAACTGCGTCGCGCTGGGTCGACTCGACTCCGGAATCGGAATGACCACATCAATGTCACTGGGCGGCACCGTGGAGATGACGCGTTTGGCCAACGTTTCGCCCAAATTCAAACGTGCCTGATAGACCGAAATGCCATCCAAGGTGGAGTCGGGGCGCGCCAGATACACATATTCAAAAATGCACGGGCTGAGTTGTGATTTTTCGGCGCAATGCTGGGTGTGCATCTGACCGGCCAGATCAACAAACACGGCTTCACCAGGTGCCACGTCGCGCTCGAACTGATGCGACGTGCCATCGAGTGCCACCGATTCACTGGCCAACATGATGGTGCCATCGTCGCTGCGCCCCATGCACAAAGGGCGAATGCCATGCGGATCCCGAAAGGCCACCAAGCCATGTCCCGCGATCAAGGCGATGACTGCATAGGAGCCTTTGACACGGCGATTCACACCGCGCACAGCCTCAAACACATCCATCGGTTTGAGCGGCAAACCACGCGTGGTTTTTTCAAGTTCGTGGGCTAACACATTGAGCAACACTTCAGAATCGCTCTCGGTGTTGATGTGCCGGTGGTCGTTGGAAAAAAGCTCTGCCTTCAAGGCATGCGCATTGGTCAAGTTGCCGTTGTGCACCAAGACCAAGCCAAAGGGGGCGTTCACATAAAAGGGTTGAGCTTCTTCTTCGCTAAAAGCGTTGCCCGCCGTCGGGTATCGCACTTGGCCCAAGCCACAATTGCCAGGCAGGCTGCGCATATTGCGTGTGCGAAACACATCACGCACCATGCCCTTGGCTTTGTGCATGAAGAATTTGCGGTTCAACTGAGTCACGATGCCTGCGGCATCTTGCCCACGATGTTGCAACAACAACAAAGCGTCGTAAATCAATTGATTGACCGGTGCGCTGCTGACAACGCCGACGATTCCACACATGCTTTTATCCGTTCAAAAATGAACTCGCCCCAATCCACTCAGGGCAAATAATCTACAAAACTCTGCGGCAATAAAGGCTTCAATCCGCGCAACACCCGGTCTAACCAGATCGGGCCTTCTGCCGTGGACCACCATGTTTCTTGGGTCATTTGGGTGAGCTGAAGCAACACCGTCAGCACCAACAACAACACCACGCCACGGGCCAAACCAAACAAGCCTCCCAAAGCGCGATCAATGGGTCTCAAGCCGACCGACTCAACCAATTTTTTGATCAGCCAAGAAACCAAGCCAGCGGTAAACACGGTCACGATGAACACCAGCGCAAAGGCCACGGCGTATTGCACCGATGCTGGTGCGCTCTTGATAAAGGGCATCCAAGCAATCGCATCCGAGGCCCACCATTGCGCCACAAAAAAAGCCGCCACCCAACCCGCCAGCGACAACACCTCGTAAACCAATCCTCGCCAAAGTCCGACCACCATGGAGGTCAGCAATACCCCCAGCAAAATCCAATCGGTGAGGACGACCGACATGTCAGAGCTTCAGAACTGAGGCTTGGAGATCCAGTTTTCGAATGCGCGCCACCACCTTGTCGGCTTCTTCACGCGAAGCGAAAGGGCCTACGCGTATGCGGGTGCTGCTCTTGCCGTCTTTTTCGACCACTTGGGTGTAAGTTTTAAATCCCGCCTGCTCCAATTTACGCCGAACTTCGCGCACCTTGGCCGCATCGCTGAAAGCGCCAGCTTGGATGATGAATCGGCCTGTTGCAGCATCGGCTTTGCCATCCAACAAGGCTTGGGCTTTGCTGGCTTCTTCTTTGGCCGTGACGGCAGGGCTGGACTTTTCAGGTTTGTCAGATTTGGCGGGTGGGCTGGCTTTGGCTTCTTCTTTTGCCGCGGGTGCTTTTTCAGCAGGCTTTTCTGCGACTTTTTCAGCTGCCTTTGCTGCGACTTTTTCTTTCTCGGACGGCACGACTTCTTCGCGCGCGTCCAAGCTGGCTTGGGGCGTTACAGGCTCAGGTGGAGGGAGCAACGGCTTGGCAGGCGCTTGCTCAGGCGGCACAGAGGCTGCCCCCAACAAAGGCGCTGCCGCTTGTCGCTCAGGAATCACGATGGGCGTGTCCACCGCCACAGGGCGAGGCTGGGCGTCAAACAGCAAAGGAAAACCGATCACCGCCACCAACACCAGCACCACAGCCCCAATCAGGCGGTGACGCGCACGTCGGCGCACCACTTCGATGTTTTCGTTGGGACCAGCCGTCACCGCTTCAGCAGAAGCAGATTGACCGGGAAAGCGTAACTTGAAAAAGGCCATGACGGGTGCTCACGGGGTGAGGTGTTTGGCTTGCAGACGGGGGGTGCCGTCTTTCAAAACACCGCCCACGGTATAGAAGGAGCCAAAGACCACAATTCTATCAGCCGGGTCTGCCGCATCGATGGCGGCTTGCAGTGCCGACATGGGGTCTGGGTGAACGCTGGCTTGGGTGTCTTGCCGGGTGTTTTGGCCTTGCCAAGCCTGCAGCAAATCTGTCGCTTTGGCCGCTCTGGGCAAGGGCAAATCGGTGAAATACCATTTGTCCACCATAGGGTTAACGCGCTGCAGCATGGGCAGCAGGTCTTTGTCCGCCATGGCGCCCACCACCGCATGGGTGGTGGGATAAAAGCCCATGGCATCGAGGTTGACAGCCAAAGCCGCCACCGAATGGGGGTTGTGCGCCACATCCAGCACCAGCACTGGCTGCCCGGGCACGATCTGAAAGCGTCCGGGCAACTCGACCATGGCCAAGCCATTGCGAACCGCCTGTGCCGTCACCGGAATGCGTTGGCGCAAGGCATCCAAGGCGGCCAGCACGCCAGACGCGTTGATCAACTGGTTGGCCCCGCGCAAGGCCGGATAGGCCATGCCGCTGTAACGGCGGCCACGGCCAGCCCATGCCCACTGCTGTTTGTCGCCTGAAAAGTTGAAATCCTTGCCAAATTGCCACAACTCCGCCCCAATCGATGCGGCATGGTCAATGACGCTTTGCGGTGGCACAGGGTCGCTCACAATCACAGGCCGACCGGCGCGCATGATGCCAGCCTTTTGGAAGCCAATACTTTCTCGGTCTTTGCCCAAAATAGCCGCATGGTCGATGTCAATGCTGGTGATCACGGCGCAGTCGGCGTCGATGATGTTGACCGCGTCCAAGCGTCCCCCCAAGCCCACCTCCAAGATCGCCACATCCAAATTGGCCTGCGACATCATGTGCAAAATGGCCAAGGTGCTGAATTCAAAATAGCTCAAACTGATGTCGCCGCGCGCGGCTTCAACCACCGCAAAAGCGTCTGCAAAGGCCTCGGCAGTGGCCGACTCGCCATGCAAGCGGCAACGCTCTTCAAAGTGGACCAAATGGGGTGAGGTGTAGACGCCGGTGCGGTAACCGGCCTGCAGCAAAACAGCCTCCAACATGGCGCAGGTGGAGCCTTTGCCGTTGGTGCCTGCCACGGTGATCACTGGGCAATCAAAACTCAAAGCCATCTTGGCCGCGACGGCTTTGACACGCTCAAGCCCCATGTCAATGGCCACGGGGTGCAGTTGTTCGGCCCAGTTGAGCCATTCCTGTAGAGTCTTCATAGGCGGCGATTGTCGCCCACTCTTGTTTGATTGAACGTCAGAAACCCCATGCACCCCATTGTTTACGGCATTCCCAACTGCGACACCGTCAAAAAAGCCCGCACCTGGCTGGCCGAAAACGGCATAGAAGCCCCTTTTCATGACTTTAAAAAACAAGGCGTCCCTGCCCCAGAACTGGACAAATGGCTGTCGGCGGTGGGCTGGGAAACCTTGCTCAACCGCAAAGGCACCACTTGGCGAAAACTCGAACCCCAAGTGCAAGACGGCGTGACCGACAGCCACAGTGCCAAGCAAGTCATGTTGGCCCACGCCAGCACCATCAAGCGCCCGGTGATTGTTTGGCCGAGTGGGCAAGTGACCGTCGGCTTTTCGCCCGAGACATGGCCCAAAAAATGACCCATGAAAAGGCCCCGCTATGCCCGCTGACCACTATCTGGGGCCTAGCGGCTAAGCAACGCGCCGGCTAATGCTGGCTATGTAACTTCTTGTCACAAAACTTTACTTTTACACACGCACACCAAGCTGGACTCGGGCATAAACTGCCGCTCAGATTGACTTCGAACTTGGACCGCATGAAAACAATCGCTATCGCCAGTTTGTTGTGCTTGAGCACCGTTGGGGCCTCCGCCCAAGAGGTCGGGCAAGTGACCTCGCGCACCCCCGTCTACCAACAAGTGGCCATGCCGCGCCAAACCTGTACGCCAAGCGTGACCGTCGTGCCAGCACAAAACTCGGGGGGCGGCGCCCTCATTGGGGCAATAGCCGGAGGGTTGATTGGCAGCCAATTCGGTGGGCGCGACAGCCGCGGCATCGCCACCATGGCCGGCGTGATCGGTGGCGCGGTCATTGGTGACCGAGCTGAAACCCAAAATAACACCACGATCCCCAGCACCACCTGCACCACTCAAACGGTCTACGAGAACCGCTTGGTGGGCTACAACGTGGTCTACGAATATGCAGGCAAGCAATACCAAGTGCAATTGCCACAAGACCCGGGCCCCACTATTTCGTTGCAAGTCACCCCGGTGGGTTCGCCGCGCGCAGAGCCCCACTTCAACAGCCAGACCATCACCTCTGGCCCAACCAGCGCTGCCGCACCCGTGACGGTGATCCAAGAATCGCGCGTGGTGTATGTGCCCACACCCGTGTACCGCAGCTACCCACCGGTGTACTCCCACATCGACCGACGGGATGTCTGGAGCAGTCACCACAGACACTCTCATTGGCGCTGACAGCGTCACAATGTCCGTTTCGGGCCCAGCAAGCTGAACGGACCAGCGGACTGCCCTAAAATGGGGGGCTTGATAGAACATAAGGGCGTTTCAAGACGCCCTTTTCCATCGCTGCGGGCATTCCCGCTTCAGGAAACACCACCCATGACCACCGAAAAAATCGACGGCGTCTCCGTCAACACCAAAGCCAATGTTTACTTTGATGGCAAATGTGTCAGCCACGGCCTGACCTTGGCCGATGGCACCAAACTGTCGGTGGGCGTGATCTTGCCCTCCACCCTGACCTTCAACACCGGCGCACCTGAAATCATGGAATGCGTCGGCGGCTATTGCGAATACAAGCTCGACGGCAGCTCAGACTGGGTCAAGTCCAGCGCGGGTGAAGAATTCAGTGTTCCCGGCAACTCCAAGTTCGAGATCCGCGTGACCGAGCCCTACCACTACATCTGCCACTTCGGTTAATCCGAGCGCTGCACCCATAGACATGAGCACCATTCTGCAAAATCTGCCCAAAGGGCAAAAAGTTGGCATCGCCTTTTCGGGCGGTTTGGACACCTCAGCCGCCCTGTTGTGGATGAAGCAAAAGGGCGCTCTGCCCTACGCCTACACCGCCAACTTGGGCCAGCCCGACGAATCGGATTACAACGAGATTCCTCGTAAAGCGATGGAATACGGCGCTGAAAAAGCCCGCTTGGTCGACTGCCGGACCCAACTCGCCCACGAAGGCATCGCCGCCATTCAATGCGGTGCTTTTCACATTAGCACCGGGGGCATCACCTACTTCAACACCACACCGCTCGGTCGTGCCGTGACCGGCACCATGCTGGTGGCCGCCATGAAGGAAGACGACGTCAACATCTGGGGCGACGGCAGCACCTTCAAAGGCAACGACATCGAGCGCTTTTACCGCTACGGTTTGTTGACCAACCCCAGCCTGAAGATTTACAAACCTTGGCTCGACCAATTGTTCATCGACGAGCTCGGTGGCCGCGCTGAAATGTCGGCTTTCATGACCGCCAACGGCTTTGGCTACAAGATGAGCGCCGAGAAGGCCTACTCCACCGACAGCAACATGTTGGGTGCCACGCACGAGGCCAAAGACCTTGAGAGCTTGGCCAGCGGTATGAAGATCGTCAACCCCATCATGGGTGTGCCGTTCTGGCGCGACGACTGCGTGGTGAAAGCCGAACAGGTGAGCGTGCGTTTTGAAGAAGGTCAACCTGTGGCTTTGAATGGTGAAACCTTTGCTTCTCCTGTTGAGTTGTTTTTGAAAGCCAATGAAATTGGCGGTCGCCACGGTTTGGGCATGAGTGACCAAATTGAAAACCGCATCATCGAAGCCAAGAGCCGTGGTATTTACGAAGCACCGGGCATGGCGTTGTTGCACATTGCCTATGAGCGATTGGTCACCGGCATTCACAACGAAGACACGATTGAGCAATACCGCATCAATGGCTTGCGTTTGGGCCGCTTGTTGTACCAAGGCCGTTGGTTTGACCCACAAGCCATCATGCTGCGCGAAACCGCACAGCGTTGGGTGGCACGCGCTGTCACGGGTGAAGTCACGCTCGAGTTGCGCCGTGGCAATGACTATTCGTTGTTGAACACCGAAAGCCCCAACCTCACTTACAAGCCTGAGCGTTTGTCGATGGAAAAAGTTGAAGGTGCCTTCACACCGCTCGACCGCATTGGCCAATTGACCATGCGCAATTTGGACATCGTGGACACACGCGCCAAGTTAGGGATTTACTCGCAAACCGGTTTGTTGGCTTTGGGCCAAGGCGATGACTTTTTGAGCTTGTCCAACGACCAGAAAAAAGACTGATTTCGCACACGCGAAAGTCTGTTGCAGTGGTGCATGCACTCACAACCCTGGCACCGCTTTTTAGCGGCGAGTTGAAAGCGGCGGGTTGTCGCGAGCTGAAAATCTCTTGCGGCTTGACCGAGTTTCCGCGCGAGATTTTTGATCTTGCTGACACACTTGAAGTGCTCGATTTGTCTGGCAATGTGCTAAATGCGTTACCTGACGATTTGCATCGCTTGCACCGTTTGCAAATTTTGTTTTGCTCGAACAATTTGTTCACAGAACTGCCTGCGGTGTTGGGCCAATGTGCTCACTTGGAGATGGTGGGTTTCAAATCGAACCGCATTGAAA
>JACCDN010713475.1_pt1 | contig 15496 bp, 20 predicted proteins | sample 7441691 | NCBI WGS metagenome assembly JACCDN01 (sample SAMN15323439, study PRJNA562643) | freshwater metagenome | isolation source: river surface water | place: USA:Blue River Watershed | collected 2017-08-16
AAATCAAAAGCTGGATCCCCGCTGCGCGAGGATGACGACTCCCAGATAAACCTACTTTTTTGTCCAAAACTTGGGACTCATCCAAAGAGCCTTTTATGTCTGATCTACCGCCCGTTCAAATCCAGGAATTGCAACCCGTAAAGCGTACCGAGCGCCATAAGCAAGGCGAGAAGCTGCGCGATGCCGACAAAGTTGAACGTATTCCGGTTAAGGTGATTGCCAGCGACCGCGACGAGCTGCCGCGCAAACCCGATTGGATTCGTGTGCGTATTCCAGCATCGCCAGAAGTGGATCGCATTAAAAATATCCTGCGTAAAAACAAGTTATCCTCAGTGTGCGAAGAAGCTAACTGCCCGAACCTAGGTGAATGTTTTAGCGGTGGTACTGCGACTTTTATGATCATGGGTGACATATGCACCCGTCGCTGTCCTTTCTGCGATGTTGGTCATGGCAAACCTAATCCATTGGATGTGGATGAGCCGCGTAAATTGGCGGAAGCCATCGCTGAAATGCGCTTGAAATACGTGGTGATTACCTCGGTAGACCGCGACGACCTGCGCGATGGCGGGGCCCAGCATTTTGCTGATTGTATCCGCGAAGCACGCGCGTTGAGCCCAAAACTGCAAGTTGAAGTGTTAGTACCGGATTTCCGGGGGCGTATGGATATTGCGTTGGATATTCTTGAACAAGAAGCGCCTGATGTATTCAACCACAATATGGAAACCGTGAGCCGTTTGTATCGTCAGGCGCGCCCAGGCGCGAACTACAACTGGTCTTTGGAATTGCTGAAACAATACAAAGTGCGCCGCCCCGATGTCTTGACCAAATCTGGCCTTATGGTTGGCTTGGGTGAAACCAAGGAAGAAATCATTGAAGTGATGCAACACATGCGCGATCACGATATCGACATGCTCACCATCGGCCAATACCTGCAACCCTCGAAAGACCATTTGCCAGTAGCGCGTTACGTGCACCCCGACGAGTTTGCCGAATACACACGCCTAGCAGAAGAAATGGGCTTTAAACATGCCGCTTGTGGCCCACTGGTGCGCTCTTCTTACCACGCCGATAAACAGGCGCATGGTGAGGACATTAGCAGCCTCTTGCCCGCCAAAAGCGTTTAACTCGCCTAAAACAAAACAGGTTCTGGCAGCTATGCTCTAAGAACCTGTTTTTTTGGTTTATTCCTGTGATTAAAAAATCCAACATCAAGATTCGTTTGCTACAGCAAGCGCCTGAGCATTTTGCGCAGGTGGCGGCGTGGCATCATCAGGAATGTGAACGACAGGGTTTGCAATCCACTCTCGCTATTCGTCAGCAGCGCTTGCTGCTACACGTCCAACAAAATGCGCTCCCCAAGACTATTATCGCGCTCGACGGCGTTCAGCTGGTCGGTTGCGTTAGTCTCGTGAACTATAGCTACCGCACAGACAGCTCCGTATTAATCCCCGCAAACTCGGCTGCAGTATGGCTTAGCAACCTCTATGTCTCGCCTGAAAATCGCCAGCAAGGCTTTGGAAATGTGCTGATAGAAGCTGCCAAGAAATATGCTCACGACATTGGAGCTAACGAGCTTTGGTTGTCAGCCGCGGAATTTACCGACTACTACCAAAAGCGCGCGTGGGAAATTGTGCGTAAAACACGTTTAGGTGGCCGTCAGGTAAATGTGATGCGAATTGCATTGAGCGGGCAAGCCAACAACCTTGCAGCAAACGCATAAGGTGTAATCGCGCGCCGCCTCACGCTCGTTAGGTTTATTGTCAATTCACTGGTTGAAGATGACAGACCCTATGCGCAAATGGTTCACCATACTCTTGGCGTTAATGATATTGCTTGTGGCGATTGCGATCACATCTGTGTGGCAATTCAATCGTCTGTTAAGCAATGCGTCCATAAAAGATCTGCACTTTCAAATTGAAACTCTAGGGCTCAATGGCGCTAGGTTTTCTCGCTTGTCCTTTACTTACGTGCACAAGTCCCATCCGCTAAGCGTTGAATTTCATAATGCGCAGTTGAATTGGGAATGGGAAAGCGTAACTCCACATTTGAACAACGTGGATATTGAAAAACTTATTGTCAAAAGTTCTTCTGCAAAAATTACGCAAGAATCCTCTCAAGATAAAATCACTTCACCTGAGCTCCCCAACGACTGGCGTGTGCCCAATTATTTTCCCAAACACGTAAATATTCATCACATCCTGTGGGAAAGAATTTGTGGGGATGTTATTTGTAGTATATCGGCGCAAGTAGATATTGGTTCTCCACAGCGGGAACAATTAACTGTTAAGGGAATTTTCAGCCCGGGAGTTTCGATTGATTCCGTGCATCAAACGACATTGAACATCATTTATTCCGTTGCAAATAAATTACCTAAATTGGATGCGAATTTATCCAGCGATTTTGCGGGCAAGCTCCGGCTATCAACATATCTCTACAAAACGACAGGCATAAATTGGGGTGGCAGCATAAGTGGTGTGGTTAAGCGTTTAGATGAAAATTGGTTGCAAGAGTTAGGTATAGCCAACCGCAAGTCTTTTCAATCTTTTGGCACAGGAGGTTTAAATCTCAATGGAAAATGGAATTTATCATTAACTTCACTATTGCAAGTGCCATTCAAATCAGAATTCGATCAATACGCTAAAGCGTTGAATGGTGAGCTTTTTCTTGAAGCAAATATTGATGAAGGTTTTCAGGTCCCGTTTGTTGGATCTGTTAATGGAAAATCGTCTTTGCAAGTGGAAGCGGCGCAGGGGGTTATAAAAAGCTACTCGTTGCTGGCGGATATAAACGCAGAGTCGTTACATTTACCTGATCCGTGGAATAACCGTATCCCACAGATTAAAAAAATGCATTTTAATATGGTTTCCAATGAAAACAAAAATATCAGTTTATCTGCAATTTCATTGAAAGCATCCTTGGAGTTAGAAGGGGAAGTGTCTGCAAAAATTGATGGAAATTTTGTATTTGACCTTTTTTCCAAAAAAGTGATTGCGAATGGATTAATAGTTGATGCCAAGGCTAAAGAAATTACATTAGATAATTATGAATTTAAAAATATTGCCTTAAGCGTTGGTGCAGTTGGATATTGGCAACCTGAAAGCTTTGCATTCAATTTAATTAAACCGAGCAGTGTCTCATCGGATATAAAAAGTAAATCGTTTAACGCTAAATCTGCACGTGTGCGTACACCATCTTTAACAGTGTCTGGTAAAAGCGTGAAGGGCGATTTAGTGCTACCCGATTTGGTCGTGGAGTTTGATGGCAGGCTGAGTGTTGACAAGCTCTCTCACATTCAACTCAAAGAAAATTCATGGGCTTGGCAAGGTAAAACCACTGGAAACCTGAAGAATTTAATGGTTGAGGGTGAGCTAAATATGGGTTCTTCTTTAAATATCAAACACAGGGCAGTGTTAAATCCGTCAAAGGTGGTTGCCGAATGGTCCCTCCAAGATATTTATCTCATTGCGGCTAACCCTTTCTCGGAAGCACTTAAAGCATGGCCATCTTTATTGACATTGGCGCGAGGAAAAATAACGGGTCATGGAAATGTTGAATACAATTTTCAAGAAAAATTACTCAAAAAAAGTGAATCCTATTTGCGGCTTCAAGATGTGGCAGGAATTTACGATACCGCAACCTTTGAGGGGCTTGGCGCACAGTTGAACATCAATACAAGCCCTAAATCATTAGTAGTTAAGTCTGATCATGTGCAGCTTAACCAAATTAATAAAGGTTTTGTATTTGGGCCAATACAGGCAATTGTTAGTTACGAAGCTGTGTGGGAAAAACTTCTTAATGGGAAATTGGCTTTATCAAATCTGGAGTGCCAAGTCGCACAAGGAACAATAAGTACACCCGCCCAAAGCTTTGATCTCATGCGATCGACACAACATCTTTTACTTAATGTAAATAAAATTAATTTAACAAATTTACTGCAGCAATATCCCACTAGCGAACTCTCGGGGAGTGGTTTGATTTCTGGAAGCATTCCATTGGAAATCAATAAAAACGGCGTGCGTATAGAAAAGGGTTTCATTGCTGCGGAAGTGCCTGGAGGGAAGCTCAAATACACGTCTGCTAAAGCTGTGCAATTGGCAAAAAGCCAGCCGAGCATGAAGTTACTAACAGAGGCGCTGAACGATTTCCAATACTCGGTATTGTCGAGTGATGTCAATTTCAATGAATCTGGGAAGTTAATGCTTTCTGTTCGGCTTGAAGGTAAAAACCCTTCTTTCGAAAAGGGGCGCCCGATTCATTTTAATATCAATTTCGAGGAAGACATACCGGCAATGTTAGCCAGTATTCAATTAAGCAGTAAGGTAAATGATGTTATTAAAAAACGTTTGCAGGAGTATTTACAGAAAAGGCCACACACGGGTGACATCTCTATTAAGCGGTGATCACATTGGGTTAAAAATAAACGGGAGGCAATATCCATGATTAAGCGCGGGCTTTGTATTTTGTGTTGCACGTTAATGATTGCGTGTAGGCCAACGGTACAGTTAGCTGTTCCCAAAGAGCCTATTAATATCAACCTCAATGTAAAAATTGAGCATGAAATTTATATCAAAGTAGATAAGCAGCTGGACGAGCTCTTCAGTAAATCCAGTGGATTATTTTAATTAGGCAACGTGAGGTGTGTATGAAAAAAATGATGAGATATTTTATTGGGTGCGCTATTTTGATGGCAGCTTTACCGCTCATGGCGATGACACTGCAACAAGCAATGAGTAGTTTGCCAGAGGCTAAATCTCAGGGGTGGGTGGGCGAACAGGCTGATGGTTATTTAGGTGTTGTTAACAGCTCAGGTAATGCAACTGAAATCGTGAATCTCATTAATGAAGCAAGGCTTGCTCAATACCAGCGGTTGGCAAAAGACAACACTATTGCAATAGCCGATGTACAGGCAATGGCCGGTCAAAAAGCCATTGAAAAAACACCCTCTGGTCAATACGTGCAAGTCAATCAAAAATGGGCTAAAAAACCTTGAAACAAAACGTGAGTTTACATCCAGCTAACAACATTGTTAGCTGGATTTTTCTTCTGCAATTTGATTGGTCGTGGCTAGTCTTAGCCATAAGTACCCCAATATGCCTGCGCAGAGGGATGCAAGTAATACAGCTATTTTGGAGGCTGTTATTTCGTTTGGGTTGCCTGTAAACGCGAGGTTGGTAATAAATATCGACATGGTAAAACCAATCCCGCCTAGCATACCGGCACCAAAAATATGTTTCCAATTGAGCCCAGATGGTAATTTGCAAATGCCCATAGCGACAGCGATAAAACTTAGCAAAGTAATACCAATGGGTTTGCCTATTATCAGGCCACTCATTATGCCCAAGCTATTATTAGCGGTTAATTCATGAGCCCAATCGGCACCAATTACTATGCCGGTATTTGCGAGTGCAAATATTGGCAGAATAATAAACGCAACAGGTTTATGAAGAATATGTTCCAAACGGTACGAAGGGGATTCTTCGTCATCATCTTTTGCGGAGAAAGGAACAGTCAGTGCAAGTAAAACACCAGCAATTGTCGCATGAATACCTGATTGCAGCATACAGAACCACATGAGTGCCCCACCGGCTAAATAGGGCAGCAGACTCCTGACTTTAAAAAAGCGATTTAAGATGCCGAGTGCTGCAAAAATGAATAAAGCAGCGCAAAGGTAAACGAAAGATAATTTAGCCGTATAAAAAACCGCGATGACAATAATTGCTGCAAGATCATCCATAACAGCAAGTGCCGCTAAAAATATTTTAAGCGTTGCCGGTACTCTACTACCTAAAAGCGCAAGAACACCGAGGGCGAAAGCTATGTCTGTCGCCATGGGAATGCCAATTCCATCTTGCGTTGGTGTGCCAGCATTAAATGAGAAATGAATTGCTGCGGGAAGACACACGCCACCAATTGCAGCAATTATAGGGAGCAAGGCATTCTTTATGCTGGAAAGCTCGCCAATATAAAGTTCACGCTTGAGTTCAAGGCCAATAAGCAAAAAGAAAATCGCCATAAGCCCATCATTCACCCAATGCTCAATACTTAAACCTGCAATGTATGAGTGCCAGAATCCTAAGTAGGTAGCGCTATAAAATGAATTGGCAATTACAAGTGAAATCACTGTGCAAATAATTAACATAATCCCACTGGATTTTTCTGATTCAAAGAATTGTGTGAAGGTTTTAGACAGCTTATTTGTTTCAGGTTCCATTATATCTTCCACGTGATATTCGCATTGCGGGCATTTAGCTGATTAGGTGAATTATAGGCTTCGTAAAAAGTTCCCTTATTGTAATCCCCAAGTGGGTTACCGAACAGAGTTAAGCGTCATTGAAGTCTAGTATGCAGTCAAACTTGCGGTTTCGTTATAAAGGTGGAAAGCCTTTGCAAGTTTAGTGATCGTAAAAATATTTGGGAGGATACACACATGACATTTATGAAAAAAGCAAACCTTTTAGCCTGTGCGTTAGTTGCTGCAACATCTTACGCATCAGCCGATGATGGGCGTTGGTACCTTGGTGGAAATATTGGCGAAACCGAGAGCGATTTAAATATAGAGCGCCAAGCAAGCAATATTACACAAGTGGGAACAACGCATACACTGAATTCGTTGGATGATACTGATCGCGGTTACAAGTTGTACGCGGGTTATGAATTTAATCCCTACATTGCACTGGAAGGTGGATATTTCGATTTAGGGGAATTTACGTACAACACTACAACAGCATCCCCCACGGGTGGTTTTGGTGGTAAGTTAGAGTTGCGTGGTATTAATCTAGATGTAGTCGCTTCAGTTCCTTTCACTGAAAAATTATCGGGCTTTGCTCGAGCTGGTGTTAATTACGCAGAAGCTAAAAATCACTTCGGTAGTACCGCTGCGGTACTTACGCGTATGAGCGACAAAGGTCGTGATTTAAACGGTAAAATTGGTGTGGGCTTGCAGTATGCCTTCAATGACAATTGGGCAATGCGCTTGGAAGCTGAAAGATATCGTTTTAACGATGAAATCAGTCAAATGGCAGATGCGCACATGTATTCACTCGGTGTGGTTTATCGCTTCGGCTCAAAACCTGCTCCGGCCGCTGTTGTAGTTGCACCGCCGCCAGCGCCAGCGCCAGTTGTTGCACCGCCACCACCGGCGCCAAAATTTGAGAAGTACACCTTGTCTGCAACTGAACTCTTTGCGTTCGATAGCTCTGCGGTAAATGTACCTCAACCAAAATTGCAGGAAATTGCTAATGCAATTAAAGGCCCAGGCTCGCCCGAGAAAATTGTGGTTACCGGTTATACGGATCGCTTAGGATCTGAAGAATATAATCAGAAGCTTTCTGAGCGCCGTGCGCAAGCAGTGAAGGATTACATTGTAGGCCAAGGCGTATCGGCAGATCGTTTAGTTGCCGAAGGCAAAGGTGAAGCTGATCCAATCGTTCAGTGTAACGATAAAAACAAAGCAGAGCTGATTAAATGCTTAGCACCTAATCGTCGTGTAGAAATTGATGAAGTAAAAATTGTACGAGAAGTTAAGCCTTAATCAATTGTGTCACTAAAAAAATGAGCGCCCTGGCGCTCATTTTTTTATGGCTTGTTTAAAGTTCTTCGCGCCCAAATAAACAAGATTAGGATAATAGTGACGAAGTAGGGTACTTGCCATGCAAGAGATTTTTGCAAAGCATTCGCGGGGGCTTCTTGCGAAATATTTGCCAAAAGATAAGAAAAGCCGAGACTGAATAGCCCATACCCTAAGTTAAAGACCAATCCCTTCACAGACAGAACAGTCGCTCTTCGCGAGGAATCTGCCTCCTGATGCAACACACGGCTAACCGTAAAACTTAAAAAACCCATCACTGTCATCAAAAAAATGACCGGTATTACACCGTAAATTGACCACGCTGGGACTATAAGAATAAGCCCCACGAGCGATGCCAGTGCAACCAGTAACAGGTTCGTGAGTGTGCTAAAGGTTTCGTTTAAGCGTTTTGCAATGGAGGGTACAAATATGCCCGCAACTCCTAGTGCCGCGCCAATAAATCCATAAGTCCATTCAGGCAAATCAATAAGGCGATAGTAGCTACTATTAATAGTTGCGAAATTACGCACAATAGAATCTATAGCCACACCAATTAATATCACTGCCCATATTTTGGGGTGATTAAACACCCAGCGGGCGGTTGAAAGCGTTAAGCCAAATGCGTGTTTAATGGTTTGGCTTTTGGCGGTATGAATAGGTTCAACCATGCGTAATGTAAAGACCAAACACACAACCGCTTGGCACAACACTAATGCTACGGGTAACCGATGCACAGTTTCAGTTGTTAGTTGCCAGCTAAGTGGTAAGAGATAATTGATAAAGCGCGGATCATAGAGTAAGCCGCCAAGAACCATTGATATTACAAACCCAATAGAACGCCAACGCATGGCTTTAGCTAAGAGCTTATCCCAAGCGGCGGTGCGATGTTGATGATCAAGTGAATCATAGGCTAGGGCTTCATCTGCTCCACTGGCGCACGCTTCAGAGAGCCCGGAACAAACTCGATTGATAACGCACAACAACAAAAGCAGTGCGCCGCCATTTTGCGGTGCCATAAGAAGGCACAGCATTTCTATAATCATTAAAACAGATGCAGCAACCAATAAACGCTTACGCCCAATAGTGTCTGCCAAAGCTCCAGAGGGAACTTCAAACAAAAAAATTGTAGCGGCCCAAATCAAATTCAAAAATACAAATTGATCCAGGCTCAAACCCATATCTAAAAAAAGAATGGCGAGAACAGGATAGTAAGCGCGTGCGTTAAAAAAGACGGTAAAAATAATAAAGCGATTAGCGTTAAGTGATGTATCAACCTGCATTAATTGAGCCTTTATATTTATTGGGCTTTTACATTGATTGAGCCTGTAGATTATTTGTTGTCAGGCACATCAACCACAATAACTTCGCGCGCAACATTCGCTTCTGGCTGAGGGTCTAAATGTACTTGCATTTCTAGTGCAGCAATACCCAAGTTTACGCTGGCTGTTAAAGAAATAGGTTTGCTCGAAAGCGGCCTGTCTTTTAATTCTTCCATCGCAATTTCCAATATTCGGTAAACCTGTGCGGTAGAGGCTCGCACGGCTTTTTCGTTGAGTGACTCAGTCATGGAGGTTGCCGCTGTTGAAATGCTTCCTACACCTTCTTTGATTGTTGAGGAAATTCCACCCAAGGCATCAGTAGCTGTGTTGGCGGCTTTAGAGCCCAAATCTTTCATTTTATCGAGCATGGTAATATTCTCGTGCTAAAAATTTTATGATCATATCTGCTAGCGGTTGGATTACACAGTGACTATTCACATCATTTTAATATTTAAAACTTTACGCAATATTACATCAATGTTTAAGGAAAAAACTGAATAGATCTACGTGGCCGCTGTCAATATTTTGAAAAGGGGAGGTGTTTTTTATGAAAGGATTTGTACACTTGTTCAACAAGCTAACTATTCTTATGTGTGGGGGCTAACTGAAAGACAAGGTTTTTTTAAGTAACTTAAGGAGTTTTTTGCTGTGAACCCGGACGACATGAGGATGATTTAATGCTTTGCCCGGCTATTTTCCCAAACGAAGAAGAGCGCTTAAAGGCTCTAAGCGAATATGGGCTCGATAACGAAGCCTTAGTGAGTAGCCTAGATCCCGTTGTGCGCATCGCCTCGCACATGTTTCGTATGCCTATAGCGGCTGTCAACATGATTGGTAATGACCGTGTTTTTTTTGCCGCTAGCCGTGGAGTGGGCGAGGTAGATATGCGTCGCGAGGTTTCATTCTGCGCTCACGCCATTAATCAACATGGCGTAATGTTAGTGCCTGACGCAAAGCTCGACATACGCTTCCACGATAATCCCCTTGTTACTGGCGATGCGCACATACGTTTTTACGCGGGTGCTCCTTTATTTTCCCCTGATGGTCTAGCGCTTGGTGCGCTGTGCGTGCTCGATGGAAAGCCCCACCACGATTTTTCCAATTCGTGTGAGTGATTTAGCTGGCGAAGTGTTGGACGTGCTAAATCGCCATGGTTTACCCCCATCAGCACTCGAATTGGAAGTGACTGAAAATATCGTTTTAGATAACGACAATATTGTGCTCGATGTTGTGGAGCGTTTGAGTAAGCAGGGTGTCTCTATCGCCTTTGATGATTTCGGAACAGGTTACGCATCCTTGAGTTTATTAAAAACTTATCCGCTTACGCGCATTAAAATTGACCAATCTTTTGTTCGCGGGATTTTACATTCCAAACGCGATGCCTCTGTCATTCGCGCAATTCTCGATATGGCGCGCAGTTTTGATCTAGACACCATCGCAAAAGGAATTGAAACCGAGGAAGTAAAAAGCTATTTACAGCGGGAGCGATGTAACGAAGGCCAAGGCTACCTTTTCGGAAAACCTGTGCCAGCACGGCAATTTGAATCTCTTCTTGGTATTAACAATGCCAAAGTTCAAACAGGTTAAAATTTGTGTGCGAGTCAAGCTTGCACAAAGCTTACACAATCCTTACTTGCTTATAAGTTGTCATATAATATAACTTACCGGCTTGGGTCGTCGCTTACTCGGCGTATGCCATCGTTTTTAAAACAATAAAAGTAATTTCCTGATCTCTCCGTAAAAACTTTTTTCTTTGAAGACTTTCCTGACCAAACACATAAAAACCTACTAGGAGATTTAACATGCAGCAGCAACTTAAACTGTTCGCTACCTTCATGGCGGCCGGCTGTATCTGGCTTACCAGTGTGGTCGCCTTAGCGCAAGACGGCAAAATGTACCCTATGGATGCTCCCAAAGAGCCCAATGCAATTCCACTTAATACCGGCGGCGTTGCCAACCAGCCCGCCAAAGAGTCCTGGTTCCGCCAATGGGGTGACCCAATGGCCCGCAACATCACCAAAGCAACCCTCACTCCATTTTTGGCAGATCCCAAAAAAGCAAATGGCACGACCGTAATCGTTGCACCCGGCGGTGGTTTCATGTGGTTATCTATGGGTAATGAAGGGTGGGAAGTGGCAGAAGCGCTTGCTGCGCGCGGCATCAACGCCTTCGTGCTCAAATACCGTTTGCAGCCAACGGCCGACACACTTGAAGGATTTGAAGGGCAAATGAATCAACGCATGGCAGACGCCGCTAAAGCATCCGCAGGCAGCGCGCCCAAAAGACCAAGCAACGATTTCACTAACCAATTGCAAGATGTTGAAGCCGCATACGCGTTGATAACTTCTCGCGCCAAAGAGTGGAACGTGAATGTCGATAAAATCGGAATGATGGGTTTCTCAGCTGGCGCGCGCTTAACCATGGAGACCGCGCTGAAATCGCAGAAAGCGAAATTAGCGTTTATCTCCCCCATTTACGGCAGTTTGGAAGGCGTTGAAGTCCCCAAAAATGCTCCACCCATGTTTTTTGCTGTCGCCACTGACGATTTCCTGTTTCATGGCGAAGCAGCGCTCATCAAATCCTGGTACGACGCTAAAGTGCCCGTTGAATTTCACCTCTACCAAAACGGCGGTCACGGTTTCGGTTTAGGCAATCCAAATCGCACTAGCAACAAGTGGTTCGAGTCTTACATCTACTGGTTAGAAATAAATGGATTTGTGAAACCTAATTAACATCAAAAAAAGCCCGCTGCTAACAGCGGGCTACTCTCTGAATAGCATTCATTATCTGCGCAGCACAATATCTCTTCCCGAAAAATTGAAGCAGCTTTGCTGCATTGTGCCTCAATCGAACCAGCACTCCATGAAGGAAAACCATAAAAATTAGAGCACTACTGCCTGTGAGAAAACCAAATCAGCAAAAGGTTTTTCTATTGCCCACAAAAATTTTTATTATGTGATTGTTCGAGCTTTTCAGTAATTATTCTTTAACCGATGAGGGGTGTGACATTTTCATGTAAATGCCACCTTGTTTAAGTTCAAACAACATTTGAATCAACCTCTTTCGTTTTGTTGCATCCTGCTTTGCCCTGCTAATCCAGCCGATATAATCATTTTGTTGATATTCAGGCCGATCAAGATAATCTCGCATTAGGTCATGTTCTTCCAAAGCCGTTTTGACAAAGGACGGCATGGGGTGCTTCTCTCGCTGTAACTTAGAAAAATCTGCTGCCACGATTTACTTCAAACATTTTCACATGGCGTTAAGTTCAGCTACAACTTAAAAACTGCCCAAGTAGCAAAGCGATTGATGCTGCAGCGCCTTGTTATGCATTTTTAATTTTATCAATTTCATCTTTAATTTCAAAAACCTGACTTGCCGGAATTTGAATTGGTAATGAGTATGAATCACCTTCTTTTGTGTATATTAGAAACTGATCTCTCTTTGGAAATAAAATGTTTCCAGAGTGAATTGATTCTTCGGTGGCATGGGATAACTTTGTATAGGGAATATGCCAAAAAACTACACCCTGAAATTTACAAGTTAGGTCCTGCTTACCGAACTCTAAAGTGTACTTTTTTTTGCTTCCGATTCCTGCATGCCCCTGACGAATCGAAATAACTATAAGCAACCAAATAAGAAAAGAAAATGCAATGGAATAATTAATTTTATGTGAAATAAAAAAATCAATAACAAGAAGACAGCCAAAAAATGAAGGTAATAGCCAAGTCCGAAGAAGATAAACATCTGGCTCGCCAAATATTTCAATACTTTTCATAAATTATCCTGCGTAACGCCGAGCTAAGCGGCAGTTTTTAAGTTGTGGTTTTGTGGAATACTTTTGCGCAGCAAAACCATAAAACTGCGGCTTAAAAACTGTCCAGTGCACGTAGTGCTCGGCGCTTGAGCGATTTGTATGTTTTACTTGGTTTTCTCTACCAAACTTTTATCAAAACTGCTTTTAATTAACTCAGCATCTGAAAGCTTTCTATTTTCCTTTTGCTCAGAACATACTTTGACAAATTCATGCATATATTTTAAACATTTAGTTTCGCCTAGATTATTTTTATTGCATTCATTTAGAACCCAATTCACAGACTCCTGTGTTTTTTCAAGCCTCGGTACGTTGCTGCAAAAAGCGTCTTTTTTTGCAGTTTTCATGCACTGTTCTATATAGCCACCTGCTGATAGCTCACATTCTGTTGTGTCGCAAACCGAATATTTAAATCGTAACCCTGTAATGCAATCACTTTGCTCGACCTTTCTTCCAAATTTCTCACCAAGGAGCATGCCTTGTGAGGTAGCTACCAACATAGAATCATACTTCGTCTTTAATAAGTGGCCCACAACTCCCAAAAAGAAAACTATTACCAAACCACCAACAATAATCTTTTTCATTCTTTCCATAAAATAATTAATCTCATATTTTCGCGAACATAACGCCGAGTTCAGCGGCAGTTTTTAAGTTGTGGTTTTATGGAAACCTTTTGCGCAGCAAAACCATAAAACCGCGGCTTAAAAACTGTCCAACGAAGGTACGAAGTGCCGTAGTGGTGCTGGAACGCCTTGTTATGGCTTTACCTTTACCGGTATGCTATATTGTACCGAAACTCCGTACAACTGGTGATAACTATGGATACCGTAAGCGTAAACCAATTCAGAGATAACTTAAAAACCTTTGTAGAACAAGTGGTTAGCAATCATGCCCCCATAAAGGTTACCCGTCGCGCAGGTGAAGCTTTTGTGGTGGTTAGTGCCGATGACTGGGAACGAGAGCAGGAAACACTTCATGTTCTACAAAGTAAAAGTCTAATGGTACAAATTGCTGATTCGCTAGCTACGCACACACAGCAAAAAGGTTATACCCCAACTGCCGAGGAAATGAATGAGATCACTCGTATTTGAGGGTAATACATGGGCTACATATGAAGAGCTACGCGAAAAAGATAAGGCTCTTCATAAAGCACTATGTAAATTACTTAAAGAGATGCTTCGTAGCGATCCCGCAACAGGTCTAGGAAAGCCAGAGCAGCTCAGGCACAACTTAACAGGCTTATGGTCAAAACGTATTTCACAGAAAGACCGCCTAATTTATAAGTTCGATGAAAAATGCATTTACATTTTCGCTATTGGTGGCCACTACGATCAGTACTGAGTTGCGCAGCCATAACGTTGCGGTAAACGGCAGAATTTATGTAGCTTTTTTGTTGAAATATTTTACGAAGTAAAACCACAAAAAAGCTACATAAATTCTGTCCAGTGGAGCGAAGCGGAACGGGTTTGACCGCTTTGTTATGTTCTATTCTTGTTCCCACTCATCACCTTCACGCCTGCAAACATAGTCGTAATATAACGAAGTACCAAAAGGCTGAAATTCCATTTCTACTCCGTTTTCAGAATATTTGGCATTTTCAATAGCCATACGGTCATTAAGCACAACAAGTGCATCATGCACACCGCCTCTGCGAGCGCTCACCATCATGGCCGCGAGTATTTCTCGGTTTTCTACATTTAGAGAGGGCAAAAATTCATTAATTTTTTCATTCCCACCAACTTTCGGATATGAGCCGTTTTCAACAATCCATTTTTGATGAGCTCCGTCGTGAATACTCGCAAAACTATCTACAAATGATTTCCAAAGATCCAATGACGGCATGATTTTTCACTCCCTATTTAAAACTGTCCAGTGCAGCGAAGCGGAACGATGCTGCAACGCCTGTTAAAATTGCTTTTTGCGCATTTGACTCATGTCACATATGCGCATAACATATACGCATACATTGAGCGGAGGTAACCCATGCTTGCACTTTACGACCCAAATGCGCCTAAAAAACCAACAAACCTCAGTATAAACAGTGACTTACTGAAAAAAGCTAGAGATTTAGAAATAAATCTCTCTGCTGCTTTAGAGCAAGCACTTACGAACCAACTAAAAACTAAACAAGCACAGCAATGGCTAGAGCAAAACAGAAACGCCATAGCAGCTTACAATAAGTCAGTAGATGAAAACGGAGCTTTTAGCGATGGCCTTCGGAGCTTCTAAATGACACAGTTTACAATTTACCAAAATAAAAACTCACAGAGTAAAAAAGAGTACCCTTTACTCTTGGACATTCAAACTAACTTGCTCGACTCTTTACAGACCACAGTTGTGGTTCCACTCAAAAGACTCGAAGCAAATAGGGATAAGGTTTTAACTCAGTTAACGCCGACCTTTATAATTGATGGCGTGGATTATCTAATGCTTACACCTCAATTGGCAGGCATTCAACGTAAAGAGTTGGGTAAAGCAATTACAGATATTGAATATGCAAGAACAGATATATTGAATGCTTTAGATTTTCTCCTTACCGGTATTTAACGCCGAGTTCAGCGGCGGATTTTAAGTTGTAGTTTTGCAGTACCGTGAGCGCAGCGAGCCACAAAACTGCGACTTAAAAACTGTCCAGCGCGCGAAGTGCGCGGTGCTTGAGCGAGTGTTAGCTGCCTACTTTACCCGGTGGGTTTTCCTTAAACCATGAAACAATATTAGGCATATGTTGTTCAAAGTTACCGGGGGCTGAAATATTTAACACTCCTGCACGAGCATTGCTTCGATTTTCGAAATCGT
>JACCDN010254238.1_pt1 | contig 15495 bp, 15 predicted proteins | sample 7441691 | NCBI WGS metagenome assembly JACCDN01 (sample SAMN15323439, study PRJNA562643) | freshwater metagenome | isolation source: river surface water | place: USA:Blue River Watershed | collected 2017-08-16
GCACGTTGTCCATGTTGACCGTCTCGCTTGTCGGTTCACCCGAGGGCCGACCCACGTGGTTTGACATTTTTGCCGCATGGTTGCGACCCGATTCCGCGGTTGTTCCGATGAACGTATTTTTCCCCGAAGGGACTACGTACGAGGACACCCAGGAGTCCGCAAATTTTGAGATGGAGTCTTCCAAGCGGGAAGCTATCGCTGCCGCGTTGTCGTCTCAGGGGATCGAGTACACGTCCTACCTTCGAGTAGAGGGAACAAAATCGGATTTCCCGTCCGATGGGGTTCTCGAGGTCGGGGATGTGTTTGTCTCAATTGATGGCGAGGATGTGGGCAGCTCGTCCCGCATCAGCGAGGTTATCGCAGGCGTCGGCGAGGGCAACATCGCTCACTGTGTGCTGTTGCGTGACGGCACAGAAATCGAGGCCGATATCCCCGTGGTGTTCAACGACGACACCGAACAGGTGCCTGTCATCGGTGTGATTGTCAGCAGCCATTATGAGTTCCCGTTTGACGTTTCCATTCGCCTGGATGATGTCGGCGGTCCCAGTGCGGGGATGATGTTTGCGTTGGGTATCGTCGACAAGATCACGCCGGGATACCTCAACGGTGGGCACAATGTCGCCGGAACGGGCACAATCACTGCCGAAGGCGTGGTCGGCGGGATCGGTGGCATCGTACAAAAAATGTATGGCGCGAGGTACGCCGGTGTCGAGTATTTCCTCGCGCCCGCCTCGAACTGTGACGAGGTCGCAGGCAATGTCCCCGACGGTTTGCAGGTTTTTGCTGTTGAAGACCTGGGGGATGCGTTGTCTGTCCTGAACGCAATCGAGGCCGACAGCGACCTTTCGGTGCTGCCGGCCTGCGATTAATTTCGGGGTTTATTCCTCGGTCGCGGCGGGTTTCGCGGGAGCCGCCTTGGCCTTTGCTGCGGGTTTCTTAGCTGCCGAGGCAGAGGCCGCCTTGGGTGCTGACTTAGCCTTTGCTGCGGGTGCCTTTGTCACGGGCGCGTCTGCCGCATCCTTCGGAGCCGCCTTGCGTGGGGCGGCTTTGGGCTTTGCGGGTGCCGCGACTGTGGGTACCGTCGTCACTTCGGCTTCGGTCACAGGAGCTGTTGCAGGCGTGGGGCCGGCCGGGCTTGCAGCAGAGGCTGCTGGTGTCGAGGCGCTCGCGACAGCGTACTTGTTTCCCGCGTCGGCACCCTTGCTGGGGCGCAGGGTGACAACCAGCTGGAAGATGCTGTACGCCAATCCATAGAACAGTGCGGGAGCCATTGCCAACATCATCGCGCCGATGATGTCCCAACCCGTCATTGCCCCAGTAACGGGGCCATAGAAAATCTGGGACATTCCGAGCCCGAAACCCATCAAGCCGATAAGCATCAGGACGAGTGTTCCGGCCTGCAGCCACAGCCACTTGCCCGAGAAACCGGCATCGTGGAATCGGCGAACGGTCATGGCCAACGTGGGGACGAGGATGCCCAAGCCAAAAATGTCAGAAAGGGGACTGTTGCCCGATGACCCGGACGTCATCATCATGGTGCCGGGGAAGTACTGTGTCGGCCACAACGCCGATTCGATAATCGACAGGGCGATGAACGACAGGACGAGGAACAGGATCCAGAACCAGTATTCGGATCGGGTGGCGATGCCACGGAAGTTTCCGTAGTTACGGAAGCCGGATTTAATTGCGGCGATGAAGTCCATGGGACTCTCCTTTGTGTTGATACTTCCAGTGTGCGAGCCTTTTCTGAGAATTCGCTGTGCAACACCCTGAAATTTCCAGAAGCTTTAACGCCGGGGGTTAGGGGCGCGTTGTGCGCAACGTGACCCGTGTCTGGAATATTCCGTACACCAATCCGATCGCGAGCGTCGGCATGAATAACGAGGGATAAATCCCCGTGAGGGCCCAGAACACGTGTAACTCTTGGACGGTAACGAATGTCAGCGTGTCAGCGGTTGTGATGGCGTCCCTGAACGATTCGAACAGCACAAGGGCAATCCAGGGGACGTTGACGGCTTGGAGCCACACCCATCGTGGGGAAACTCCCGCATCGCGGAACCGGCGAACGATGATTGCGAGTGTGGGGATCAGTGTGACCAGATCCACGAGCTCGCTCACGATCAGCGTGCTGCGCGGAATCAGGGTCATTTCGTTGCCGAGATTCGCGACGATGGTGTCGGGGGCAATTGCTGCCTCGGCAATCGGAACCGCAATCATGAGCGTGGTGACAAACGCTATCCACGACCAGTACTCGGCCCGAGTGGATCGTCCTCGAAAGTTGGCATAATTACGAAAACCGGACGTGATGTGCTGAAGCAACGTCATGTGAGCCCCCTAACGTGTGTATCTAGAGAGTGCACCCTCGCAGCAATTCTCGCAATAGCCGCGTCGGACCGGAATTAAACCGCTGACCCCTGCTCGGGCGCTTCGGGAGCCTTGACGGTGTCGGCGTACTTTACGGCGTATTTGTTGCCATCCGCTGCCGTGCGCGTTGTGCGCAGAGTGAGGACAAGCTGAAAGACAAAATATGCGAGCCCGGTGAGGGCGGCTGCGGCAAAAATTCCAATGGCCCCATATGCCAACTCCATATCCGCCTCACCGATGTCGGTTATGACGCCAGCGGTGACGGTCAGGCCCACGAGCCCCACGAAAACTACGGCAAAGGGAATGACCTGAAGCCACTGCCATTTGCCCGAGAACCCTGCGTCGTGGAATCGACGTGCCGTCACGCTCAGCGTGGGCAGCAGCAAAATGATGGATGCGATGTTGGACACCACGGTGGGTTTGTTGAGCATGCTGAGGGCGTAGTTGAGGTCAGCGTTACCGGTGTTCAGCGCGGGGTCGAGCGCCGGAACAGTCGTTCCGCCGACGGCTTGATCGATGGTCCACGTCGCAGCGGATACCAGCACGGTGAACAACACCCAGTACCAGAATTCGGAACGGGTGGCCATGCCGCGGAAGTTTCCGTAATTTTTAAAACCCGATCCAACAGATGCTGCGAAGTCCATAAATTTTCCCTTCAACTCTCTTTGTACTGTAACCCCGCGTGATGCTGTCAGCGATATTTTGCCTTCCCGGTTTGCTGCGCGGGTAGCATCGACGTAACGAAGGAGTCAGTTTTGTCTAACCCCACCGCCCCCGTCCGTCGCCGTTCGCCACTCACCGTCACCGTCGCGGTTTTGGGTGTGTTGATTGCCGCATTCTTTGGTTTTGCTTCCATCTATGTGGATGTGCTGTGGTTCCAGCAGAGCGGATTCGAAACCGTGCTGTTCACTCAGTGGGGCGCAATGCTCGCCATTGGTGCCGTCGGATTTGTGGGAATGGCTGTGCCGGTGTGGTTCAGCATGTGGATTGCGTTCCGCATGCGCCCGATGACGGTGCGCCTTTCCGAGGGAGCAGAGCGCTACCGCCAGGCCATCGAGCCGCTGCGCCGCCTGCTCATGTATGTGGGGCCCGCATTGCTGGGCGTGTTGGCGGCAATGGCCGCAGCAGCGAACTGGCCCACAATTTTGAGCTGGCTGCACCGCACCCCTTTTGGCACTGTCGACCCGCAGTTTGGTTTGGACGTGTCCTTCTACATCTTTGAACTGCCATTCCTGCAGTCTGTTGTGCAGTTTGTGTCCGGCGTGCTGATCATCGCGTTGGTGCTCGGTGCGGGTACATCGTTTGTGTACGGTGGCGTTCGCATCACGGGCCGCGACATCGTGATTTCGAAGACTGTTCGCGTTCAGTTGGCTGTGACGGCTTCGCTGTACCTGATTGCGCAGTCCGCCAGCCTGTGGTTGGACCAGTACCACACCTTGGTTGTGCAGGGTCAGGGCTTCCTGGCCACCGGCGCGGGCTACACCGAGGCTAATGCGGTAATTCCGGGTCACCAGATCATGGCCGGCATTGCTGCGGTGATTGCCGTGTTCTTTGTCTTCACCGCAATCACCGGAAAATGGCGTTTGCCCATCGTGGGTGTCGCAATGTTGATTGTGTCGAGCCTTCTCATTGGCGCTGGTTATCCCTGGATTGTTCAGCGATTCCAGGTCGACCCCAGCGCTCGTACCCTCGAGGCCGAGTACATCACCCGCAACATCGAGGCGACCCGTGCGGCGTTCGGCGTCGACACCGTCGAGACCGTGCCGTACGAGGCAAAGACCGACGCCACTCCAGGCGCCTTGCGCGCCGATGCAGAAACCACTGCACACATCCGCATCATCGACCCGGGCCTCGTCAGTGATGCCTTCGCTCAGCTGGAACAGTTCCGTCAGTACTACAACTTTGCGGATCACCTCGATGTTGACCGGTACACAATTGACGGCGAAAAGCAGGACACCGTTCTGGCTGTGCGTGAACTTAACCAGGCAGGCCAGTCCAGCCGAAGCTGGTACAACGACACCATCGTGTACACCCACGGTTACGGTGTGGTTGCCGCATACGGCAACAAGCGTACGGTCGACGGTCAGCCCCAGTTCCTCGAGTCGGGTATTCCCGTATCGGGCACCCTGGGCGACTATGAGCCTCGCATCTATTTCGGCGAGAACTCGCCCGAGTATTCGATCGTGGGCGGCACCAATGACAAGGGTGCGCTGGAGCTCGACTATCCGTCAGCGAACTCGGACAGCGACGCCGCGAACGCCACCTACACGTTCGCCGGCGACGGTGGGCCGAAGCTCGACAACATCTTTACCCGCCTCGTCTATGCGATGCATTTCCAGTCGGAACAGATCCTGTTGTCCGACGCAATCACGGCCGACTCGCAGATTCTGTACGAACGCAACCCTCTGGTGCGCGTCAACAAGGTTGCGCCGTACCTGACCTTGGATAGCGACCCATACCCCGCTGTGGTCGACGGTCGTATCGTGTGGATTGTTGATGGTTACACCACATCGGGCAACTACCCGTATTCGACTCAGGTCGACATGGAAACCGCGATTCAGGACACTTACACCGCGGGAAGTGTGATGGCGATCGGTGACGTCAACTACATTCGCAACTCGGTGAAGGCCACAGTCGACGCCTATGACGGATCGGTAACCCTGTACGCGTGGGACAAGGAAGACCCGCTGTTGACCACATGGTCAAGCATTTTCCCGACCACCATCGAACCGATGTCGAAAATGAGCGACAGCTTGATCGAGCACGTTCGGTACCCCTCGGACCTTTTCAAGGTTCAGCGTGAAGTGTTGGGCAACTACCACGTGACCGACCCGGGGACCTTCTACTCGTCCGAGGACACCTGGGTGACCCCGAATGACCCGGTGTCGTCCACCGAAGACCCCAAGCATCAGCCTGCGTACTACTTGACCATGCAGATGCCGGGTTCGGATAACCCTGCCTTCTCGATTTATTCGACCTTCATTCCGAAGTCGACCGGTTCGACAACCCGAAACGTGCTGTATGGATATCTTTCGGCGAACTCGGATCCGGGTCCCGATTACGGCAAACTCACCCTGTTGACGCTGCCGAAGCAGACCACTGTTCCGGGTCCGGGGCAGGTGCAAACCCAGTTCGACACGGACCCCGAGGTCAGCAAGGTTCTCAACTTGCTGCGCCAAGGAACATCCGAGGTGATTGCCGGTAACCTGCTGACACTTCCCGTTGGTGGCGGTTTGCTGTATGTCCAGCCCGTGTACGTGCAATCCACTGGCGAGACGTCGTACCCGTTGCTGCGCAAGATTCTGGTGGCATTCGGTGATTCAATTGCTTTCGAGGACACCCTGGATCAGGCCTTGGATTCGCTGTTTGGCGGTGACTCAGGATCCGAAACACCGGTGACTCCGGTCGACCCCGAGAACCCGACAGACCCGGGAACACTGTCTCCCGAACTGAAGGCGGCACTCGAGGATGCGCGTCAGGCGCTCGCAGATCGCGTGGCTGCATACGCGGCGAATGACCTGGTGGCCGCAGCCGCAGCCGACGTAGCACTGCAGGCCGCATTGGAGAAGGCCATCGAACTGAGCCAGTAGACGTGTTCTGAGCCGCTCATTTCGCGTGGTAGACTTGTTCTACCGACGCGGGATGGAGCAGCTCGGTAGCTCGCCGGGCTCATAACCCGGAGGTCGTAGGTTCAAATCCTGCTCCCGCAACTGAAATCGAAAGCCCCTCTTCGCGAGGGGCTTTCGTGCATTCTGGTGGACGCATTCTTGTCGCGGTAGGCTCGGCACATGCCCACTGTCAACACCGTCGCCGCGCAGTTTGCGCCGAGCGCCGACGTGCAGTCCAACCTCGAGTTCATTTCGCGCACGGTTTCTGAACACCCTGACGCGCAGCTGTTCGTTTTTCCCGAATACTCGGCCTGGTTCCATCCCGACCCTCGATCGTGGAGAGAGGGAGCCCAGTCGGTGGACGGGGATTTCGTAGCCAGCCTTGTGGGGTTGGTGGCGGGTTCGGATCGTGTGATCGTGGCGGGGTTTATTGAAATTGCGGGTGAGCATCTCTTCAACGCTGTCGTCGCGGTGTCTTCGGCGGGCGTGCTCGCGCACTATCGCAAACTGCACCTGTATGACGCGTTCGGTCACCGCGAATCCGACTGGCTATCGGCCGGGGACGCGGCCGAAGCCCCCGCTGTATTTACCGTCGGAGGACTGGTCTGCGGTATTCAGACATGCTATGACATACGTTTCCCCGAGGTGTCACGCCGGTTGATTGATGCCGGTGCCGAGGTGCTGATTGTTCCCAGCGATTGGGTTCCGGGTGAGGGAAAGTCGTTGGCGTGGAACACGTTGACGACTGCTCGCGCGATTGAGAACGTTGCCTACCTAGTGGCGGCCAACCATGCGGCGCCGTCGGGTACCGGTGAATCGCGCGTTGTGTCGCCACTGGGTGCGGGAACCGAACTGGCCGCGGGCGCGACGGTTGTGTCCGCTGTGCTCGATCGTGATCAAGTTGCAGCTGCCCGTGAACGAAACCCCGCTCTGGCATTGCGCAGGTTTGGGATCATCCCTCGATAACTGGGGATAATTTCGGCAGGAGTACCGCCGAGAGTCTTATGTTCCGTGCATGAGAAATTCACTGGGGCTTGCATCGGCGCTGACGGTAATGCTGTTAACCGGGTGCGCTGCGGCGCCTGAATCTGCTGTCACATCATCTGTAACGCCCGATTCAGTAAAAGAATCCGATGCGGTACCGGACGACGACAAAGGCGCGCACCCGGGCGCGGATTCCACCGCACAGTCTGAGGACGAAACACGAGCCCGCGCGGCGTTCGACGCGTATGTTGTGGCCTCGGACGCGGTACTGCAGGCGGGTGGCCGCGACGTCGATGCAGTGGCGCGAGTTGTCACACAGGAATGGTTCGAGACTGAAAAATCAGGATTTGAGCGGATCCGCGATGCGGGACTGCGCCAGGTGGGCGACACCCTGATTACGGTAACCGACCTCGCCTATGTGGCACACGATTCCGGGCAGACCGAGGTGGCGCTGTATGCCTGTCAGTCCACCGAAAATCTGCGAATTGTGGACGCCGAGGGTGTGACAGTTTCGGGTCCAGCGACTACGACACTAGTAACTGTTTTCGTCCGGTTGACGGACACCACCGCGCTCGTTGACGCCATTTCACCCGCCGCGGATTCCACCTGGTGCCTGTCGCAGTGAGCCGTTCGGGCAGGGAGTGGCGTGAGAGTGCGATTGCGCTGGTCGTGTCGTCGGTGATCGTGCTGTCGTCCCAGTCGGGCGCAGTGGGTGCGGAAACGTCTCTGTGCACGTTTTCGGAAATCAATTCGGGCGCGTGTGTGGTCAACGGTGTTGTCAATGCCGACCGTGTGGACCTGATCGGCAGTGCTGAGCGAGCAGGCGTGGACCCCACGGCCGGCACGGACGACGAGACCACCTCGAGCACCGGCACTGGGACGGGCACGGGTTCGGGCGACGGGCGATCCGAGTGGCAGGGGGATTGCACAATCATCGTGCACGACATTCGCGTGTGTATCGTCACTCCGGGCGAACCAGGATCCGGGGGCAGTGAGCCCCGCTCGGTCAGCGATATCGCCAGTTTCATTCCCCGTCAGCCCGCGATAACGATCGAACCAGCTGGCTGGTCGTTCGTGGGGCTGCACGTCAACTGTGTTGCGCTCTCGGCGCCACACATCGTCGAGGGGCAATTGTGGGGATCCGCGGTGCAGGTCAGGTTTACCCCAGTGCGGTACCGCTGGGATTACGGCGATGGCGCCGGCGCATGGGAATCCGTGGCGGGGCGAACGTGGGCGCAACTTGGGGTGAAACCGTGGGCGGTCACGGCGACGTCCCGGCCCTTCCGGCAGGCCGGAAATTACACAATCCGGTTGATTGTTGACCATCGCGCCGAGTGGCGTTGGGCTGGTTCAGGTGAGTGGCGCACGCTCTCCGGGTTTGTTGGTCGGACGGCGCCTTCGCAGAAAATTCGTGTGGTCCGAGGATCCACCGTACTCGTCGACGAGCCGCTCTGACTCCCAGGGAACTCAGACCCTCCGTTTAGGTTTTTCTTAGGGTTGTGTCGCACAGTAGTGGCATGGCAAACGAGCAGAACACCACCGCTGAACCCCACGACGAGACACCCATGGATTCCGTCGAAGAAACCGAAACTGTACACACGGAGGACGCCGAGACCCTTGCCGTAGAACCCACAGGTCCTGCCCCTAAGTCGGTGTCGTTTACCGCAGCCGCCACCGTGGCTGTGGTCTGTGCCGTTGTGGGCGGTATCGCCGGAGGTGCGATGTCGGCAGTTCTGTTGGGCGGCAACACGGTCGCTTCCGTTCCTTCAACCGTCACCGTCAATGACACGGGTTCGGTCTCGAACACGACTGGTGTCGCCGCTACCGCAATGAATTCTGTCGTGACCATCGAAGTTTCCGCGGAATCCACCGGCGGCTCGGGCAGTGGTGTGATCGTGTCCGAAGATGGTTACATCGTCACCAATAACCATGTTGCGTCAATCGGAGCGGGCGACAACAGCGCGACCATCCGGGTCACGTTGGCGGACGGACGCCTCTACGAGGCCGCGGTGGTGGGCACGGACCCCATCCTGGACTTGGCCGTGTTGAAAATTGACGAGGCCGGTCTCTCGCCCATCGAATTCGCGGACTCTGACGCACTCAACGTGGGTGACCACGCCATCGCCATCGGGGCCCCATTGGGCCTGGCCGGCACGGTCACCGAGGGAATCGTGTCGGCGCTTAACCGTTCCATCTCGATTTCGGCCAGCGGTGATGAAGGGTTCAACTTTGATGTCCCCGGATCCGAGCCGGTTACGGTGGCTCAGGACCTGTCGTTGCCGGTCATCCAAACCGATGCAAGTATCAACCCGGGCAACTCGGGTGGTGCCCTGCTGGATTCCGAGGGACGACTAATCGGCATCAACGTGGCCATTGCCAGCCTCGGCAGTTCCGACGGCTCTGGCGGCAACATCGGTGTCGGGTTCGCGTTGCCGTCGAACCTTGTCCAGCGCATTGTGGATTCCCTAATCGCGGATGGCTCTGCACAACACGGTCGCATCGGCGCCATGGTGGGCAGCGTCACCGACAACACCGGAGTCGTGGGCGCCGTTGTTTCGGAAGTTGAATCGGGCTCGGCGGCCGCGAAGGCGGGCCTCGTCTCGGGTGACGTCGTCACAAGCTTCGGTGGTGTGCCCGTGCGTGATCAGGTCGATTTGACCGCACAGGTCCGTTCGCATCAACCGGGCGACACCGTTGACATGGTCGTTGTCCGCGACGGGGAACCGATTGCACTGTCGATAACACTGGGAAGCCTGGGCTAGTCGGTTCCGCACGCGTAAACTTGACCTATGGCAACTGACAGCGACCACGGCGGCACCGATCTGCTGGACCGGGAACTCGAGCAGCTTCTCAACGATGAACTGTCCGAGGACGGCGACCACGACAAGTTCTCGCACTATGTGCCGAAGAACAAGATTGTCGAGTCCGCTGTGACGGGGAAACCTGTGCGCGCATTGTGCGGAAAAAAGTGGACACCGAATTCGAACCCGGAACGGTTCCCGGTGTGCCCCTCCTGCAAGGAGATTTACGAAAAGATGCGCGACGAATAGTCGCTTGGCCATGACGTCCGCATTACACACCGACCGGTACGAGTTCACGATGCTCGACGCCGCCCTGGCAAACGGTCGCGCGCAACGCACCTGTGTGTTCGAAGTTTTTGCGCGCCGACTTTCGGGCGGCCGACGTTACGGAGTGCTCGCGGGCACCGGTCGGGTATTGGACGCGATCGAAAATTTCCGTTTCGATTCCGACACCCTGTCGTGGTTGCAGCACAATCGAATCGTGTCGGCCGACACGTTGGACTTCCTCTCGACCTACCGTTTTTCTGGAGATGTTCGAGGCTACGCCGAGGGTGAACTGTATTTCCCCGGTTCGCCGGTGCTCGAAGTCGAAGGCTCGTTTGCCGAGGCAGTGATACTCGAGACCGTGATTTTGTCGATTCTCAACTATGACAGCGCGGTCGCCACGGCCGCATCGCGCATGGTGTCTGCTGCGTCGGGACGTCCGATTGCCGAGATGGGGTCTCGTCGTGCAAACGAAGACGCTGCTGTAGCGGCAGCACGCGCGGCACACATCGCCGGCTTCACGTCGACATCCAACCTGCAGGCCGGTCGTGAATGGGGGGTCCCCACGATGGGTACCGCTGCTCACGCATTCACACTTTTGCACGATTCCGAGGAGGAAGCGTTCCGTGCACAGGTCGCCGCGTTTGGCCCCGGCACGACCTTGCTGGTGGACACGTTTGATATTCGCGAGGGAATCGAGACCGCAATTCGTGTCGCGGGAACAGGTCTGGGGGCTGTGCGAATCGACTCGGGTGATTTGCCGTCCCTGATAGGTGAGGTGCGCGAACAGCTGGACTCTCTGGGCGCCACCAGCACGCGGATTACGGTGACGAACGATTTGAACGAGAACACCATTGCCGCGTTGCGCGGTGCTCCCGTGGATTTCTTTGGGGTGGGCACCTCGGTTGTTACCGGTTCGGGTTCCCCGGCTGCGGGCATGGTGTACAAACTGGTGGAACACACGAATGACGCTGGCGAACGCGTGTCCGTGGCGAAACGTTCTCCCGAAAAACAAAACCCTGCGGGCCGCAAAACCGCGTTCCGTGAAATTGTGGACGGCACAGCGACCAAAGAAATCGTGGTCGTGGGGGATTCGGTCGGATCTGTTCCTGGTCGACCTCTCGTGCACGAACTCGTGATGGGCGGGGCAATCGATTCCACTCATCGTGGGGCCGATGGTGTTCAGCGAGCACGCCAGCACCATGCTGCAGTGATTGCGGAACTTCCGGTGGACGCATTCCGGCTCTCGGCGGGCGACCCCATCCTGCCCACAATTTTTCGGTGACGTGCTGGGTAGGCTGTGACTGTGAATCGTAATGCTCCGATCGGAATCATCGACAGTGGTGTCGGTGGTTTGACTGTGGCACGTTCCGTCATCGACCAACTTCCGGGTGAGTCGATTATCTATGTGGGGGACACGCATCATGGTCCCTATGGCCCACTGCCCATCGCAGAGGTTCGGGAGCACGCACTGCGATTGCTCGACGATCTGGCAGACCGTGGCGTCAAGTTGCTCGTCATTGCCTGCAATACGGCGAGCGCAGCGATGTATCGCGATGCAAAAGAGCTTTTTGAGCGCAAGCGCGGAATTCCTGTTATTGAAGTAATCCAGCCTGCTGTGCGCACTGCAGTGCAGCGCACCCGGTCTAAACGAATCGGTGTGATTGGCACTCAGGGCACCATCAATTCGGGCGCCTACCAGGATTTCTTTGTGGCGGACCCCGACATCACCATCACAGCTCAGGCTTGCCCTCGGTTTGTCGAATTCGTCGAGAGTGGCGTTACGAGCGGCCCCGAACTCTTCGCCGTCGCCGAGGAGTACCTTGCGCCGTTGAAGGATGCACAGGTTGACACCCTGGTGTTGGGGTGCACGCACTATCCGTTGATTTCTGCGGCAATTCAGTACGTCATGGGGCCAGAGGTTCAGTTGGTTTCCAGCGCGGACGCGACCGCATACGAGGTGTATCGCACTCTCGTTAGTCATGATCTGCTGGCCGATGCCGTTGCGCCCATTACACATGTTTTTGAAACCACCAGCCCGGATGAGGCCCGCTTTCGCGAGTTGGCGCACCGTTTCTTGGGGCTCGAGGTTTCCAGAGTGGAACAGTTTCCCACCGGTGTAATCGATTTGTCCGCACTCCACAGCACTGAACAGGAATCATCATGACCCGCGCCGATGGCCGTACTAACGCCGACAACCGTCCCGTCACTATCGAGCGAGGCTGGTCGACTCAGGCCGAAGGCAGCGCCCTGATTTCGGTGGGCAACACCAAGGTGCTCTGCACGGCATCGTTCACCAACGGTGTCCCCCGCTGGATGGTCGGCAAAGGCAAGGGCTGGGTTACCGCGGAATATTCGATGCTTCCCCGTTCTACGAATTCGCGCATGGACCGCGAAAGCGTCAAGGGAAAAATTGGGGGCCGTACTCACGAGATTTCGCGACTGATTGGCCGCAGCTTGCGCGCTGTTGTTGACACCAAGGCGTTGGGCGAAAACACGATTGTAATCGACTGTGACGTGTTGCAGGCCGATGGTGGTACTCGAACGGCCGCAATCACCGGCGCCTATGTAGCCCTGGCGGATGCCATCGAGTGGGGTCGTGCTCGCGGCTTCATCGGCAAGAATGCCAAGGCTCTCATCGATTCCGTCGCCGCTGTCAGTGTGGGAATCATTGATGGTGAACCCATGCTCGACCTGCAGTACACCGAAGATGTTCGCGCGGAAACCGACATGAACGTGGTGATGACCGGTCGCGGCCTGTTCGTCGAGGTGCAGGGGACCGCCGAGGGTGCGCCCTTCGACCGCACGGAACTGGGTTCGTTGCTTGACCTCGCGGCGATTGGTACCGACGCCTTGACGCAGATCCAGCTGTCCGCGCTCGGCGCCGAATAGCATTCGCATGTCCGAGACTGCTGGGACACTATCCCCTCGAACACCGGTCGTTGTTGCCACGCACAACGCACACAAAGTCGAGGAAATCGCCCGCACCCTGAAGCCTCTCGTGGGGTCCCGTTTCGAGCTGTGCACTTACGACGGACCAGAGCCCGTCGAGGATGGCGACACCTTTGAAGCAAATGCGCTGATCAAGGCGCGCGCCGCGTTTGAACACACCGGATTGGCCTCACTCGCCGACGATTCGGGCATTGTGGTGACTGCATTGGACGGTGCACCGGGTATTCGCTCGGCCCGTTATTCACCCGAGGGCACGGATGCGTCGAACAGGGACCTGTTGCTCGCGAATTTGGGTGACGCCGCCGACCGTTCGGCGAAATTTGTGTGTGTTGTGGCGTTGGTGACCGACGAATACGAGATCACGGTGCGGGGCGAATGGGCTGGCTCGATCACGTCAGAGGTTCGTGGCTCGGGCGGGTTTGGCTACGACCCCATCTTTGTTCCCGCGGGGGACACGGTGACTGCGGCCGAACTGTCGCCGCTCGAAAAATCGGCGCTGTCGCACCGCGGGCGAGCCTTGGGGCTGATCGCACCGCACATGTTGCGTGTTATTCCCTCCGATTCGCTTCCCGCCATGAACCCCGAAAACGCCGCAGCAGCGGAGTAACCCGAATGCCTGAATCCCGGAAACTTGGCGCACTCATCGGAATGATGGGTCCCGCCATGGTGGCCGGTGTCGCCTACCTGGATCCAGGGAACGTTGCCGCGAACATTACCGCCGGTTCACAGTTCGGTTATTTGCTGGTGTGGGTTGTCGTGTTGGGTAACTCAATGGCATGGTTGGTGCAATACCTCAGCGCGTCGTTGGGTATCGCGACGGGCCTCAGCTTGCCCGAGGTCTTGGGGAAGCGAATCAGGTCCCGCGCCGCACGCATCCTGTACTGGGTTCAGGGTGAGCTCGTGGCCATGGCCACGGATATCGCCGAGATAGTGGGCGGTGCTGTCGCACTCAACCTGCTGTTCGGTCTACCACTGCCGCTGGGCGGTGTGATTACCGGTGTGGTGGCGCTGTTGGTGTTGTCAGTCCATTCCCGAATCGGTGTTCGCCCATTCGAGGCGGTCATCATCAGCCTCGTCGGCGTCATCGCTGTCGGCTTTGTGGCCGGAGTCGTCGTATCGCCAGTTGACCCCGCACAGTTCGTTGCAGGTCTGGTTCCACGGCTCGAGGGGTCCGATTCGATTCTGTTAGCCGCCGCCATTCTGGGTGCTACGGTCATGCCGCACGCGATTTACGCCCACTCCGGTTTCTCACGGGATCGCTTTGGTCAGGTCGAACCGCGCCGAATCCCCGCGTTATTGAGAGCAACACGTTTCGATGTGACCGCTGCTCTGGCGCTCGCCGGCGGCGTGAACATCGCGTTGCTCATGCTGGGGGCCTCGGCGCTGCACGGTGTCGAGGGCACAGACTCGTTGGCGGGCGCCTACTCGGCTATCGCCACAGTGCTGGGGCCGGTTATCGCGACGGTCTTCGCTATCGGCCTTCTCGCGTCAGCGCTGGCATCCACAGCGGTGGGCGCGTATGCGGGTTCCGAAATCATGGCGGGGTTACTAAAGTGGCAATTCCCCGTGTCCATTCGACGTGCGGTCACCATCATTCCCGCCATCGCGCTGCTGTCGTTCGATGTTGAACCGACGGGCGCCTTGGTGTTGAGTCAGGTGATTTTGAGCTTCGGCATTCCGTTCGCTCTCGTGCCACTTGTCGTGTTGACGGGAAAGCGTGAACTCATGGGCGACGCGAAATCCAGCGTGTTGGTGCGAACCCTAGCCTCGTTGGCAACCGCAGTAGTGATTGCATTCAACGTGTGGTTGCTGGTCTTAACCCTGGCCTGATCCTTCGCGGGCAATCGTTCGGCGTTCTTTCCACACGTGGTACACAACAAACAGTCCGCCAGCAGCGACCACACCGATGAGGACGAGGTCGATGTATTCGGTGACCAGTTCGGCCACGCCGGGAAGGTGCGCAAGTGTCCAACCAAGGAACGGCAGCAGCGCAGCCCACAACAACGAACCCAACGCGTTGTACAGGGTGAACTGCAGTCGATTCATCCGTCCGATTCCTGCGGCGACGGGAAGCAGCGTGCGAACAATCGGGACGTACTGCGCCAACGTCACCGAAAGCGGGCCCCACTTGGCAAAAAACGCCTCCGTTTTCAGCACGCTTGTGTGGGAAATCAGACCGCCCTCGCGTCGAGAAAACACTGCGGGACCGCCCACTTTTCCAATCTGGTAACCGGTTTGGTTGCCAATAATTGATGCAGCAAAAATTGACAGTGACACCAGCCAAATTGGCTGTGTGATGGTGCCCTGGAATGACAAAATTCCGGTGATCAGCAACAATGTGTCGCCGGGCAGAAGGAAACCGACCAGCAAACCGGTTTCAACAAAAACGATGGCGCACACAGCGAGCAAAGCCCAGGGGCCAGCGCCGTCAATGATGGCGTGGGCGTCAAACAGGCCTGATGCGTAATCCATGCTCGGTCCTTTCCGAATAGTGCGGGTGGTGGGACTCGAACCCACACGCC
>JACCDN010386095.1_pt1 | contig 15495 bp, 14 predicted proteins | sample 7441691 | NCBI WGS metagenome assembly JACCDN01 (sample SAMN15323439, study PRJNA562643) | freshwater metagenome | isolation source: river surface water | place: USA:Blue River Watershed | collected 2017-08-16
AGATAAAGGTCACAATGAAGTAGTTGATCAACTGCTATTAGCGAATGGAATTGATGTTAATCTTCAAACTAAAGATGGGAAGACAGCTTTGATGCATGCTGCAGATTCTCGTCACGATGAAATATTTTATAAGCTAGCAGTGGCGGGGGGAGGTGATGTTAATTATGTTAATAAAGATGGAGACACAGCTTTAATTATTGCCGTAAATAAAGGTCACGATGAAATAGTTGATAAGCTATTAGCGAATGGAATTGATGTTAATCTTCAATCTAGAGATGGGAAGACAGCTTTGATTATTGCCGCATATCTTGGTCATGATGAAATAGTTGATAAGCTATTAGCGAATGGAATTAATGTTAATCAACATGATTCAAATCAAACTACAGCTTTGATTTATGCTGCATTTACTGGTCGCGATAAAATAGTTGATCAGCTGCTATCGGTAGAAGGAATTGATGTTAATCTTCAATCTAAAGATGGGAAGACAGCTTTGATGTATGCTGCATTTAAAGGTCACAATGAAATAGTTGATAAGCTTATATTAAAACAATGTAAGCATGGTATTGATCCTCGCTATATCGATATTCCAGAAAAAAGTCGCGGGTCGCTATTCAATGATGTTCGTGAATTAAGTGACTTTATCACCGCCATTTCTTGGCAAATTACAGAAAACTTAAAACTTAGCGTTAGCGCCACAAGCGAACTAAATTCTTTTATTAGGATTTCTCTTTTTAATCAGATAGTTAATAAGGATGATATTGCCCTTATTAAAGATGCAATCATTTCAGAAAATATAACTCATGATCTTGTTCAAAGAATAACAAAAATTATAGCGGATAATGAAGGCGGACTTAAACCTTCAGAATCTCGACCTTTTTCTATTGTTTGCACTAATACCAAAACCGTCAATTTAGAAAATCCTGAAATTGCAGATGGAATTAACAATGTCGTCTCATCTTTATTACCCAGCAACAAAAAAACCACAACGCAAGAAGTAAAGTCACCATCAAATCAGCAGCCTGATGTAGTAGGTTCATCGCAACAACCAAAAACATCTTTTCAAGTTAGAGCCGCAGAATCATCTGGTGAAGAAGAGACAAAAACTAGCGGTTCTTTTCACCGCTGACTTTTTTTAATAAGCGCTAGAAAGCAAAGATATAGGAAAATTGTGATTAAATTTACTTGATTTTGAATTTTCCGCCCAGGGCGGAAAATTAACTTTTAGCTAATAAAATCAAGGGTTGATAAAAAGGGTTGATAAAAAATTTCGATCTTCAAAACCCCTTTATTTTATTTTACATAATATACCTTATGTAAGAAATTAAAAATATAAAAACTAGCGTGGCGTGGCGTTTTCTCGGTTCGGGTTGCTGGCTAGTTTGGTTAGTTGTTTTGGTTGCGGATTGCTTGTGGTTGCGTTTGTTTAATTATTAGCTGGCATATCAATCTCTACGAAAATCCTTTCACTTCGACCAGCGTAAATTGCAAAAAAAACTCCATCCAATTTATTATTGGATGGAGTTTTTTTCAGTCGATTTTCTCTTTGGCACAAAACTAGCAAACCACATTAACTAATTTATCAGCAACGATAATGATTTTTTTAATCTCTTTGCCTTCGATAAATTTTTTGACGTTTTCATTTTCAAAAGCCAATTTTTCCATTACTTCTTTTGAAGTTCCTTTTGGCATTTGAATTACAGCGCGAAGCTTTCCCGCAACCTGCACTGCAACACCAACTTCATCATCAGCAATTAAACTCGCATCAAAATCAGGAAATTTTTCTGAACTTACTAAAGTTTGATTTCCTAATTTTTGCCAAAGCTCTTCTGCCAAATGCGGCATAATTGGTGAAAACAAAATTACCAAATTATTTAGAGCGAAATTCATTACCTTTTCGTCAGATTTCGACTTCACTTCAAATTTTTCTAAAGCATTTGAAAATTCACGAATCTTTGCAATTGCTCGGTTAAAACCTATTTTTTCATATTCACCTTTTACTGCAGAAATGGTTTTGTGAGTAAGCTTAACAATAGCATGATCTTTTGATAACTCACCCTCACCTTTAGAATCGCAATTTGATGCAACCAATTTCCACAAGCGATTCGCATATTTCCAGCAACCATCAATTCCACTTTCCGACCAATCTAAATCGCGAGACGCAGGCGTGTCAAAAAGCGTGAAAAGCCTTGCCGTGTCTGCGCCATAACTTTCAACAATATGAGAAGGGTCGATAGTATTTTTTTTGGATTTACTCATTTTTTCGCTACGACCAATCACAACATCTTCTGATTTTTTTTCAGCAGCCTCGTTGGGATAAAGCCATTTTCCAGTCTCTTTGTCTTTATAAGTTTGATGACAAACCATGCCTTGAGTAAGCAGGTTAGCGAAAGGTTCACAAACATCTAAATATCCGCATTTTTTAAGAGCTTTTGTAAAAAAACGAGCATAAAGCAAATGCAAAACTGCATGTTCGACACCGCCAATATATTGATCTACTGGCATGAATTTGTTAGCCATATCTTTCTCAAAAGCCTTATCTTTAGGTTGAGAAATGTAGCGCAAGAAATACCAAGAGCTTTCAAAAAAAGTATCGAAAGTATCGGTTTCACGAACTGCTTTTTGCCCTTTGTAAGTTGTGTATTTCCAAGTTGGGTGCTGCGCCAATGGGTTTCCAAGTCCATTAAATTCAACATCTTCAGGTAATTGCACCGGCAAATCTTCTTCCGGAACCGGAACAATTGTGCCGTCTTCTAAATAAAGAATTGGAATCGGGCAGCCCCAGTAACGCTGTCTGGACACGCCCCAATCTCGTAAGCGATAATTAATTTTTTTTGTCGCTTGTTCAGATTTCGATAAAATTTCAAAAACTTTTTCCTTCGCTTCAGTACAAGTTAACCCATTCAAAAATTGCGAGTTAATCATTTGCCCATCTTCGAGATAAGGCAGCTGTGGAATGTTTAAATTGTTAAAAAGGTTATTTAGAGTTTCGCGATTATTTTTGCTGGTTGCGTAAAGATTTTTGGCGGAATTTGAAATATCCGCATAAATACCAAGATCGTTAATTTCATTAAACTCCACCCTCGCCTCGTAAGCTAATTTCTCTTCATCTAAACTAAATTCTGCATTTACGTCGCTTGGCTTATTTCCTCTGGCATCTAGCCTAATCCACTTCTTTAAAGATTTTAGATAAACGGCGCTAAGTGTGTGAATAATTTGACGATCAGAAATTTCTTCATCAAACATCAAAAGTTGATCTGAGAATCCGCAAGGAATATTTAGTGCCCGCAAAATCGAGCAAAGTAATGCTGATTTTCCGAAGCATAATCCAACCTTATTTTCTAAAACTTCACTGGCTTTAAGATAAGACTTCTGATCTAGAAAAACCGCATCATCCATCGCGTGAGAAATTTCGTCGCGCACAAAGGTGAAGGCAATTTTTACTAACTCAATTTCGTCATCCGAATTTTTTGCCAAAGATTTTAATTTTTGAGCAAGCGCTGCAATTTCTGGATTTTTAAAATCTATTAAATCGGTCGCTTTCAAAAAATTGTCATAATTTTCAACAACTTGTCGAATCGGCAAATTATATTTCTTAGCAAATTCAAAATCGCGCTCATCATGCGCTGGACATGCAAATATTGCGCCTGTGCCATATTCCATTAAAACAAAATTGGCGATGTAAACATCTAGCTTCCAATTCGAATCAAGCGGGTGAAAAACCTGTAAACCAGTTTTAAAGCCCTTCTTTTCTTGCTTTTCAATTGTCTGCTCATCAACCGCGCTACGATTGCATTCATCAACAAAGTTTTTGATTTCAGAATTATTTTTTGCCAATTCTTGAGCAATTGGATGATTTGGTGAAATGCCGATAAATGAAGCTCCAAACAAGGTATCTGGACGAGTTGTGTAAACTGAAATTTTTTCAGAGCTTTCCGCAATTTTAAAATCAACAATTAGTCCTTCGCTTTTTCCAATCCACTTTTCTTGCATAGTTAGAACTCGCTCATCCCAACCTTTGAGATTTTTTAATTCACTTAAAAGCTCTTCTGAAAAATCAGAAACTTTTAAAAACCATTGTTTGAGCTTTTTCTTTTCGATCAGAGCTCCACTTCTCCAGCCGCGACCATCAATTACTTGTTCGTTTGCCAAAACCGTATTGTCGATTGGATCCCAATTAACAAAAGATTCTTTTTGGTAAGCCAAGCCAGCTTTTAAAAAATCGAGGAAAATTTTTTGTTCGTGTTTGTAATAATTTGGTAAACAAGTGACAACTTCACGACTCCAATCTATCGATAAACCAATTGATTTTAAATCAGCTGTCATGGTTTTGATGTTTTCCAAAGTCCATTTTTGCGGATGAATTTTGCGCTCTAAGGCAGCGTTTTCGGCAGGCAAACCAAAGGCATCAAAACCCATTGGATGCAAAACATTAAAACCCTGAAGTTTTTTAAAACGCGCTACGCAATCGCCAATGGCATAGTTGCGCAAATGTCCCATGTGAATTTTTCCCGATGGATAAGGAAACATTTCCAGCACGTAATATTTTTCTTTTTCAGAATTTTCGTCGAATTTAAAAATATTTTTTTCTTCCCAAGCTTGTTGCCATTTTCTTTCAGCAACCTTGTGGTTGTAGTTAGCTATTTCCTGTTTCATAAATTATTTTCTTTTTAAACTCCGCCCGGACGTCTTGGCATATCCATCATTCCAGGAGGAAACATTGATGATGGACTTGGAGCACTAGATGGGGGACTGAAAGCTGATGGATCAACTATTCCACCAGGATTAAAAGCTGGCGCAGGCGAAGTTGCGTAAGGAGGAACATTCGTTGCGGAGCCTGTAAAATTATTTACATTTGGAGCTCCTACGCTTTTTAAGGTTGATTGCTTAGCTCTGCCATTAGTGTAAAGATCGGTGTTATATACACAGACAATGTCATTACCATTTCTCAAGGTAAATTGTGGCGAAACTCTTTCGACAATAATGTAACTTCCAGCAGATCTGAAGTTAATCAGTGATTCAAAACCACCAGCATCAACCGTGAAAACTGCCGGAATTTCAGCGTTTCTTTTGCTGAATTGAAAATATGTAAATTCACCGTTATCAAAAACTTTTAAAGGCGCAATGGACGGCTCTCCAGTATATTGATAATTAAAGTTATAGATTGATAAATCGCGCATATCTGGTTCGTCAGATGGAGTAGATTTTGGAAACTCAACAATGTTTTTATCTTTTTCATCCGGGTAAACAAATTTAGCTACAAAGACGAGATCTTTGTCGGTAATTCCTCTCGCTTCTTTTGCCATCAATTCAAAATGGTAAACATGTTTATTGGTTATTACCGTCATGTTGGTTTCCGAGCCATCCTCACCAACTGGCTTTAGAAATAAACGATTTCCTAAATGTTCAAATAACCACAAAGAAGGGTCGCCCATTGAAATTGTACTAACCGTTTCACCTTCTTGAAACTCTACAAAACCCTGATATGTGTAGTGCCCAAGGTATCGATAAACATCGTTTGGATTAAAAATATAACTTCTGAATTTTTTTTCACTGCCAAGAAGACGAGGCATTTGCGCTGCTTTTAAAGAAAAGTTAAAAAGGCAAAATAATGTTAGACAAAATATAAAAAGCTTCTTCATCTGATATTATAAAGTTTATAACTGCTGACGGTAAATTTTATTGTTTTTTCATCTTTTTTTACGCCATCGAAACGAAATTTAATTTTAGCGAGATAGCGCTCTTTTTCTTCTTTTAAGCCGGAATCAAGACGAGTTTTTGCAATCGAAGAAAACCTAACCTCAGCCTCACTTGGCATTTCAATAGAAATAAATTCCATCACCTTTTCTTTGAAATCATGAGCTTCTTTTCTGTAAAATTTTACTGATTCAATAGTGACATTTTTTGTAATCGGATAGCCAAAATCTTTAATTGGACTAGCTGGATTATCCGGACTCATTATCAGCTGAAAATTACGATATTCATCAGCTGACGAGAGGGTTTTTATGTAGTTGAATTTTCTATTAACCTCTTCAGCTTCAGCTTTGCTAAAATCATAAGATTCGCGCTCTTCTACATAAAGCGAAAGCATATATTTGGCGACCGCCTCATCAACTGTTTTGATTTCTTGATCGTAAGATTCTGATCCTTTTTTTGGCTTTAAAGAAACAATATTGGGAAAAGAAATTGAAGGATCGTCAGCCGCGACAAATACTGGAATCTTTTCTACCAAAGGAAACGCTCCCCGAATAAGCTGAAACAAAAAAAACAAAACCACCGCTGCAATAATCGCCCCAAAAATAAGCAGCGTTCTGTCGCAAATAGGAGTTACATAGCGAAAAAAATACCAATCTAAAGCGTCTTTGAAATAAGATTTATCTTCGACGGAAGTTTTAATCTCATCAAAATACTCCGCTTTTTCTTCGCTAGATTCTGTTTGTATGTCTTCGTTTTTTTTATCCATTTAAAGCAGAAAAAAATAAATGTGATTACGAGGTTGCAACTATGGATTTTGGATCGGTTTCTTGTAAAATTTTTACCATTTCCTCAAGGGCAATATCTATAAATTCATATTCAGTGGATCTAAAAACCAAAGACGCCCCGATTTCAGATGGGTAACTTCCCATGGTAACTTGAGGATATTTTTTTTGTAAGTCAGCAAAAACTTTTGCAATCGAAGATTCTGGTAAAGAAATTTTTATTTCGCGCGATTTTATTTTTGCTCCGCCAACAATTTCTTTTTTAATTCCTTCAAACATAGCGCGAAAAATTTTTGGAACGCCAGCAATAACAAAAACGTTTTCTATCAAAAAGCCAGATGGCGACAAAATGTCATTTTCAATTAATTTTGCCCGACTTGGAAGATAAGCCATTTTCATATGAATTTCTGTAAGCCTATTTCCATAATAATTTGCCAATAAATTTGCCGCCTCTTCATTTTTAACCAAATTGTCTTCAAGGGCTTTTGCAATTGATTCAATTGTTATGTCGTCATGAGTTGTGCCAACTCCACCACTTGTAAATACGTAATTATATTTTTTTCGAACAATATTAACTGCATCAATTATTTCTTGCTCAACATCAGGAACAACCCTCACCTCTTTTAGAATAACGCCACTTTCACCAAGTGCGCAGGCTAGAAAATGAAGATTTTCATCTTTAGTTCGACCAGATAAAATCTCGTCCCCAATAATAATAAAGGCCGCAGTAACTATTTGTTTCATAATTTATTTTTTGGTGCACCCGGCGGGATTTGAACCCACAACCTTTGCCTTCGGAAAGCAACACTCTATCCAGTTGAGCTACGGATGCTTTACTTATCTTAATCTTCAAAAACCTGTTCGACTGACTCAACTTCTGGTATGTAATGCTTCAACATGTTTTCAATTCCATTTTTTAAAGTAACCGTTGAGCTTGGACAGCCAGAGCAAGAGCCTTTTAATTGCAACTTCACAATTCCATCTTCAAAAGAATAAAAAATAATATCGCCACCATCCATTGCAACCGCAGGACGCACTTTGATTTCGATTAACTCTTTTATTTGTTTTACAATTTCGCTATCTTCAGATGAGTCATCTTTTTCCAACTCTTTTTGTTCAAACATTACGGGCTTTCCTGAAACGTAAAAATCCATAATTATCGCAAGAATTTCTGCCTTTAATTGAGGCCATTGAGCACTTTCCGCTTTGGTTACCGTCACAAAATCACGACCAAAGAAAATTGCTTCAACTCCCGCTATTTCAAGTAATTGTAAAGCTAATGGAGATTTGGTTGCGGCTTGTTTCTGGCTTTTAAATTCTGCAGTTCCGGCTTCTAAAACAATTTTACCATCTGGAATAAATTTTAACGTTGCCGGATTTGGGGTATTTTCGGTCTGAATAAACATATCTAAATATTGTAGTTAATTTTTTATCCACCAGCTATCAACGGCTAGAGAATATTTGGGTGACTTGCTTGGCATTGCAAAAATATCGCGATATAAAACGCGATAAGTGTTATTATGCCATTGCGGTATTAAGTAGTAATTTTCGAGCATTATTTGGTCAAGCTTTTGACAAAGTAACTTTAATTCTTGCTTACCATTTGTGCGAGAAATTTTTTCAACAAGATCATCAACCGCTTTATCATTTACTCCACCTAAATTTCTTCCACCCCTCACTTCTCTTTGCGAAGAATGAAAATAAGAAAAAAGCTCATCCCCAGGAATTAAAGCCTGACCGAAAACTCCAACAATTATATCGTAATCAAAGTTATTAACTCTGGTTTGATATTGATTTTCCTCCACAAAGTGAACTTTGGCATTAATTCCGAGCTTCTTTAAATTTTTTACAAAAGGTAGAGCTATCATTTCAAAGGCTTTTGAATCGATTAAAATTTCAACCAAAACCTCATCGCCATTCTTAACATCAATTAATCGATTATTAGAAATTTTATATCCAGCCTCTTTAAGAATTTCTTGAGCCCGAATGAGATTCTTGCGATTAAATCCATCGCCATCAGATTTTGGTAAATTAAAATTTTTATAACCAAATTCAGAATTAGCAAAATAGCTTTCTGTGCGCTTGTAAGAACCATAAAAAATATGCTCTTTCAACCATTCAAAATCAAAGGCAAGATTTAGAGCTTTACGTAAAGGTAAATTTTGAAATTTCTCTTTACGTAAATTAATTACAAAAGCCTGCATCGGAGCCGGCAATTGATGAATGATTTCTTTTTTTGTTATTTCTCCGTTTGCAACGGCATCAATATTATAAGAATTTGCCCAATTTCGTGCGACATTTTCTTGCCTTAAGTCGTATTTTTGAGATTTAAAAGCCTCGACCAACACATTATTATCGCGGTAATAATCGAAAGTGATCTTATCAAAATTATAACGACCCCGATTTACCGGCAAATCTTTTGCCCAATAATCTTTAATGCGCTCATAAACAATTGAGCGATTTGCCTGAACTTCTTTTATTTTATAAGGTCCAGATCCAATTGGAGCTTCTAGAGTGCTTTTGCCAAAATCTATTTTTTCGTAATAATGTTTTGGCAAAACCGGAAGACTCGCAACGGCAATTGGTAAATTGCGATTGCGATTATTTAAAAAGAAAAATTTAACCCTGTTTTGACTGATTTTTTGAACTTTTTTTACATCACGAAAAACAATTTTATAAGATGGATGACCTTCTTCAACAAGCTTGTTAAAAGTAAAAACAACGTCATCGGCAGTAATATTTTTACCATCGTGAAATTTAGCGTTTTTTCTTAAGATAAATTCTAAAGACATTTTATCTGCGGCCAGCTTTACAGATTCAGCAACAAGTCCGTAACGCGCCGAAATTTCATCATCACTTCCTTCGGTCAAGCTGTCGTACAAATAAGAAACCCCGGCGGCTGAAATGCCTTTTAAAATAAATTGATTCAAACTGTTAAAGCCGCCCTCAACGCCAAACTTAACCTCTCCGCCTTTTGGAGCATTGGCATTTACGTAATCGAAATGTTTAAAATTTTTATCATACTTTAAATCACCAAAAGTTGAAATACCGTGACGAAAGTTGTCAGCAGCAAAAACTTCTGTTGTCAGAAAAAAAATAAATAAAAGAAATCGCAAAAAAATTTTCATTCTTCTTTAATTGTTAAATCTCCTCAAGTTTTCCAATATTTTAATGCAAGTAATTCGCAATATTCACAAAACCAATCTGACCCTTCCTAATTTAGCAATCACCATCGGCAATTTTGACGGAGTGCATTTGGGCCATCAAAAGATTATATCTGAGGTAAAAAGAATCGCGAAAGAAAAAAAAATCTCTTCAGCAATATTAACCTTTGAACCTCACCCGATTTCTTTTTTTAAACCGGATAAATCTAACAATTTTCGCATCTCAAGTTTGGCGCAAAAATTGCAAGTTTTTCAAGAAACTGGCGTTGATTATTTAATCGTACTTCCATTCAACAAAAAATTATCAACTGTTTCGGCAAGTGATTTTGCGAGCGAAATACTTGTAAAATCTTTAAATATGAAACATTTGATAATTGGCTATGACTTCACATTTGGAAAGAATCGCCAAGGTAATTTTAATTTTCTCGAACAACAATCAGAATTTCTCGGCTTCGGTTTAACTGAAATTAAAGCAATTGGAAACCAAGAACAGATCTATTCTTCAACTTTAATTCGTAATTTTATTTGTGATGGAAAAATCTCCGAAGCAAATAAGGCTTTAGGAAGAAATTTTGCAATTTCTGGAATGGTTCAAGAAGGCAGAAAGTTAGCTTCTCAACTAGGCTTTCCAACTGCAAATCTATCAACAAAAAATCATATCATCAAACCAAAATTTGGCGTTTACAAAAGTTCAACTTTTATTCCTCACTTAAATCAAAGATTTTCTTCAATCACAAATTTTGGAGTCAAGCCAACGCTAGACGGAAATTCTTCGCCATTATTTGAAACCCACATCATAAATTTTTCAGGCAAAATTTACGGCAAAAAAATTATCGTTGAGCTTATTGATTTTATTCGTGAAGAAAAAAAATTTGCCTCGCTTCAAGATCTCACAAGCCAGATTGCTCGCGACATAAAAAACTTGTAATTTAAAGGCTTAATTAATTTACTTCGCCACTTTCTTATCCAAACTCCCTAAAAATGAAAAAATTTAACTCGGTTACATCAGTCGCGGCGCCTTTGCCTCTGATCAATATCGACACTGATATGATCATTCCAAAACAGTTTCTTAAAACCATTAAAAGAACTGGTCTTGGAAAAAACCTCTTCCACGAAATGCGTTACGATTTAAGCGAGAATGAAATTGCTGATTTCATTTTAAACAAACCAGCTTACCGCAATTCTAAAATTTTAGTTGCTGGAGACAATTTTGGCTGCGGATCTAGTCGCGAACATGCTCCATGGGCGTTATCTGATTTTGGAATTAGCTGCGTTATTGCGCCATCTTTCGCTGATATTTTTTTCAACAACTGCTTTAAGAACGGAATTTTACCAGTAATTTTATCGAGCGAATCAGTTGAAGAGTTAATGCAATTTTCTACAGAAGAAACCAACAGCATTACTATTGATTTACCAAAACAAGAAGTGCGAGCTGCAAATAAAATTTATAAATTTGAAGTTGATCAATTTAGAAAGCATTGCTTAATTGAAGGTCTTGACGACATAGGTCTAACTCTGCAAAAAAACGATAAAATTATCGAATTCGAATCTCGTAATAAACAAGTTACCCCTTGGCTTTACGAAAACCCTACTAATAACAACTAAACATTAACATGACAATTCTAGCTGGAAAAAAAGGTTTAATTATGGGCGTTGCAAATAACCGCTCAATCGCTTGGGGAATTGCTGAAGAAGCAAGAAAATATGGAGCAGAACTTGCTTTCACTTACCAAGGAGAAGCTTTGCAAAAACGCGTTGAGCCTTTGGCGCAATCAGTTGGTTCAGACATTGTTTTGCCTTGCGATGTAAACGATCCAGCATCTGTTAAGGCTGTTTTTGTCGAGCTAGAAAAAAAATGGGGCAAGCTTGATTTTCTAGTTCATGCAATTGCTTACTCAGATAAAGAAGAGCTGCGCGGAAAATACTTAGACACCTCTCCAGCTAATTTCGTTAACACAATGAATATTTCAGCTTTCTCTCTAGTTGCAGTTTCTAAAGAAGCTGAACCTTTAATGAAAAAAGCTGGTGGCGGAAGCATAATTACTCTTAGCTACTACGGCGCTGAAAAAGTTATGCCTCACTACAACGTAATGGGCGTTGCAAAAGCAGCTCTTGAAGCATCAGTTCGTTATTTAGCAATGGATATGGGTAAAGATAATATTCGCGTTAACTCAATTTCTGCAGGTCCAGTAAAAACCCTAGCCGCAAGTGGAATTGGTGATTTTAGACTAATCTTTAAATGGAATGAATATAACGCTCCATTACGTCGCAACATCGATTTAAAAGATGTTGGTGGCGCTGGCGTTTTCTTACTTTCTGAACTTGGAAGCGGCGTTACAGGCGAAAACCTTCACGTCGATGCTGGATATCACATCGTTGGAATGAAAGCTCCAGATGCACCAGATATTTCAATCGTAAAAGATTCTGAATAAGACCCAAAAATGGGAAGGGAATTTTAAAATTCTCTTCCCATTTTTTTACTTTGAATTCCTCATTTTTTGATGTTTATCAATCACGAACCATTTTTAATTATAATTTCTTCACCATCTGGAGCCGGTAAATCAACGCTTTGCAAGATGATTGTGCAGAATGATCCGCTAATTAAATTATCCATTTCAGTTACAACTCGCAAGCAGCGTCCCCAAGAGGTTCACGGGCAGCATTATTATTTCGTAGATAATAACGAGTTCACGAAAATGAAATCTGGCGATGAATTGCTAGAACAAGCAGTTGTTTTTGGTAATAACTACGGCACTCCAAAAAACTTAGTTAAAAACGAATTAAAAAATGGCAATTGCATTTTATTCGACATTGATTGGCAAGGAGCCCGCCAAATAAAAGAAAATTTTGATTCTAACTCTGTAATATCAATTTTTATTCTTCCTCCTTCAATGCAAGAACTTGAAAGAAGGTTATGCGCCAGAGCTCAGGATCCAGAAGACGTGGTTAAAGAGCGCATGGAAAAAGCTCGAGATGAAATTAGTCATTTTTCTGAATATGATTTTGTTTTGATCAATGATGATTTGCAAAACACCTATCAAAAAATTCGCTCAATTATCGAAACTAAACGCGTGAATCGTTACAAAAAATCCGACATCGAAAACTTTGTTAAGCAATTTACCTAATGCATACCATAATTCACTCAACAACAGAATTTTTAATCGAAATAATTAATCAAATCGGATATTTCGGAATATTTTTAGGCATGTTTTTGGAAAGTACTCTCGTTCCAATTCCAAGCGAACTGATTATGATTCCAGCTGGTATGGCTGCTTCAAAAGGTTTAATGAATATCTACGCCGTAACCATTGTTGGAATTTTAGGAAATGTTGCTGGAGCAGTTTTTTCTTACTATCTAGCTTTATCAATTGGGCGCAAACTTCTGCTCAAACTTGGAAAATATTTTTTTGTAAAAGAGCAAACAATTATAAAAATTGAAAAATTCTTTGAAAAACATGGACCAATCTCGGTTTTCATAGGAAGGCTTTTGCCTGGATTTAGGCATTTTATATCACTTCCAGCGGGAATTGCTAAAATGGATTTAAAAGCATTCTACTTTTACACTAGCACTGGATCAACTATCTGGACATCAATTCTTGCAGCTTTAGGATTTTTTATTGGTGAAAATCAAGATTTAATCACCAAAAACCTTCACAACATTATTCTTTCTTGCGTTATTTGTTCAGCAGTAATTCTCGCCCTTTATTTTATTAAAAAACGAAAAATTAATTAAATTATGAAAAAATTTACTATCGCATTTTTGCTAATAGCATCTTTCTCAAGCCAATCTTACGCAGCCTTAGGATTTTTTTCTGGCATTGATGCAATTCACACAAAAGCCAATCATCAAGCCATTAATTCTAACTCAATCTCTGGTCCAAAAAACGGTGACATTAAAGATACGGATGAAATTAATTACGGTTTAAGTGTCGGCGTCAGATTTGATCTTTTAAATCTTTATGCTTCTGGAGAAATGTTTTTTGATCAGATCAACACCAGATCTTCGAACTTCAATTCAAACAGCGCATCTTCAAGTTCTGACGTGATAAAAATTGACAATCGTTATGGCGCAAAAGCTAATATTGGTTTTGCAATTTTGCCAAGAATTACTCCATTTTTAACCTACGGATTAGCTGGGGTTAACTATGAAAATAACCTTTACTCAAGCAATAAATCAGTTTCCAACTCTGAACTAACTCCACTTTACGGAATTGGTCTTTTAATTGACCTTCCATGCGGCTTCTCGGCAAAAGCTGCCTACGATTATCAAAACTTAAACATGAGATATGCAGAGCCTGGCGCAAAAATAAAAACCAACCTAGGAGTTGCTAGACTTGGCTTAATCTACAATTTCTAACTCCTCGCTAGAAATTTACACAGCCAGAAAAATTTACAAATAGCTTATTAAACCGGATCAATGTGAATCATCATGTCGAGCACCGGCAGCTGGGCAATCACGCGGTTTCTAACTTCGGCCGCAATGTCGTGCCCTTCCCTCACAGTCATTGAGCCGTCAACTTCAATATGCACGTCGACAAAAATCATGTCGCCCATTTTTCTGGTTCGCAAATCGTGACAGCCAAAAACTTTTGGCGCTGCGATTATTATTTGGCGCACTTTTTCAGACTCTTCTTCGGAAGCAGCGCGATCCATTAAGTCGTGCAAGGCGTCCCAAGAAAATTCAAAACCGGTTTTGGCAATTACTAAACCAACAACCAAAGCACCAATTAAATCTAGCACCGGATAACCCATCAAAGCCCCAACAATACCAACGGCCACCACAAAAGATGATGCAGCGTCAGAGCGCGCGTGCCAAGCGTTTGCCACCAACATTGACGAGCGCACTTTTGTGGCAACTGCAATCATGTAGCGAAATAAAATTTCTTTTGTGACGAGCGCCGCAAGTGCAACCCACAAAGCGTGAATTTGAATTGTTGAAGCGGCAGCTGGGTAAATAATTTTGTGCGCCGCACCCCAAATCATTGCAACACCAAGACCAAGCAACGACAAGCCAACAAAAAGCGAAGCCGCAGTTTCAAAGCGCTGGTGACCGTAGTGGTGGTCGTCGTCAGCTTCTTTGCTGCTGTGGTGATTGGCAAAAAGCACGACAAAGTCAGAAAATAAATCAGACAAAGAATGAATACCGTCAGCAACAAGCCCGCTTGAGCCAGAAAAAACACCAACAAAAATCTGCGCCGTGGCAAGTACAATGTTGATTACAACCGAAACCAGCGTGCTTTTTTTAGCCGCTTGTTGCTTGGTTTGCGAGACTGGCTCGTGGTCGATTACGTGTTTGTGCATTTGGATTGATTTTCATTTAATACTTACGATTTCTTGACGAGATGGACCCCGCAACAAGTGCGGGGTTACACTGATGGTGGTTTTGATCCGTACTTTCAATTTGTCACCCCGCACTCGTTGCGGGGTCCATCGCGTCACAAAATCTTAAAAAATTCATAACTCAAAATACAAATCCCTCCACTCCGGATTCACCCTTTGAATTGCATCAATTTTAAACTCTCTCTTCCACTTCTTCATTAACTTCTCCCTCTCAATCGCATCACGAACATCTTCGTAAGACTCGTAGTACACCAACATCTTCAAACCGTATCTTTTTGTAAAACCGGCAACCATCGCTTCTTTGTGCTCAAATAATCGACGCTGCAGGTTGTTAGTAACGCCAACGTAAAAAGTTCCGTTGCGTTTGTTGGTTAGGATGTAGGTGTGGTATGGCATTTGCGTGGTGGGTTTTGGTGTGGGTTTTACTCAGTATAACTTTAACTTTTTAACACTCATCGAGATGGACCCCGCAACAAGTGCGGGGTGACACCGATTATTAGTTTGTCACCCCGCAC
>JACCDN010509150.1_pt1 | contig 15490 bp, 12 predicted proteins | sample 7441691 | NCBI WGS metagenome assembly JACCDN01 (sample SAMN15323439, study PRJNA562643) | freshwater metagenome | isolation source: river surface water | place: USA:Blue River Watershed | collected 2017-08-16
AGACCTAAATCAATAATAATAGGATATAATCTTTTAATAGATTCAGGTTCTATTCCATCTAATTTTTTATTAAAAACTAAATTAGATAATTTAATATCACGATGAATAATTCCAGCTCTATGAATACAAGACATAGTATGTAATAATCTGTGTGCAATAAAATATTTTGCACTTTCAGAAAAAGTATATTTTTCAACAATATTTTCAAAATTATCACCACATAATTCCATAGTTAAAAAATTAAAATCATTACATTCAATATATGAAAATGTTTCAGGAATACATTTAACTTTAACTAAATAATCAATAGGTAGATTTTCTTGTGGAATAGTTAAAAGATTATTTAAACTAAGATAATTATAAATTTTAATAATAGGATTTAATTCCATATTTTCAATTTGTGAAATAATTTTTTCTTTATTTGAATTATTAGGATCATCCAATAACATTTTATATTTAATATATTTTTTTATAGTATAAATTTTTCTACAAATTTTAAATTCTCTTATTAAGGTAAGATTAGCACCAGTTTTTGCTTCACATTTAACAGCAATATCTTTACCATCTAATTTAGCAACATAAACACTTCCAAAAGCACCATTTCCTAATTTATTTTGAGTTATAACAAATTGGTCACTTAATTTATTTGAACTAAACATTTATTAACTATTTATACTTAATATTTTATAGATATTATTTAATATAATTATAACCTTATAGTATAATTGTTTTTATAATAAAAATATATCAAATAGTTACATTTAAAATTTAATTGTAAATAGATTATAAAATTATAAAATATTTTGTATATGATTATTAAGTATAAAAAAATAAATGAATCTTTTAGAAAAAAGAGATAATGAAATTTATAATAATAATTATAATTATACAAGTGATTATAATCCAGGTTTAATTAATCCAAATTTAAATAATTATTTTAATGATGTTTTGGGTAGACCAGATCCAATTATTCCCACTGCAGTTAAATCAGAAAAAACTTGGAGTAAATTTTATTCAGAATATATTGAACACAATATGTTATTTATATTTATTATAGTTGGTTTAGTTATTTTTCTTATAATTAGATATTATACTGCAGATTATGACCCAGACAAACAAAAAGATGAATTAGATACAGATTTAGATGATACAGATGACGAGGATGATGATAGTATTCCAGGAGATAAAAAAAGTATAAAAAATAAATTAAAGAAAAAATATAAAACAAAATTAAAAAAATATAAAAAAGAATTAGCAGATGAGAAGGGAAAGATATTAAATTTAATAGATGAGTTATCACAATTAAATTATGAAGACCAATCATATAATATGTATATTAGAGATAATTATGAAAAACAAATTTCACAATTAGAAACACAAAGAAAAATGGATAATATAGAACAAGAAAGACAATTAGAAGAATTAAGACAATTAAATGAAATGATTCAAGCCAAAAAAAATACTGTAATGGATTATCAAAAACAAAAACAAACACAAAAGCAAAAACAATCACAATCACAATCAAAGCAAAATTCTAATTCAAAATCAAAAAGTCCATTAGATTACACAATAAAGAATAATGATGATACAGATGAGGATGAATATTCAGGAAGAAGTAATTATTATGATATAAATAAATACAACAAACAAAGTAAAGATAATTATATAAATGGAATATATATTGATTCACCTTTTGGATAAAAATATAATTTGAAAGATAAAGAATATGAATAATATTTTATATAAATAATATATAAATGAGAATAATTTTAGAATTGTTATTGATATCAGTAATAATAGGTATAGGAATAATGTATGTGTGTGCACCTGAACCAGAAATTATAATTAAATTACCAAATGAAAATGATGTTTTTTTGGATGTGAATAATGTTTGTTATAAATATAAAAAAAATTATATTAGTTAAAAAAATTTATATAATACAATATTATAAAATAATTTATTTTAATAAATGAATAAAATAGATAATAATGAAAATATTGATGAAGTTTGGAAAAGAAATAGTTTTAATCAAATTAAACAAGAAATTAATAACAAAATTGACCCATCACAACCGGATATTGACCCAATACAAACTTTATTAATAGTTAATCAAACTTTAAGAACAAATATCAGGTTAGGTTTAACTATTTATAAACAATTAAATAATTTCTATCATAATCATATAAATGAGATACTCAAATCAAAACTACATGACTCTTCCAATGGAACAACCAAATTTAACAAATCTAAATCAAATAAATCCCAAAAGACAGCCAAGTGAAACTGTATATAATATATTTTTAACTATAATTTTAGCAATTGTAATAGTTTTAATAATTTATTATTTTGTTCCTTTTTCACATTATAATATTTATATTATAGAACCAAAATCTTAAAAATTAATATTTTTTAATTAGAAAAATCGTTAATACCAAACAATTTTCCATTAATATTGACTTGTTCTAAAACGTTAACAAATTTATTATTAGAATCAGTATCAATCAACCCAACAGATTTAAGAATATCTTTACATAAACCAATTTTTAATTTTTTATCTCTATCATCTTTAGCGGTTAAATCGGGTCCTTTATTAACTTCCATAATTTGTGGTCTTAATTCATCATCAATAGCAACATCAACCCCATATAATTGAAAGCTAACACCTGGAGTTTTACTTCCTAAAGTATCATTATAAGTTTCAAAAACATAAGCCAACAAATGATAAATTTGTGAAAAAATATATTCAGAAAGTTTGATATTAGATTTAGAATTTTTAATATAAAGTTCAATTGGAGTTAAATTTCTATTTGACAAATCAAGATATTCTTTAAAATCTTGATGTGTTAAAGGATTTTCCACATAAACTTGTCTATCAATATAACCAGTAGTAATATTTTTTTTAAAATCTGTACTATTTTTTTCAAATAATTCAGGTGTATAATACATAAATCCATCAGTATAAACTAATACTTTAAAATTATTTTTAGAATCTTTAATAACAAGTACATAAACTCTAAGATTAATTTTTCTTCCATTAATTAGATAAGGATTTTGTAATAATTCTTGTACAATTAATTTATCAGATACATTTAAAATAGAATCTAAATCATTATGTATTTTTATTCCCTCTTGTCTTTGATTATTATTTTTGGTAATATATAATTTGTTTTTATCAAAATCCTGTTTAAATTGATTAATTCCTTTGTTGGTAGTTAAATCCCAGGTATATGGAACCATAGTAGATGCAACAGGTTCTCCAAATCTTTTAACAAGATAATCCCATAAAGATAATTTAGATGCTAAAAAATCTGTTCCATTCAACATATAAATACGAACTCCGTCTTTATAAATATTATTATTAATATCCTTATCTTCCAAGTCTTGAACTTCTTTTTCAGTAGTTTCATAAGAACAGGGTACAATTAAACAGGCATCAAGAATAGATGTATTTTTGTTATCAACTGATTTAAATCCTTCTTCTTTTAAAGCATCATAAAAAGAGTCATTTTTTGCATATTTACATTCTAAACCATAATATAATTTGTTTGGATTAATTTTTTTAAATGATACATCTAAAATAGAATTTGAATTTAAGACAGAATCAATAGCAGAATCAATAGAAAAATCTAATTGATTATCAGCAAGTCCTGAAAAAAAATTTTCTTTAATTTCATCTTGATGTAAAAAATCATAAATAACTGGATTAATACAATTAGAATTGTTATTATTTGTATTATTTGATTTATCTTCAGAACTAGTAGAAACAGTTTTTTCGTTATTATTATGTTTATTAAAAATATAATAAAAAAATGTATTAATAGTATTAGTTACAACATTAACAACTTCTTGAATAACAGTTCCAGGTGTTTCAAATAAGTTTGAAGTAATATATTTAGATATATTAATAGTTTCTGTTATATCTTTGTTTATAGTTTTGTTAATATTAAAATTTGGATTTGATAAATATATAATTATTAAAATAAGTATTAATATAAAAAGCAATTTCATTTATTAATTGTTATATTTAATATAATATATTTATATAATATATTTTTGAATGTAAGATTGATATGTAAAAATAAAAAATTAGATATAAATTTAATATTTTGAAAAAAAATATTATAATATAGTTATATATATAATAATATAGATAATGGATAAAAATTTAGATTTAGATGTTACAGATATTTCAACATTAAAACCTTCATCTAATAAAAGTGATAATAAATTTTTTATAAATTTTATTATAATTTTAATTATAGTCATTATTATTTGGTATTTATTTGGCTGTAATTCTGATACTTTTAGCAATATTTCAATGAATGGTGTTTATGATCAAAATCCCTCCAATAGTGTTGTAAGTCCTACTGGTATGATGGGTGTTAATGCTGATAAAAATTTAAAAGCAGAATTGACTCCAGCTAAAGGTTATTCTGATGCTAATGCTTCAGTATTAACAAAAATTCAACAATTAGCAGAGAAAACTAATCCAACTTTAATGACAGCTGATGATAGAACTGTTTATGAAATGAATAAAGCTGGATTTAAAAATTCTAAAGGAACAGGATGTAATTTATTAGGTATTGACCCTTCTAAATTATCAAATTATAAAAAAAAATATTATAATATGTATAAACATCAAGTTGAATGTCCGAAAAACTGTAATTTAAGTCAAACTGGTGAACAAGATTGTTATATGAGTAAAATAGGTATGAAAAAATGTGGTTTAGATGAAACTAATGCAAATTGTGGTGATATTTTTACCTATGACTACAACAATCCCGATGTATTTGCTTTAGGTTATTTAGCATTAGATAATAATAATGCTAAACCCTGTGTAACTTGTACATTTAAACCTGATACAAATAGATTATCAAGAGAATCAATTGATAATCCTGACGTTTCAGTATTTAACAGTACTCCTTTACCTCCTTATAATCCTGAAAATCCAAATGAATATAAAGAAGGTTTTGCAGCATGTCCTTATTTTACTGGTAAACCTAATTCACCCAATAGTACAAATGTAAATAATGTATATAATCAAGCAAAGGAAGGTTTTGCAATGATAAAAGAAAATTATGAAGATTTACCAGAAGAAACTAGAGCAGCAGATGAACAAAGATTATTTAAACAAAATGTTTCAAACGCAAATGTTTCAAACTATGTTGATTTTGAAAATAATACAATGTTAAATTCAACAAGTGGAGAGACTCAAGTTGATAAATTAGCAGAAATTAGAACATGTGTAAGTGGAACTTGTGGATTAACTTCATATGGAAAAAATGTTGCTAACGTTTTTGATAAACTTTTACAAACTCCAGCTTATACTAATAGAGCCTCATGTGCCCCCAACCTTATCACAGGTATATTAGAAGATGCCTCTATTGGTAGCGACTATAAGAATGTGTAAATTGTATAAATTTTGTTATTAGTTTTTATATAATAATATATAAAAAAATGAAATAAAGATAATATAAGATTAAAGTAATAATATATAATAAAGATTATGAAATTTCATAGTAATACTACTTATACTACTAATACTAATAAGTATAATAATAATCATAATAATCATAATAATCATAATAACTATAATAATAACTATAACAAAGCAAATAGATATAGTGAATTAGAGAATGATTCGGATTCAGATTCAGTAGATATAAATAATAAATATAAAAGTCATCTTTTAGACTTTTTATACAATAAGATAGAAGTTGGAGAACATAAATACACGGTTATAAAGGGTGTAGGAGATATTTATGATTTAAAAAGTAAAAAATATTATGCATCTATAAATTCTTGTGGTATAAATTCTTTTATTGTATTTACAAAAAAAGATGATAATTATTATAGTTTTATGGTTGATAGACGTTCAATAAGTTATAATAGACAAAGTTTAAAAAAGGAAGCTGTAAGATTAACAGAAGTTAAATTAGCAGTAGACCCAAAAATTTTCGATGGAACAATTTTAGATGGTGTTTTGATTGATTCTGAATCAAATATTATTGGTTCAAAAACTGATAAAACAAAACCCAAAATGCAATTTATGGTGAATGATGTATTTATGTTAGCAGGAAAAAGTTTAATAACAACAGATTATAAAAAAAAGATGTTTATGGTATCAAATATGTTTAAACAGTTAGTAGGATTATCAGATAAGTCAAATAACATTGATTTATACATTTCAAGACCATACGAATTAAATCAGACTCAAGCACTATTTAGGGATTATATTCAACCGAATATAAAAAAATATAATATAAAAGGGATAAGTTTTTATCCACAATATTCTGGAACAAAAATAATTTATGTTTTTGACAAACAAGATGAAAAGTTTAAAAATGAATTATTAACAGGAGATGCTATAATTAATACTGACCCAGAAAATAATGTTCAATTAATAGATTCTCCAGATAAGAAGACAATATTTAAGTTTGAATTAATGAATCCAGAATGTATTGATGATATTATTTTAAATTTAGAAATGACAAAAACAGTTACTCCTGACGTTTATAAATTATTTGGAATTTTTCATAATATTAATCCTAAAACAAAGGAAGAACAATATATTAAAAAGAAAATAGGTATAGCATATGTTCCAACATATATACTTTCATTAAAATGTAAATTATATTTTATAAATAAAAATAGTTTGATAATGAGTTGTAAATTTAATGCAAATAAGAACAAGTGGATACCAATTGATGAAGCAGAAGTTCAAAAGATTGATATAATTAATAACGAGAAAAGAATTAAAATTATTGAACAGGAAGTTATTGATAATGATATTGAACAAGTTGATAATGAAGAACAAGATTAAATACAAAAAATATAAATTATAAATTTTATTCCATTTCAATAACAATAACAGAAACATTATCAGTAGTACCTTTTTTAAGAGCTTCTTGAGCTAAATCAGAAGCTAAATTTTTAGAATTGTTTTGTTTAAATTTATTTAATAATTTAAATAAATCATTATTATTTATAACATCCCATAAACCATCACAACCCATAACAACATATTTTGTTTCAGGAGTAATTTTTTTATAATAAATATCAGGTTTTTGTGAAATATAAGGTAGATTATCACCGTCTCCAAATGCTCTAGATAAAGATAAATCACCAATTCTAATAGTTCCTTCTGAATCTTTATATATTTCACCACCCATTTTTTCCAATCTATCTTTTTCGACTTTATCATCAGGTTTATGGTCAACAGTAACTTGTTTAACTCCTCCATTTTTATATACAATAACTAGACGACAATCACCTAAATTAACAATATTCATATGTATTTCTTCCTTTTTAGTTTTTTCATTAACACATTTATAGATTAAGTTTAATAAACAAGTAGAACCACAAATATAGCCTTTTTCAGATTTTAAAATTTCTTTTTGTATATATTCAAAAAGGTCACAATGATAATCTGGTGAAAAAGGAGGTTCTAATTTAGAGTTACAATAATATTTGGGTAAATTTTTTTCTAAAAATTCTGATACATAAACTCCACCATGACCATCATATACTCCTAACATATTAATTGCATTAAGATTTGGCTTTAATTTATTTATATTTAATATTATATTGTGTCTGTCTTCATTTGCATCACGTCTACCTTGAACTGAGGTATAATATACATTCATTTTTTTATCCTAATATATATATTTATTTTTTATTTTTATTTTAATCTCAATAAAATTAATTAAAAAAAATTTCTGATTCTGAAATTGATGAACTTGTTGAATAATTTCTATTTTGTGTTTCAGTATTTTTTGTACTGGATATCCATATATTTTTATTATTTGATGATTTAGAGTGTTCATTATTTTTTTTAACTTGATTTACAATGGAATCAGTTTCAATTAAATTTACAGATTCAGAACCAACTGTTAATTCAACATAACCATTTGTTTTAGGTATTTTTGATTTATTTGAATTTAATAATTTAGTTTTAGATATATTATTATTTTTTAATTTGGATTTTAATTTTGATTTTATTTTATCATTTTTAATATTAATAAATTTATCATTTTTAAGATTATTAACATTATTATAATTTACAACATCTAAATTTTCAAATTCATTTTTATAAAAATAAATAACTAATCCAATTGCAAATAATAATACTTCAATTGTATTTGAATCTGAATTTAATATAATTTTTTTATTTGTATAAAAATTTTCATCAAAATTATTTTTATAATTATCTTGAATAAATTTTAATATAAAGGGAACAAAATTAAATTCTATTTGTTCTATATTTGTATTTGTTGTATTATTTATATTAATATGATAATAATCAAAAATTGTATTGATTTGAGGATTATTATTTGAATTAGAACTAATAGTTGATGTAGTTATGCCCGCTTGACTTTGATTATTATGATTATTTAAATTAATAACAGATTGAGATGTTTTTTTAATTATTTTATTTTTAAAAAGATTATTTAAAAAAAGATATGTTATTTCAACTTGATTTAATAACATTGAATACATTATTAAAGGGAAATTACAAGTATTAACTGAACCTTTTTTATATTTATTAATTTTTAATGGATTAACTAAATCTTTAGTTAAACTAAATAATATTATTTTATTTTTATTTTCTAATCTTGAATTTAAAATTTTCATACCGAATAATTCATTTTGTTCATCTTGATAATTTAATAAATAAACTAATTCTTCAGTTTGATATTTAATTATTGGATTAATAATTTTTAATAAAAATCTCATAATAATATCATCATGAACTTTTTTATTTTCATAAAACCAAAATAAATAATTAATTAAAGTAAATCCATCAAATAATGTTTTTAATAAATTATTACTTTTTTCAATCATATAACCTAAAATAATATGATTATAAGTTTCAATACATTTAATTAATAATTTAGGTTCTAATTTAGTTTTTGAGTTAATTAATAACTTTGCACTTAAATTTAATTCATTTTGTATACAATATTCAAGTAAACTAATTTCCTCATCTTTATCATCAGTAATTATAAGATTTAAATTATAATTGTATTTTAAAATAGTTTCTAATAATTTAATATATTCATATTCACTATCAATATAAATTTGATTTTTATTTTTTTTTGGAATATGTATTAAATAAATAACTACAGGTTCAATAGATAAAGTTTTAATACTTGAATCTAAATTATATAGTAAATAATCTAATATATTAACTTTATTATTAATAATACATCTTTTAATAATAGTAAAAATATAATCAGGATTTTTATAATCATTAATATTAAATAAACTATTTTCATCTTTATTAAATTCTAAAATAATTTTGTCTCCTAATTCAATATCAATTAATTTATTTAAAATATCATATTCAATAATATTAATTTTATTTTTATTAATAATTTTTAAATAAGAAACTTTTGTTTTAATTCCAATATCTTCATTTGTTAAAAGAGTATTAAAAATATATTCAATTTTTTTTTCTAATTCTTTTTTATATTTTAAATTTTTAATATTTTTTAAAAATTCTAAACCTAAATTTACTAAATTATTTCTAAAACATTCAATTATATAATAAATAAAAATATCATTAATATTATATTTTTCTCCAGATTTATTATTTCTTATATCAAATTGATTTTTAATAGTAGGAACTAAATTGGTAAATTGGGTTTCTATATTTATATTATAATATTCAACTATTGATGTAATTATATTTTTTTTATTTGATGTATAATTTAAATCTAAAAGTTCATTATTTGCAGGATAAGTTTTATCAAAATAACCTGATATATTTAAAGATTTTGAAGATTGAGATTTACTAATATTTACTAAAATATATCTAAAATATTCTAAACTCTGTTGATTAAATAAATGTATTCCTATTTTAATTGATTCTAATAACCAAGTATTAATTATATCAATTTTCATTACTATTTCATTAATTACTTTTTGATTTGGTACAGAATAATTTTTTTTCATACAATAAGTTATATTATTAAATCTAATATCTTCGTGTATACATCTAGAATCTTTAATCAAACTTAATTCTTCGTGATTATCTTTAATTTTATAATAAATTTTAAGAATTTTAATAACTAAAGGAATTGTTTTAGTGTATATTTTAATTGTATCTTTAAAATTTAAAAAATTATCTTGATAAAAACTATGAAATTTATTTTTAAATTTACATTCACATGGTAATAATCCAATAACTCCCATAAATTTATTTATTAAATAATTAATTTGCAATTCAATCATACGGGTTGGTTCTAATTTAGTTTCTATATCTTCAATTATATTTGTTTTTTTTGTTTGAAAATTTTTTTCTAAATTTGATAAATATTCACGAGATAATTTATCTTCACAGCATTTACATAAATTTCTCAAATTAGGTTGAATAATTAATAACTTTAACAATAAATAATATAATGTTTTAATACCCCTATTTGTATTTTTTAAACTATTATATAAAACTGTTTTATTACAATCAATATTTTCTTTTCCACAAATACATTTGGATTTATTTGCTAATAATATGCTGTGATCTTTATTTCCACATAATCTAACAATATTATTAGCATTACTTTGATATATTGTTTCACCTTGTTCTAATAATCCAGTAATTTCATTATAATTATTGTCTAATAAAGCTAAATCTATTTTAGATTTAAATTTTAATTGTAATTTAATATTTTTAATTTCATCATGAAATCTTTCTTTTGTTAGATTCTTTTCAAAATACTTTTTTTCTAATATTGGTGCAAAATCTTCAATTCCTTCTAAATCATCTAATTCATCAGAATTTTCTAAATTTTCTAAATTATCCATATTTTCAATATCAGAAGTTGTATCAACATAACTATTTTCAGAACCAGATTCATTTGTATTGATATCACTCGAAATAGTGTTTTCCTGATTACTTGTATTACTAATTGTATTTGAATTAGTTGAAGAACTAGCAAAATTATCATTGTTTTGTTTTGAATTATCACTCGATTCTTCAGAAATATAATCATAATTATATTGTTTTGTGTTAATATATTCAAATATTTCTTTGTTTGTATTAGGAATAACTTTATCAGATTCAGTGCTACTAATAAAATTACTATTTGTATTGGTTATAGGAGTTGTAGGAGTTGTAGTAGAATCTTGTTTTAAAAATTGTACATGAACGTTAGGTTTATTTATTTTAAATCTGTTAATTTTATTATTAGGAGTTTGTATAGATTCTTGTTCTTGGTTTTTATTAAATTCTAACTCTTCTATACTAATATTACTTTCTGTTTTAAAAACAAAATTATTATCAAAGTTTAATTCATTCATTAAATTTATAAAATAAATAATATATTATAAATAAATATTATTGATTTTATATATAAACTTACAAAAACTAAACAATAATTAATAATTGATTAGTTTTATTTTTAATAAATTTAATTTGTAACCCTTTATTTAATTGAAATTTTTCTTCTCGATTTATTTGAATATAATCAAAGTTTTCTTCAATTTGATTTAATTTAATAATTAATGATTCTAAACATTTTAAACTAATATGAATTCCCAACTCACCTAACAATCTATTCCAAAATATTTTAGTTTTAATTAATTCACTAATTTCTATTATTTTTAAAAATTTTATTCCTTCTTTAATTGGAGTTTGTTTAATCCACATCTTAACAATATAATCTACACATCCTACTGATTCTTCTAAAACATTTTTTAACTCGTCTAAACCTGTAATTATTTCAGGATTAAATTCCTCTAAACTAGGTCTTACTAAATCTCTAATTTTACCTCTTTGTGACCATTTAGGTGTACTATCCCATAAAAATAGTATATTATAATCAAATGCAAATTGATAAATTTCAAATTTAGGTATTTTAATAAAAGGACGTAAGAAAGTTAATTTATATTCTTTAAATTTAATCTCAGAACTAAAATTCATTCCATATAAATTATCCCATTTACTTTTAGTAGCTATATTAGTAAAAATATTTTCAATACAATCATCATGATTATGTCCTAATACAATAGAATAGTTATCCCAACCCATTATTTTAGCAGCTTCTACATAAGTTTGATATCTTTGGTCTCGTGTATAACTTTCATACAAGTTTCTTAAATCATATTCCATACATTTGGGTCTATTAATTTCATCCAAAACTCTATAAAATGTTCTTAAACCAAGATAATTACCCCATTCTAAAACAAATTCTTGTTCTAAATGTGTATTGGATCTATTAGAGTAATTTATATGAACTAATATAACAGAATATCCCAATGCAGATAAAACAAAAGCTAAAACCATTGAATCAACTCCACCACTAATAGAAACAATTAAATTAGAACTCTTGGATATTTGTTTTGAATCATTAACTAATGTATATTTATTTAAATCATTACTCAAATAGTTTTGATTAAAAGTATAACTTAAACATTTTTCATCTAAAACAGTAGAATACTTGAAAACAGATTGTTCTATTTTTTCATGCATATTTACAAAATTTTTAGTATCATTATTATTCGTTTCAAAAATAATATTAGGATTAGCACGTTCATAAGTGGCTTTAAGATATTTTGTATAAATTTGTTTTAATTGGTTATTTTGCTTAGTTTTGTCAAGTTTTTCAAGTTTATTCCATGTTTCAACTAAAACAAATTTGATTAAATTAAAATCTTGAGTATGTCTTAAAGGTAATAAAATAAAACAAAAATCATAACTATTAATAATATTTTTATTTTTAAAATAAAAATTTTTAATAAAATTTTCTATAATTTTGTAATGTAATAAAAAATATTCATTTTTTTTATTGGTATAATTGTTTGTCCTAACCCAATGTCTAATAATTTGGTCATGAACTAATATAAAACCAATAGATTGTTTATAATTTAATAAATCTACATCAAAATATTTATGAGTTAATAAATCCCCAAATAAATTTGATATCTTAATATCATCTTGTTCTGTAGCATTAAACCAACAATTCGAATTAACTGGATTAAACCACCAATTATATAACTCTTCAAATCTATTTATTAATATTTCTGTCATGTTTTAAAATAGCTAATATTAATATATAATTTGTTTTAATTTATAATTATATTATCAATTTTTTATATATACATATCTATATATTAATGAATACATTAGAATTAAAAAAAAAATATTTAAAATATAAAAAAAAATATATTGAATTAAAATTTAAAATTACTAAAAATAATTTTAAAATGATTGGTGGAAATGTATTAATAGATGAATATAGTTTTATAGAACATAGTAAAAATAATACTTATAAATTGTATTTTGATAAAATAATTATTAAAGATGAAATTAAAGAAGTTATTCAAACTAGTACACATGGAAATATAAATATTTTTGGAGCAAATTTATTAAGTTTTGCTAAAGGAGTTGATACAAGTGCATCTACATCAAAAATGCTAAATTTAACATTTGATAAAGAAGATTTCAAAGAAACATTTTTTGTTAAAATGAATTTTGTAAATTGCAATATATTTAATAATATAAGAAAAAAAAGTGATGATTTAAGTGAAAAAGAAGAAAATGATTTTGGAATTGGATTATTTTTATCAGATAAATTATATGTTATTAATAAATGTTTAAATATAACACCGATATTTAGTATTGGTTTAAATAATTTTGGATTATATGGTGATGATATAGATAATATAACAAATATATGTTTAAAATTTGATAAAATAAAAAATAATGGTAAAAATTTTAATTTAATAAATATTAATAATAGTATTGGAACAGAATTATATGATTTTATAACTACTAATAATATTGATTCAAAAATTTCATATATTATTGCAGAAATGGAAAATGGTAGTTATTATGCATTAGTTTTAAAATATTTAGAGAAAATAAATAATGAAAATTTAATTAATTTTAATAATTTAACAATAAATTTTAATTATCAAGTAATTTTATTTTTAGCATATATTAATTTTGAGTTTTATAAATATAATTTGAATGAAGATTTTATAACTTTTAATTTTGAAAATAATAAATTAATATTAAATAATGATAGTGAAATTAAAATTGAACAAAGTATAGAAAATATTTTTTCAAATCTTAAACAATTTGAAAAAATAAAAATATCTGTTAATAACACAATAATTGATATTTTATTAATTGATAATTTATTATTTATGAGAAAATTTTATGAATTTGATGAAGATACTTTTAATATGAATCAAAAAAATATAATTGGTATTAATTTAACTAATGAGGTATATTGTTTATTATCATTAGATAATAATAATTTATATTTACAAGAAATAATAAATATAAATAATGAAGAAAACAATATTATATTAGGAGAAAAACATAAATGTGAGTTAATTGTTGTAAATAAAAAAAATATTTTTATACACAATGATTTACATATAAAAAATACATTATACAAAAAAGATGATGATAAAGATGGTATTCCTGTTATTAGAAGTATAAATTATTTGATAAATAATCAAAAATATATAATTGAGACTGAATATTTATTTAAACTTTGGGATTTTGCTACAATTTATTTACCTAATTTTAGTGAAAGTCCAGAAATTCAAAATGAATATTTTGGATATTTAAATTTAAAAAATGATAGATATAGATATAATAAAGAAATTATGTTTAAATTTTTTGTTGAAACTAATCATAATGATTTTTATATATTTTGTAAGAAATATTTTGAACAAATAGAAGATGAAATATTAAAATCACAATTAATGGAGTTAACAGAAGATAAAAATAACGAATGTTATTATATTTATAATATTTATAAAAACACTAATTTTTTTGATTATATTGTTTTATTTATGGATAATTTAGTTTTAAATACATCAGAATCATTAAGATATTTTAATAAATATATAAATGATTTTATGTTAAATTTAAATGATGATAATAATGAATTATTATTTACAATTGAACATTATAAACAATTAATAAGAAAATTTATAGTGAACTAATTTTAATTTAAAATTTTTTTTTCATCTAAATTAAAAATTTCAGATAATTTTTTAATTATTAATTTATCTGTATTTTTAGAAACATAAATATTATCAACAGAAAAAATATTTTTATTTTTTGGATAATCATTTATTAATTCTTTCATTTTTTTCAAGTTACTTAAAGTTTCATCCGAAAGCTTAAAATCACTTAAATCCAATTTAAAGTTAATTATCTTCTTTTTTAATAAAAGATAATTATTCTCATTATTATCAGGGTTTGAAGGTTCATTAATAACAAACATTTTAATAGTATATAATAGTATATAATAGTTATATATATTATATTTGAAATATTTAATTTTTTCAATTTTTTTTATTCTAATAAAAGTAATTAAGTACATAAATTATATTTATATAATTAGATTTAAAAAATATTAGCTTTTTTACTAAGTAAAATTAAGCTGTAGTTACAGTTTCTTTGTTTTCTTCTTGGTCAAAAATTGATTCAGCTGCCTTTCTAGCAGCTTCAACAGCTTCTGCTTC
>JACCDN010548461.1_pt1 | contig 15484 bp, 8 predicted proteins | sample 7441691 | NCBI WGS metagenome assembly JACCDN01 (sample SAMN15323439, study PRJNA562643) | freshwater metagenome | isolation source: river surface water | place: USA:Blue River Watershed | collected 2017-08-16
CGGCGTGATCACTGCGACCGCTCCGGACAATTCACAGTGCGTGCGCATGGGGCTGGGCGTCGGCGAGGTGGATTGCCCGCGCGTTCTCAGCCGGGCAAGCATTGCCGAAATGAGCCGCGATCAGGTTCACCCCTTGCGTGCAGGCCACATGGGCACGGCCATGCCGCAGCTGGCCCAGCCTTACGATACCTTCCCCGATCAGCACACCGGCTGGGGTCTGGGCTTCCTGATCAACCCGGAAAAGGGGCCAAATGGACGCTCGCCGGGCAGCTTGGCCTGGGCGGGGATTTTTAACTCCTATTACTGGATCGATCCGACCGCCGGACTTGGCGGCGTGTTTATCAGCCAGCTTCAACCCTTTGGCGATGCGGGCGCCCTGGCCTGTTTCGGCGCGCTTGAAACGATGGCTTACGGCTGACGAAAAGGCCGCGGACAGCCTTGCGACGATCAGGTCTGACGTGAATAACGCATCCGCGATCTATGCTTATTCAACGTAACAATCCCGTCTCGATGAACGCGCGCCTTGGTTTGCGGCACGGGCACGGCCGTGCTCGTCGCTGGCTCGCCGCAGGAATAGCCGGTCTCACCATCGCCGGACTTGGTTCCTACGCCTTCGGCACCTCGACCGGCGGCGCTCCGGCCTTTGTGCTGAACCAGGACAGGGTTGGGGAACGCCCCACACCACCGCCATTCCAGGCCGATTGTTCGGCCCAGCCGGCCGCGCTTCAGGCCGAACTGTCGCGTATTGCCGCCAGCTTCGATGGTCAGGTCGGCATCGGCATTACCAGGGCCGGTTGCGATTGGACCGTGGGCGTGCGGTTGAACCAGCACTTCCCCCAACAGAGCGTATCCAAGCTTTGGGTGTCGATGGCGGTGCTCGATGCGGTCGACAACGGGCGGATGAAGCTCGACCAGCAGATCGCGATCCGGCCGGAAGACCTGACCCTGTTCAACCAGCCGCTGCAGTGGGAAGTGTTGGACAAGGGCGGGATCGAGCGCCCGGTCAAGATGCTGATGCAGAACGCGCTGTCGCTGTCGGACAATACTGCCAACGACCGGCTGCTGTGGACCGTGGGCGGGCCTGACCATGTCCGCGCCTTCCTGAAGAGCCGCGATATTGACGGCATCCGCTTTGGTCCGGGCGAACGCCTGTTGCAGAGCGCGGCAGCCGGCCTGACCTGGTCGCCCGAGCTGGCCGCCGGCCGCAATTTCGAACAGGCCCGCGCCCGCCTGCCCAAGGATGTGCGCGAAGCAGCCCTGGCCAGGTACGTTGCCGATCCGATGGATGGCGCCACTCCGGCTGGAATGGCCAGTGCCCTGGCCCGCCTCGCCAAGGGCGAGCTACTGTCTGAAGGGTCCACACGGCTGCTGCTGGAAACAATGGGCAAGTCGCGCAGCGGGCCAATGCGCCTGAAGGCCGGCCTGCCGACCGGCTGGCATGCCTACCACAAGACCGGTACAGGGCAGGAACTCGGCTCGCTTGCCACCGGCTATAACGATGTTGCCGTGGTCGAGGCGCCTGACGGGTCTTATTACGGCGTTGCCGTCCTGATCGGTCAGACCCGCCAGCCCATCCGCGCGCGGATGGAGATGATGCAATCGGTCTCGGCTGCCCTGGCCCGGTGGCACGAGGCGAAGACATCCTGACCCTGCGCTGAGCACCAACGAAAACCCCGCCGGAGCGATCCGGCGGGGCTTTCGTTTACCCGTCAGTACGGGGCGAGGATTACTCCTCGCCGTCCGCGCTTTCCGGGTTCAGGTACTCACCGGCATCGGCATCAAGCCCATGGGTTTCGCCTTCGACCACGGCCAGCGGATCGTCACCGATCGCTGCTTCCGGGCCCTGGGCCAGCTCGGCCGCGTGCTCTTCAGCCGCCGTTTCCGGCGCGATCAGGCTTTCCTGGAGCTTGCGATAGGACGCACGCAGCGCGGCATCGCGGCTGGAAGCGGCGACACGCAGGCGGTTCATGCCCGCGCCGGTACCGGCGGGGATAAGACGGCCAACGATCACGTTTTCCTTCAGACCGATCAGGCTGTCGCGCTTCCCTTCAACCGCCGCCTGCGTCAGCACGCGGGTGGTTTCCTGGAACGACGCTGCCGAGATGAACGAACGCGTCTGGAGCGAAGCCTTGGTGATGCCCAGCAGCACCGGCTTGCCTTCCGCCGGCTTTTCACCCGGCGCCAGCTTGGCATTGGTTTCGTCCATTTCCTCGCGGTCGACCTGTTCGCCGGCCAGCAGGGTGGTGTCGCCACCGTCGGTGATTTCAACCTTCTGCAGCATCTGGCGAACGATCACCTCGATGTGCTTGTCGTTGATCTTCACGCCCTGCAAGCGATAGACTTCCTGGATTTCCGCGACGAGGTATTCGGCCAGAGCCTCAACCCCAAGGACTTCCAGGATCTCGTGCGGGTTCGGTGAACCCGAGATCAGGTTGTCGCCCTTCTTGACCCAGTCACCTTCCTGGACGTCGATCACCTTCGACTTGGGGATCAGGTACTCAACCGGTTCGCCCTCTTCCGGAACGATCGCGATCTTGCGCTTCGCCTTGTAGTCACGGACGAATTCGATCCGGCCCGAGGTCTTCGCGATAACCGCGTTGTCCTTCGGGATGCGGGCTTCGAACAGTTCCGCAACGCGCGGCAGACCGCCGGTGATGTCGCGGGTCTTGGCGGCTTCGCGGCTGGCGCGGGCCAGCACGTCACCGGCTTCAACCGACTGGCCATCCTCGACCGACAGGGTCGTGCCCGGCGCCATCAGGTAGCGCGCGGCTTCACCCGAAGAGTCGTCAAGCAAGGTCAGGCGCGGACGCAGGTCTTCCTTCTTCGACCGGCTGGTCGAGCGGTTCTCGGTCACGACGCGGCTGGTCATGCCGGTCGCTTCGTCGGTCTGCTCGGTCAGGGTGCGGCCGTCGATCAGGTCCTGGTACTTCACGATACCGGGCTTTTCGGTGATCACCGGGGTGGTGAACGGGTCCCATTCAGCCAGACGATCGCCTTCGTTGATGATCGCGCCGTCTTCATGCAGCAGGTGGGTACCATAAGGCACCTTGTGCATGGCACGCTCACGGCCTTCGCTATCCAGCACCACGATCTCGCCGTTGCGGGCCAGGCTGAGGCGACGGCCACGCTTGTCGGTGATCGTCGGGATATCGCGATAGACCACGGTACCATCACAGAGCGCTTCGAGGTGCGACTGCTCGTTAACCTGCGCCGCACCACCGATGTGGAAGGTACGCATGGTCAGCTGGGTGCCGGGCTCACCGATCGACTGGGCGGCGATAACGCCAACCGCTTCACCGATGTTCACCGGGGTACCGCGGGCAAGGTCACGGCCATAGCAGGTCGCGCAGACGCCCTGTTCGGCTTCGCAGATCAGCGGCGAGCGGATGCGAGCAGCCTGGATGCCGGTTGCTTCGATCGCGGCCACTGCGGCTTCGTCGAGCAAATCGCCCTTGGCGGCAACAACTTCACCATCCTTGTTGACGATGTCTTCGGCCAGGGTGCGGCCGAGGATACGTTCCGCCAACGAGGCGATGGTTGAACCACCCTGCACGATCGAACGCATTTCCAGCGCACGCTCGGTACCGCAGTCCTCAACCACAACAACGCAGTCCTGCGACACATCGACCAGACGGCGGGTCAGGTAACCCGAGTTTGCCGTCTTGAGCGCGGTGTCGGCCAGACCCTTACGGGCGCCGTGGGTCGAGTTGAAGTATTCAAGAACGGTCAGACCTTCCTTGAAGTTCGAGATGATCGGCGTTTCGATGATCTCGCCCGAAGGCTTGGCCATCAGGCCGCGCATACCCGCCAGCTGCTTCATCTGGGTTGGGGAGCCACGCGCACCGGAGTGCGACATCATGTAGATCGAGTTGATCGGCTTCTGGCGACCCGTCTCCGCGTCAACCGGCGAGGCCTTAATCTCGTCCATCATGGCGTTGGCGACCTGGTCACCGCAACGGCTCCAGGCGTCGATCACCTTGTTGTACTTTTCCTGCTGGGTGATCAGGCCGTCCTGGTACTGCTGCTCGTAATCGGCAACCAGTTCCTTGGTTTCGGCAACCAGCGCATCCTTGCTGTCGGGGATGATCATGTCATCCTTGCCGAAGCTGATGCCCGCCTTGAAGGCGTGACGGAAGCCCAGGGCCATGATCGCGTCGGCAAACAGGACGGTGTCCTTCTGGCCGGTGTGACGATAGACCTGGTCGATAACGTCGCCGATTTCCTTCTTCGTCAGCACCTTGTTGATGACGTCGAAGGGCACGGTGTGGCTCTTGGGCAGGCATTCGCCGATCAGCATGCGGCCCGGGGTGGTCTCAAACCGCTTCTGGAAGGTGTTACCCTGTTCGTCGGTCTGCGGCACGCGGGCGGTGATCTTCGAGTGGAGCGTGACCGCGCCCACTTCCAGCGCCTGGTGCACTTCGGCCATGTCGGCGAACAGCATGCCCTGGCCCGGCTCGTTTTCACGGTCGAGCGAGAGGTAGTACAGACCGAGCACCATGTCCTGCGAAGGGACGATGATCGGCTTGCCGTTGGCGGGCGAGAGGATGTTGTTGGTCGACATCATCAGCACGCGGGCTTCGAGCTGGGCTTCCAGCGAAAGCGGCACGTGGACAGCCATCTGGTCACCGTCGAAGTCGGCATTGAAGGCCGAGCAGACGAGCGGGTGCAGCTGAATCGCCTTGCCTTCGATCAGGACCGGTTCGAAGGCTTGGATGCCAAGACGGTGCAGCGTCGGTGCGCGGTTCAGCATCACCGGGTGTTCGCGGATCACTTCGTCCAGGATGTCCCAGACTTCCTTGCGTTCCTTTTCAACCCACTTCTTGGCCTGCTTCAGGGTCATCGACAGACCCTTGGCATCAAGGCGGGCATAGATGAACGGCTTGAACAGCTCGAGCGCCATCTTCTTCGGCAGGCCGCACTGGTGCAGCTTGAGCTCCGGACCGGTCACGATGACCGAACGGCCCGAATAGTCGACGCGCTTGCCGAGCAGGTTCTGGCGGAAGCGGCCCTGCTTGCCCTTGAGCATGTCGGACAGCGACTTCAGCGGGCGCTTGTTGGCGCCGGTGATCACACGGCCACGGCGGCCGTTGTCGAACAGCGCGTCAACGGCTTCCTGCAGCATGCGCTTTTCGTTGCGGACGATAATGTCCGGCGCGCGCAGCTCGATCAGGCGCTTGAGGCGGTTGTTGCGGTTGATGACGCGGCGATAGAGGTCGTTCAGGTCCGAGGTCGCGAAGCGGCCACCGTCCAACGGCACCAGCGGGCGCAGTTCTGGCGGAATGACCGGCACGACATCAAGGATCATCCATTCCGGACGGTTGCCCGAATCGATGAACGATTCGACCACCTTGAGGCGCTTGATGATCTTCTTCGGCTTCAGTTCCGACTTGGTTTCGGCCAGTTCCTTGAGCAGGTCTTCCTTTTCCTGCACCAGGTCGAGGCTCATCAGCATGTGCTTGACGGCTTCGGCGCCGATTCCGGCCGAGAAGGCATCTTCGCCATACTCGTCCTGATAGTCGTAGAGCTCGTCTTCGCTCAGCAACTGGTACTTCTCAAGCGGGGTCAGGCCCGGCTCGATCACCACGTAGCTTTCGAAGTAGAGGATGCGTTCCAGCTGCTTGAGCTGCATGTCGAGCAGCAGACCGATGCGCGAAGGCAGCGACTTCAGGAACCAGATGTGCGCAACCGGCGCGGCCAGTTCGATGTGGCCCATGCGCTCGCGGCGCACCTTGGTGACGGTGACTTCGACGCCGCACTTTTCGCAGACGACGCCCTTGTACTTCATGCGCTTGTACTTGCCGCACAGGCACTCGTAGTCCTTCACCGGGCCGAAGATGCGGGCGCAGAACAGGCCATCGCGCTCCGGCTTGAACGTGCGGTAGTTGATCGTTTCCGGCTTCTTGATTTCGCCGAACGACCACGAGCGGATGCGTTCCGGCGAGGCGAGGCCGATCTGGATCTGGTCGAAGGTTTCCGGCTTCGCCATCTGGTTGGTGAACTTGGTAAGATCGTTCATGGTTCAATCCCTTGAAGGGTGAATATCCTGGGCGGGGTAGCGGCGGGCGACCCGGTGGGGCCGCCCGGCCAGCTTACTCCGCGGCCTCCGCGTAATCGTCGCCATCGTCCTCGTCGGTCAGGCTGGACAGCTCGACGTTGAGGCCGAGGCTGCGCATTTCCTTGACGAGCACGTTGAAGCTTTCCGGAATGCCGGCTTCGAAGGTGTCGTCACCCTTGACGATCGCTTCGTAGACCTTGGTGCGGCCGACCACGTCGTCCGACTTCACCGTGAGCATTTCCTGCAGCGTGTACGCGGCACCGTAGGCCTGGAGTGCCCAGACCTCCATTTCCCCGAAGCGCTGGCCACCGAACTGGGCCTTACCGCCCAGCGGCTGCTGGGTAACAAGGCTGTACGGCCCGATCGAGCGCGCGTGGATCTTGTCGTCGACAAGGTGGTGCAGCTTCAGCATGTAGATGTAGCCCACGGTGACCTTGCGGTCGAAGGCTTCACCCGTACGCCCGTCAAACAGCGTAACCTGGCCCGAGGTGTCGAGACCGGCCTTTTCCAGCATCGCCGACACGTCGGCTTCGCGGGCACCGTCGAACACCGGGGTCCCCATCGGCACGCCGTTCTTCAGCAGTTCGGCCATTTCGACGATCTCGCCGGTTGAGCGGCTGTCGATCTGTTCGTGGTACTGCTCGCCGTAGATGTCCTTGAGTTTGTCGACCAAGGCGCTCGGCGGAGCGGCAGCTTCGGGGTTCGGGTTGTCCTGGCGCCATTGCTCGAGGGCCGCGGTCACCTGCTGGCCCAGACCGCGCGCGGCCCAGCCAAGGTGCGTTTCGAAGATCTGCCCGACGTTCATGCGGCTCGGCACGCCCAGCGGGTTGAGCACGATGTCGACCGGGGTACCGTCTTCGAGGAACGGCATGTCTTCCTGCGGCAGGATCCGCGAGATGACACCCTTGTTCCCGTGACGGCCGGCCATCTTGTCGCCCGGCTGCAGCTTGCGCTTCACGGCAACGAAGACCTTGACCATCTTGAGCACGCCCGGGGCGAGTTCGTCGCCACGCTCGAGCTTTTCCTTGCGGTCCTCGAACTTCTCCTGGATCGCCTTGACGGTCTCGTCGTACTGGGCCTTCACGGCTTCGAGCTGGCCCTGGACCTTGTCGTCGGCCACGGCGAACTTCCACCATTCATGGCGATCCACTTCGGCGAGGCCCGCCTCGGTGATGGTGTCGCCCTTCTTGAAGCCCTTCGGCGCAGCCGCGGCCACCTGGCCCACCAGCATGTCGCGCAGGCGGTTGAAGGTAGCGCGGTTAAGGATCGCGCGTTCGTCTTCACGGTCCTTCGCGAGGCGTTCGATTTCCTCGTTCTGGATCGCGCGGGTACGGTCGTCGATCTCGATCCCGTGACGGTTGAAGACGCGGACGTCGACAATCGTGCCCGAAACGCCCGGCGGGAGACGCAGCGAAGTGTCGCGCACATCGCTGGCCTTTTCGCCGAAGATGGCGCGCAGCAGCTTTTCTTCCGGGGTCATCGGCGATTCACCCTTCGGGGTGATCTTACCGACCAGGATGTCGCCCGGGTGCACTTCGGCACCAACATAGACGATGCCCGCCTCGTCGAGGTTGCGCAGGGCTTCCTCGCCGACGTTCGGGATGTCGCGGGTGATGTCTTCCGGCCCAAGCTTGGTGTCGCGAGCCATGACTTCGAATTCGTCGATGTGGATCGAGGTGAACACGTCGTCCTTGACGATGCGCTCGCTGATCAGGATCGAGTCTTCGTAGTTGTAGCCATTCCACGGCATGAACGCGACCAGGCTGTTGCGGCCGAGTGCCAGTTCGCCGAGCTCGGTCGAAGGACCGTCGGCCAGGATATCACCCGCCTTGACCACATCGCCCACCTTCACCAGCGGACGCTGGTTGATGCAGGTCGACTGGTTGGAGCGTTCGAACTTCTGCAGACGATAGATATCGACGCCCGACTGGCCGGGTTCGATATCACCCGAAGCACGGATCACGATGCGGGTGGCGTCAACCTGGTCAACGATCCCGCCGCGCAGCGCAGCAATTGCAGCACCCGAATCGCGGGCCACGGTTTCTTCCATGCCGGTGCCGACAAACGGCGCTTCGGCGCGCACCAAGGGCACGGCCTGACGCTGCATGTTCGAGCCCATCAGCGCGCGGTTGGCGTCGTCGTTTTCCAGGAACGGAATGAGCGAGGCGGCAACCGAGACGAGCTGCTTGGGGCTGACGTCCATCAGGGTAATCGTATCACGCGGGGCCATCACGAATTCGCCGTTCTGGCGAGCCGAGACGAGTTCTTCGACAAACGAGCCATCAGCGTTGGTTTCGGCCGAGGCCTGCGCAACGGTGTGCTTCTGCTCTTCCATCGCCGAGAGGTAGACCACCTCGCCGGTGACCTTGCCATCGATGACCTTGCGGTACGGGGTTTCGATGAAGCCGTACTTGTTCACGCGGGCGAAGGTCGACAGCGAGTTGATCAGACCGATGTTCGGGCCTTCCGGCGTTTCAATCGGGCAGATACGGCCATAGTGGGTCGGGTGAACGTCGCGGACTTCGAAGCCGGCGCGCTCGCGGGTCAGACCACCCGGCCCAAGCGCCGAGACGCGACGCTTGTGGGTGACTTCCGAGAGCGGGTTGGTCTGGTCCATGAACTGCGACAGCTGCGACGAACCGAAGAACTCGCGCACGGCGGCAACCGCGGGCTTGGCGTTGATCAGGTCGTTCGGCATGACAGTCGATACGTCGACCGAGCTCATCCGTTCCTTAACCGCACGCTCCATGCGCAGCAGGCCGACGCGGTACTGGTTCTCCAGCAGCTCACCCACCGAGCGGACGCGGCGGTTGCCAAGGTTGTCGATGTCATCGACTTCGCCCTTGCCATCCTTCAGGTTCACCAATTCCTTGACCACCGCCATAATATCGTCGGTGCGCAGGGTGGTGACAGTATCTTCGGCATCGAGGCCAAGACGCATGTTGAGCTTCACGCGGCCGACCGCCGAAAGGTCATAACGGTCAGCATCGAAGAACAGGCCTTCGAACAGGGCTTCAGCGGTCTCGCGCGTCGGCGGTTCGCCCGGGCGCATGACGCGATAGATATCAGCCAGCGCATGATCGCGATCCGGGGCCTTGTCGACCTTCAGGGTGTTGCGGATCCACGGCCCGGTGTTGACGTGATCGATATCGAGCAGCTCAAGCTGGTCGATCCCGGCCTTGTCGAGCGCATCGAGGTTTTCCGGCGACACTTCGTCACCCGATTCGATGTAGATGCGGCCAGTGCTTTCGTCGATCAGGTCGCGCGCCGAATAGCGGCCAAAGACTTCTTCGGTCGGGATCAGCAGTTCAGCCAGACCGTCCTTTTCCGCCTTGTTGGCGGCGCGCGGGCTGATCTTGGTCCCGGCAGGGAAGATCACTTCGCCCGACTTGGCATCGACGATGTCGAAGGCCGGCTTCGAACCACGCCACTGTTCAGCAACATAAGGCAGGCGCCAGCCGCCTTCGCCGCGCTTCCAGGTCACGGTCTGGTAGAAGTGGTTGAGGATATCCTCATCATTCAGGCCCAGCGCGTGCAGCAGCGCGGTAACCGGCAGCTTGCGCTTACGGTCGATCCGAACGTTGACGATGTCCTTCGCGTCGAATTCGAAATCGAGCCACGAACCGCGATAAGGAATCACACGGGCGGCGAAGAGGAACTTGCCCGACGAGTGGGTCTTGCCACGGTCATGATCGAACAGCACGCCCGGCGAACGGTGCATCTGCGAAACGATGACGCGCTCGGTGCCGTTGATGATGAAGGTGCCGTTCTCGGTCATGAGCGGCATGTCGCCCATGTAGACGTCCTGCTCCTTGATATCGAGGACCGAACGGGTTTCGGTTTCGGCATCGACCTCGAACACGATCAGGCGCAGCGTGACCTTCATCGGGGCGGCATAGGTGATCCCGCGCTGGCGGCACTCGGTGGTGTCGTACTTGGGGTCCTCAAGCTCGTAATGCACGAAGTCGAGTTCGCTGGTCCCGGCGAAATCGCGGATCGGGAAGACCGAGCGCAGGGTCTTTTCCAGGCCGGAAACATAGCCCGTAGCCGGATTCGACCGCAGGAACTGTTCATACGATTCGCGCTGGACCTCGATCAGATTCGGCATCTGCACCACTTCGTGGATGTCACCGAAGATCTTGCGGATCCGCTTCTTGGCCGAAGCACCGGCAGGGCCGGTCTGGGTCAGGGCCTTTTTCGCCATGGGAGGGGTCTTGCCTCTTCTATGTGCCGGAAAATCCGACGGAAAATTGTATCAGCGGGCGGAGCTGGCATCCCGCGCAACGCGAAAAGGCCGCACGGCAAACGCCCCGATTTCCGGAGCGGCCCGCAGCCTTTGCGTCGAACGTGAAAACCCGGTGCTTCCTTCCTGTGGGCGATCCCCGCGCATGGATCGTCCTTGCTCGAAGCGCCGAGCGAGGGCCGTATCTAGGCTTGCGGCCGGCGAGAGTCAAACGAGTCTGTATGCGCCAGACCGCCGTTTTGCTTGACTCACCGGCCAATCCCGCTAATGGCCCGCTCCGACCGCAGCCCTTGGGCCGCGCGTCATCCGTCCGAGACAGCTGCTGGGGGCTTCCTCCTTAATTTGCAGCCTAGACGGGGACAGAGCAAATTCCGGCCCGTTCAAACGGGCCCGGCCAGGCGTTTTACGGCGCCCTCCTTCCCCATCGCACGGACTTTTCCGCATCGCTTTCGCGGTGCGGGCAAACGTAGCCGGCCGTCCGGGCATTCCGGTCGGTCATTTGTGAAGGAGTAAGGCATGGATCGTTCGCAGAAAGCCGAATCGGTCGCATCGCTTAACGCGGTCTTCAACGAAGTTGGCGTGGTGGTTGTCACCCGCAACCTCGGGCTGACGGTGGCCCAGTCCACCCAGCTGCGCACGAAGATCCGTGAAGCGGGCGCATCGTACAAGGTTGCGAAGAATCGTCTTGCCAAGCTTGCCATCCAAAACACGGACTATGCCGGGATCGGTGACCTGCTCACCGGCCCGACCGCGATCGCCGCTTCGGTCGATCCGGTGGCCGCCGCCAAGGTGGTCGTGGAATTCGCCAAGACGAACGACAAGCTCGAAATCGTCGGCGGTTCGATGGGTTCGCAGGTTCTGACCCCCGAAGGTGTCAAGGCGCTCGCCTCGATGCCCTCGCTCGACGAACTGCGCGCGAAGCTCATCGGTCTGGTCCAGGCTCCGGCCACGAAGATCGCCCAGCTCTCGACCGCTCCGGCGGCCAAGCTGGCCCGCGTCTTCGGCGCCTACGCCAAGGCAGCTTGATAACGACATTCAACGATTATTCCCGGTCATTTGCCGGGACCATCATTTTAGGAGTGAAACACCATGGCCGATATCGCCAAGCTTGTTGAAGAACTTTCGAAGCTCACCGTTCTGGAAGCCGCTGACCTCGCCAAGGCTCTCGAAGAAGCCTGGGGCGTGAGCGCTGCTGCCGCTGTTGCCGTTGCTGCCCCGGCAGCCGGTGGCGCTGCTGCTGAAGCTGCCGAAGAGAAGACCGAATTCGACGTCATCCTGACCGGCGACGGCGGCAACAAGATCGCCGTCATCAAGGAAGTCCGCGCCATCACCAACCTCGGCCTCACCGAAGCCAAGGCCCTGGTCGAAGCGGCTCCGAAGGCCCTCAAGGAAGGTGTCAACAAGGCTGAAGCCGAAGACATCAAGGCCAAGATCACCGCTGCTGGCGGCACCGTCGAAATCAAGTAATTTCGACTCGGTCCTGACCGAAAAAGAACAGGGCGGCTCCTTCACGGGGGCCGCCCTTCTTCTTTGGAGCCAGGCCTGTGGGCGGCCTTACTTCAGCGTCTTCAGATAGGCGATGATCTCGGCCCGCTTGGCCGGATCGCTCATCCCGGCGTAGGACATCTTGGTCCCGGGCACGAGCTTCATCGGACCGGACAGCCACGTGTCGAGCGTGGCATCATCCCAGGTCAGCCCCGAAGCCTTGAGCTTTTCCGAAAAGGCAAAGCCCGCAATTTCGCCAGCCTTGGTGCCATAAACGCCATGCAGGCTGGGACCGATGCCGTGCTTGCCGGGCTCGACCGAGTGGCAGGCCGCGCACTGCGCATAGGCGGCCGGCTTTGCATCGGCGGCGGCCACTGCGGCGGCTGGCGCTGCGGCAGTAACGCCATCGGTTGCAGCAACCTCTTCCTGCTTCGCTTCGCCGCACCCGGCAAGCGAAAGGGCCAGAGCCATAGTCCCGGCGAGCTTCCATTCTGTGCGCATCGTCATCGTCTCCTTGCCCAGCGCCCTGTGCGCCCATGCCAATGCTATATCGTCGTCATGGCCGCGCCGGTAGGGGGTGGCGCGCCCTTATCCGTCGCGCGGATTGGCCGCTGCTCCAGAAAGCGCTTGGCCGCATCCGCCGTGCCGCCTATCCGGACCGGCCGATGGCCGCTGATCGCACTCTTTCCCCCTGGCGCACCGAACTGGGCGCAACGCTGCGCCTGGCGGCGCCGCTGGCGGCGGCCAATCTGCTGCAGATGCTGGTCTATGCAATCGACGTGATCTTCGTGGCTCGGCTCGGCGAGGAATCGCTCGCTGCCGCCTCGCTCGCAACGACGCTATTCGGGCTGATGATGTGGTGCTTTTCCGGTCTGACCGGAGCCTGCGCGCCGCTGATCGCCGCCGAACTCGGCCGCCGCCGCCACGCCGTGCGCGAAGTGCGCCGCACGGTGCGCATGGCGCTGTGGCTGGCGGTACTTTGCGGCCTCGCCGGGATGGCCATCTGCCTGTGGGGTGAGGAACTGCTGCTGCTCTCGGGCCAGGACCCGGAAGTTTCACGCCTGGCGGGTGCGTTCCTGGCGATCCTGCTGTGGGCGATGATCCCCAATGTGATGGCAACCGTGCTGCGCAACTTCGTTTCGGCGCTGGGCCGACCATTCTTTGCGACCGCGATCACGGGGCTGGCGATCGTGGTCAATGCGCTGGGCAACTACGTCTTCGTTTTCGGCCATTTCGGCGCGCCTGCCATGGGGCTGGATGGTTCGGCGATTTCCAGCGTAATCACCGCCTTTGCTATGCTGGGTGCCTATGTGCTGGCGATCCGCAGTGACCGCCGCCTGCGCCGCTACCATCTGTTCGGGCGCTGGTGGCGAACCGAATGGCAACGGTTCCGCGATGTCGCCCGCATTGGCACGCCGATCGCGCTGATTATCCTGGCCGAAGGCGGGTTGTTCTCCAGCGCGGCCTTCCTGATGGGCCGGATCGGCCAGGCCGAACTGGCCGGGCATACCGTGGCGCTGCAAGTGGCCGCGCTGGCGTTCCAGATCCCCTTCGGCATCGGCCAGGCCGCGACGATCCGCGTCGGCTATCACTTCGGCGCGGGCGACCGGATGGCGATCGGCGGGGCCGGCAAGGCAGCGCTGATCCTGGCAATGGGCTATATGGCTTTGCCCGCCGCGGTGATGATCCTGGCCCCGCTTTCGGTGCTGCAGCTCTATGTTGACCCCACCGATCCCGCCAACGCGGCGATGGTCGGCCATGCGATCGGCTTCCTCGCAATTGCCGCCGCCTTCCAGCTGTTTGACGGGTTACAGGCCGTGCTGGCCGGTGCCTTGCGCGGGCTGCAGGATACCAGCATTCCCATGCAGTTGGCCCTGTTCGGTTACTGGCTGGTCGGCTTTGCCACTTCAGTCGTGCTCGGCTTCTTCACGCCGCTGGCCGGAACGGGGATATGGCTGGGCCTCGCTGTCGGGCTGGTGGTGGTATCGATCCTGCTTGGCTGGCGGTGGATGCGGCGCGAACAGCTGGAGCTGCTACCCGCTTGATGCGATTCAATTCGCGCTATTTTTTCCGCTGCCGCCGGGGTTGACGACTCTTCACCCCCCACCCATATGCGCCTCGCTGGCACTCTCCGACGGGGAGTGCCAATCGCATTGTAACAACGCAAAAGGGAGTAAACCCCATGGCATTCCGTCCGCTGCACGATCGTGTGCTCGTGCGCCGCGTAGAGGCTGAAGAAAAGACCGCCGGCGGCATCATCATCCCTGACAGCGCCAAGGAAAAGCCGGCCGAGGGCGAAGTCGTCGCCGTTGGTGCCGGGTCCAAGGCCGAAGATGGCAAGGTCACCCCGCTCGACGTCAAGGCTGGTGATCGCGTGCTGTTCGGCAAGTGGTCGGGAACCGAGGTTAAGCTCGATGGCGAAGACCTGCTGATCATGAAGGAATCGGACATCCTCGGCATCATCGGCTGAGCGATTTCCTGAACCTTTCCATATTCAAGAATTTCGAAGGAACTGAACAATGGCTGCCAAGGACGTAAAATTCGGCCGCGACGCGCGTGAGCGCATTCTCGCCGGCGTCGACATCCTCGCCAATGCGGTGAAGGTCACCCTGGGCCCCAAGGGCCGCAATGTTGTGATCGACAAGAGCTTCGGCGCACCGCGCATCACCAAGGACGGCGTTTCGGTCGCCAAGGAAATCGAACTGAAGGACAAGTTCGAGAACATGGGCGCCCAGATGCTGCGCGAAGTCGCCAGCAAGGCCAATGACGCGGCCGGTGACGGCACCACCACCGCCACCGTGCTGGCCCAGGCGATCGTCCGCGAAGGCATGACCGCGGTTGCCGCCGGCATGAACCCGATGGACCTGAAGCGCGGTATCGACATCGCCGTCGGCAAGGTCGTTGAAAACCTCAAGGCCCGTTCGACCCCGGTCGCCGGTTCGGCTGAAATCGCCCAGGTCGGCATCATCTCGGCCAATGGCGACACCGAAGTCGGCCAGAAGATCGCCGAAGCGATGGAAAAGGTCGGCAAGGAAGGCGTGATCACCGTGGAAGAGGCCAAGGGCCTCGAATTCGAACTCGATGTCGTTGAAGGCATGCAGTTCGACCGCGGCTACCTCTCGCCCTACTTCATCACCAACCCGGAAAAGATGACGGTTGAACTCGAAAACCCGTACATCCTGATCCACGAGAAGAAGCTGTCGTCGCTCCAGGCGATGCTGCCGATCCTCGAAGCCGTGGTGCAGTCGGGCCGTCCGCTGCTGATCATCGCCGAAGACATCGAGGGCGAAGCGCTGGCCACCCTGGTGGTCAACAAGCTGCGTGGCGGCCTGAAGATCGCCGCCGTCAAGGCGCCGGGCTTCGGCGATCGCCGCAAGGCCATGCTGCAGGACATCGCGATCCTGACCAAGGGTGAAATGATCAGCGAAGACCTGGGCATCAAGCTCGAGTCCGTCACGCTGGGCATGCTCGGCCAGGCCAAGAAGGTCTCGATCGACAAGGACAACACCACCATCGTCGACGGCGCTGGTTCGCAGGACGAGATCAAGGCCCGGGTCGAACAGATCCGCGCCCAGATCGAAGTCACCACCAGCGACTACGACCGCGAGAAGCTGCAGGAACGCCTGGCCAAGCTGGCTGGCGGGGTTGCCGTGATCAAGGTTGGCGGTGCGACTGAAGTCGAAGTGAAGGAACGCAAGGAC
>JACCDN010635951.1_pt1 | contig 15484 bp, 13 predicted proteins | sample 7441691 | NCBI WGS metagenome assembly JACCDN01 (sample SAMN15323439, study PRJNA562643) | freshwater metagenome | isolation source: river surface water | place: USA:Blue River Watershed | collected 2017-08-16
CAGGTACAAGTTGGTGTATTCCCTTTGCGGTACGTAATTTAATTAGGTCGTATTGGTTAAACAAAGCGGGGCGCGGACCTACAAAACTCATATTACCCTTGAAGATACACCATAGTTGCGGCAACTCATCTAGACTGGATTTTCTTAAAAAAGACCCAATGGGAGTTAACCATTGCTCGGGGTCTTGCAGAAGATGTGTAGCCACCGCAGGAGTATCTACACGCATACTACGGAACTTGGGCATCAGAAAAATTTGGTTATCGCGACCCACTCTTTTGCTCCAATGAAGGATGGAACCAGAAGAGGTAAAGCCAATAAACAAAGCAAGAAGAAAAAAAATAGGGCTTAGTACACAGAAAAAAAACAGAGCAAGTATTAAATCAAGTAGTCTTTTCACGACTTTTCACCTAAATTATTCTTACGCGCCCAAAGAAAGAAATTTAAATCGATTCATTTGAAATATTGCCAGGATGAATAAACCAATCATCCCAAAGCGGAGAGCAATCAAATACAGACGAAAATTTTAAAAGGTAAACTTTCATAAATCATTTCACATTACGAGGAAAAGTTATGCTCACAAATAATAACTGATATTGTAAAGTGATTAAAAAAATCATATGATTTTTCAAGCTCGCCACCCTCAATATCTATTGATAAATAATCATTTTTTTAGGAGCGCTGTGTATTCTAAATAAATCATTTAATGAAATTTTTGTAACGGAATACATTTCAACCACATTACTAGATTCTGCATAATCGTACTTTCTCAAAACTAGATGTTACAGAAAACTTTGCACTTGAAGTTGTTTTGAGGCTAATAGATTCTCTAGACCTAATCTAGATAGGATCGAATTCAATTGAGCCAGGGCTTTTAATGACAAGTTATTGATGCCATATTTTAGAGCTCAGCAAGAATGCTATTCCAACCATAACACTTCTCTAGCGAATATGCGTTACTAAAATTTTCGCTATTATTAAGTCAAATTTCAAAAATACAAAACCAAAATATCCTGCCTAATTTGTTATTTGATGATTTGTATTGCAGCCACTTGTTTTGACCATATTAAAAAACTCATGAACATCAAGCTTAATTTTTCGCAATTAGATTAATCTTTTTCAGAATGAAAATCCAATCCAGCGAAGATAAATATTCGATAAAATAAGCTTATTAATTCACAAAATTATTTAATCAATATAAGTTAAGTATTTCGGTATAAAGGATTCTCTAGAGAATTTTTTTGCAACTTCAAGTGCATTAATCTGAGTTAAATTTCTATAAAAATTTGGGTTTAATTTTATTTCATTAATTATTTCAGCATAATTTTTTACACTATTGTTCTCAACCAAAAAACCGTTATAGCCGCTTTCAATTAAACTCTGAATTCCAGGAATTTTATTGGCAACTACTATGCAACCAGATGCCATTGATTCAAGTATGGCAATAGGTAATCCCTCATGAAAGCTAGGTAGAATGAATAAATCTGACTGGGAAAGAATCTCTGGAACTCTGTTAGTAAAACCTAAGCAGATTACATTATCAGGAAGAAAACCCAGAAACTTAACAACATCAAACTCAGATGGACCACATAGGACTAGTTTAAAGTTTTTTGTAAAAAAATGTTTGACCCACATTTCCAATAACAGTTTAAATCCCTTACGTTTCTCAGGCCGGCCTATATAAACTATCAAAAAATCATCGCTAGTGATATTGTGATCAAGACGGAAAGTTGAATTTTGAAATTTTTTTGGTCCGTATTCTGTTAAATCTAATCCGCACGCAGAGCCTTCGTGAATGATTTTAATGTCTTTATTACGATTCAATTCCTTCAATAGAATTTGCATATCTTTTGATACTGTTAAGACTTTGGTTGAAAAAAACAAATTCGTAATTTCCAATGATTTTAAGATTTTTTTAAGCAATCCCTTATATGCAATGTAAGGTACACCATGATTAAAATAGATTCTTTGGGGAACATTCGCTAACCACGCGCAAATCAATACAATTGATGAAGATTTTGAGTTATGCGACACCAGAATATCAGGGCGCTCGCTCAGAAAAAGCTTATAAATTTGAAAAAATGAAGGCAATAAAAAAAATAGATTCTTTAAATTCAGATCATATGGAATCAAGATTGCATCGTTATCAACCAAGTTAGAGGAAATCACCATTTTCGAATGGTATCCTACAGCCCACTCTGCCTCTATTAATGGCTTTACAAATTTGTAACCTAAGGCACCATTAGGATGAAAGTGAAGTATTTTCTTTTTATGATTCATTCATCAACCTAAAAGTCAGCATGATTGGTGCAAGCCAAAAAAATTATTATGTGTTTTTATGCCATTTCTAAAAAGATTTTTTATTTACCCGTACTATATCTTTTTAGCGCCCTACCTTAAGAAATCTAATTAAGCAAAATTTAAATTTATCAGTGTTTATCGATTCAGCTTATCACACTCAAATAAATCCGAGAAGCTTGGGATGTTTAATATCTAGAATTTTATCTTAAGGTCATCAAGCTCAATCAATACTTCTACCAAAATCAAAAAATTCAGAGTTATATACTCATTAGTAGTAGAAAATGAACTCTTTTTTAAGTCTATCGTATCAGAGTAATGCCATACTTAAACGCACTTTGCGCTCTTGGAGACCCAGTTATGCTACATTGGCGCATATATAATAGACAAAGAAACGCTTGCAAAGCAAATTGGCAATATTACCGCAAAGATTGTGAAATTCTACAGCAAGCTTATAGTTGCGATTGCAGCGGATAAATGAACGTAAAGAAAAATTTGAAGATATATAAATGATTTATAAAATTTCCAGCTTACTAGAGCGGTGCTTTGCTTATGTGCAAGGGAAAGGATATGTCGCCTCCTTGGAAAAAGAAGTTGATTTGCTTTTCTCATCTATTAGGAACAAAGCCAATATTGCTATTGATATTGGAGGAAATACTGGAAGCTACACAGACGAGCTTTTGAAAAGAGACCCTAATATAACCATTCATATATTTGAGCCATCTAAAACTAACCTTCAGATCTTAAACAGTAAGTTTATAAAAAATAAAAATATAACTATAAATCCGCTGGCTGTATCTGATACAACAGGAACTGCAACATTGTTTTCTAATGAGCCGGGGTCTGGGATGGGTAGTTTAAGTAAGAGAAAGCTCGATCACGTCGGCATCAATTTTGAAGTAACTGAATCTATTTCTACAATTAGATTTGAAGAGTATTGGACTGAAAAATTAAACTGTTGTGAAATAGATTTGGTTAAGATTGATGTAGAGGGTCATGAACTCAGTGTTTTGAATAGTTTTGGTGCGGCACTATTCAAAACTAAGTCCATTCAGTTTGAATTTGGCGGCACTTGTATTGATACAAGAACATTTTTTCAAGACTTTTGGTACTTCTTTTCTAAGAATAATTATCAAATTTATCGCATCACACCTTTGGGACTGCAAAAAATTGAGATATATAGAGAGTTTGATGAGAGTTTTTATTACACAAACTTTATTGCTGTTAATAATTTATACAAATAATCAGTTATTAAACGCTAGGTACTAGCGGCATAAGTTTAAGCATAAAATCCGTACGAACTTTAACTGATTGTGGGATCTCCCGATTCAATAGACAGTTAATATTGTCAACAATGAGTCGAGGGAGTTTTTATGAAGCGAACCAAATACCCCACTGAGTTCAAATCAAAGGCCATTAAGCAGATTTTAGATAAAGGGCATTCATCAGTTGAAGCATCTAGTCGTTTAGGTGCACCTTTCAACCTACTTTATACTTGAGCTCGATAGCTCAAGGGGCCAGATAATCAGCCGATAGAATAGCTTAAAACTTTGAAAGTAAGGCAATACCGCTGTGAGGATTTCTGTTGTAGCCCGGGGATTTCCCAGACTACTTTTAATGTTTAAATCTCAAAAAGAATAAATCATTTAATTTAAGTTAAGATCGATTTAATTAGCCTTAATATTCCTTTTGCAATTCCAAAATAAATTCCTTGATACTCACGCCGATGACGCCAAACAACCCTCAATTCATCTAAGGCTATCCTGATTTTTCGTGACCTTGTTATGTTACCTTGGTAAACACGATAACCAAGTGCGTATACAGGAAGGTTAGCTATGGTACTTCGGACACCTATCCTCAGCCATAAATCATGATCCTCCATGGTAGCTAGGGACTCATCATATCCACCTACACTTTGTGCCACATCCTTGCGAAACAACACACCTGAGTGTGCTATGGAATTACGATACAGGATAGATTTACGTAAGCTCTCATCTCTTTCTTCATAAGCTATTTTTTTAACTCTACCGCCATGTTCGTCAATTTGAACCACCCAAGTTCCAACAGCTCCGCACTCTGGATTTTCCTCCAGATACTCTACTTGCTTAATCAACTTATCAGAATCCAGCCACACGTCATCACCATCAAGCATGGCCACAAATTTACCTTTCGCAAGAAAAATACCGTAATTTCGGCTCTTCGAGATACCGATATTTTTTTTATTTTGGACAAAGCGTATCTGGTTATTGTTCAAAAAAAGTGCTAAAAATTCCTTTGTGTTGTCGGTAGAGGCATCATCAATTACGATAATATCCAAATTAGTGTAATTTTGAGCAAGAACACTTTGAATTGACTCGGAAATAAAATGAGCCTTGTTGTATGTCAGGATAATTACTGTTACTAATTCGCTCATTATAAAGTTACATTTTTATCCACTTACTCGGTATTTCCCCATAATAATCATTTCCAGTTTTTGCTAACCAACGCTTTGGCGCAATAATTATCTTATTGCTATTATTGTTGAGCCATGCTGCCCACCAGCTGAAGGTGCTATTTGCAATAATATTATGCTTACAATATGACATGAGTAAAAGCTCTTCATAGTCAGGAATACTCTCATTAGAAACAAATGTAAATGGGAAATCAAACGTCATATTTTTTTTAACCCATTCAATATCGTCGGAAAAAATAAATAGTCTAGATATTTTTGTTCGCATAGAAAGATAAATTAGTGCATCTCGATAGTATTCTTGAGAGCAAACCCCGTGGTATCTTGCTGATCTAGCAACGCTGACATAATCCCCACGCCGAACATGAATTGAAACTGGGCATATTTCGCTAATAATCATGCTTGATGCATCTTGTGCAGCCGGTGAGAGCGGCTCCTTCGGAGTAAACTCCTCTCTTATGGTTTCATTTATATCCAAAAAATAACTCTCGTTTTTCCAGAATCCCTCTAGATAAACATCGCCTTTTAGCTCTAGTATTTTTGGATCAAAACCAATATTGAATTTCCGAAGAATACGCGCTCTAAACGATCTTATGCATCTGGATGCAAAGCCATAAGGCAATCTAAGATTTTTTATCTCGACTGGACTAGCAAAATTTTCTGCGACATTAAAATGCCTTAAGCCATAGAGACGAGGATTCTTTTCTGAGTATGCCTCAATGTCAAGTTTTAAAATATCATTATTTTTTAAAGCAAGCCTTCTACCGCACGCATATTGAAAGAGTTGGTTTCCAAGGCCGCCACCTAATTTTACAATAATCATATTAAGCAAATAACTTATAAAAACGATACATTAACTTTTGTATAAAATTTCTATAGTAATAATTTTTAAACGTTTCTTGATCAGCACTTGCATCTACATTACAAGATATTGGATGGTTAATGTAACCCATCTCTTCTGACTTTTGGTGGATTTTTTCTTTGGTAAATGTATGAGTTGCACTTGCGCCATAGCCATTATTAGAAATCATATTTACATTGGGTGTAATGCATACACCCCCTTTAGACCAGATTGTAAATGTCCACCTTGCATCCCAAAAAGGATATTTTCCCTGGTATAACTTTCTAAAAAATTTAAGCCAAAAATTTTTCTCTCGTTGAGTTGAGAGTATAGAATTTATTTTATCTTTTTGATCAAAAGTTGGGAATGTTGACATTTTAGAATCATAATATTTCCATGATCTTTTCCATGTAGCCCAACCCCAACTATGTGAGTAATTTGAAAAATAATAACATCCATCCCCTCTGATTTTTCCAAACTGAAAATTTGAGCCGTTGATATGCATGATTCTTGTATCATCTGCATATTTCTCAAGAAGAGTTTTGCAAAAAATAAAAAAGGACATATTTGGCATGCAATCGTCCTCCAACACCACGCCATAGTCTACATGTTCAAAAAACCAAGTAACTGCAGACTCAATATGTTTATCACAACCTATGTTGGTATTTGAATAGTTTTTGAATACTTCACACGGCCAGTCGATCTCTTCAATAACTAATCTTGTTTCTTCGCATAAATCTCGCTCCATATATCTGCTTCCTCGCGGCCCATCGGCAGAGATAAACAGTTTTAATGGCTTGATTTTTCTTATTTCATCAAAAACTCTACGAGTATTTTCTGGCCGGTTAAAAATAATAAGTAGGATTGGGGTATCAAAGACTGTTTTGATGCGGTCCATAACTTAATCTATTTTTTAAACCAAAAACAGCCACAACCCCACTCTTGAGAATCAGCCAATTCGCTTGAAGCATTTTTAATAATGCCCGTCTCTGATGCGTTATCAGGAATCAAGGAAAACTCAACAAGCTCTAGATCGGAGAAATAGCTCATGATCTGAGCATGGGAATAAATTCGATGAGCATTAAATTCAATTTTGGACTTACCAATAGGTACTACAAAAAGAAGATTTCCACCAGGCGCTAACACGCGCTTTAATTCTTTAATTGCTTTAAGGTCCCCATCAACATCCATAGCATCACCATACCTTCCAAGCCCGATATGCTCTACTGTGTGCATGCAGGATAGAGACTCTACTGAATCATCAGCGAACGGAATACAAGTGAGATCGCCTTTTTTTGCCACTAGGTTGTCAAGTTTTATATCTGCAGGCCGATAATCATAAAAATGTACTGGCACAAAAGCAGATACCATAGTGCTGAAATGCAAGATTGAAGAAAAATCTACATGTAATTTTGGATTGTTTTTAGCAATGATTCTTGCAGCCCAAGGCGGATGGTAACCATAGTGTGGCTCAAAGCCTGTCATGGGGGTTTTATCGAGCAAACATGGGAATTGATCTATAAAACTCAATGCAAATCGCTGATCTACACCAGCCATTCTTTTAAATTTACAAAATTCAAATATAAAAAAACAATATAACCAAACTGTTTTCGTAAAATGATAAAGTGGCTTAGCAAATGGAATTTTTCCAATCCGTCTTTTAAGCTTATACAAAGCAATGTTATTCATATCTATTCAATTTTTAAAATCTTGAAGAATTTTTGTCTCAATCTATTGAGAAAACTTTGGTTAAAGTCAATTTTTTGCCCACGTGGTTGCAACTCGCTAATAAGCACCGAAACCTTTTTTTCAATCTCTGTCGCTTGATCAGGGTGCAAAAAAGCAGTCATGATGCGCAAGAAATTATAGCTAAATATCTTTGTTTCCAAACCAATTTTCACCAGTTTTTTATATGAATCGATTGCCTTCAAATATTCGCCTTTTTTATAAAAATAAATAAATAAGCAGAATAAATCTGTGACTTCTTCAGATTTTTCGTTTTCTCTAACATATACTTCGTATCCATTAGATTGTAAATATTGCTTATATTTTGGTATAAAAAAACTTTTTAAGTCTTGTGCATATAAATCCTGCAACATTGCTTCAATTGAGTTCATCGAGGAATTTCGGAATACATCGTATTGCATTATTTTAAGTCTTACATCAGGCGAGAATAGGAAGAATAAATCTTCGTAAATTAAGTACATATTTTTTGAAAACTCTCCAGATTCGTATACCCTCTCGAAATATGATTTTTCTTTTCCGCCCTGGCGATGATAAAAGAAAGTCTCTGGGCAGAAATAAACAGAATGGCCGGTTGAAATAAACCGTAATTCAAAACATTGAGTGTCAAATCCATGATGCTCTGGATATTTGCCTGCCTCTTCATAAGATTTTTTTGTGTATAGAAAATTATCCAATAAAGGTGGATTTCTAGTAAACATGTCATCAAGACAAACAGAACGATCTGTGATTTTATAAAATTGGGAATTATATTTTTTTATATTCTTGTTAACGAAAAACCTTCTCTCAGAAAAAGCCACACCCTCACATTTTTTTTCTTCCAGAAAATCTATCATTTTTTGCAATGTATTGGGCGCAAAAAAATTATCACTATCTAAGCAATAAATTAAATCTCCTGTAGATTTGGCGATCCCAATATTTCTTGTCGCGCCACCACCATGATTTTTCTTATTGAATAGGCAAATTACGTTAGGATAATTCTTTGAAAGCGTTATCATAAGATCTGCTGTGCCATCCTTAGAGCAGTCATCCACCATAATCACTTCGAAAGGTGTTGTTAAATTCTGCGTATATACTGATGCAAGCGCTTCTCCAAGTGTTGAAACACAGTTATAGCAAGGTATGATGATGGATAGTTTACGATGCATAATTAATTTTCATTAATAGGTATTGTGGAATTAAAACAATTTCCGTCTGATTTCTGCTTTAATAAATCCATTGAATAGCTTAGCATCTTTAGACTCATTGAACCCTTGAACATCATAAAGATTTGTGAAATTTCTATATGTAAAATCAGCTGGCTTTCTTAAATGGTGATAATTTTGATATAAATTTTCTTATGTAAGCACATAGAGGAAATTTCCTCAAAATCGAGCAAAAGAATAGGTTGGATGATTTGACGTGCAATCTTACATAAATAATCTTTTCTAATATTTTTTTTCAATATTGGAAATCCAGTAGTCAAAGAATAACGCATTGTTTGAAAATTTCGGTGAAATTTCCTGATAAATACTCTGCAGAGATAATTCAGAAATCTTATTTAAATCGCCCCAATCTTTTATTACTAAGAGCGGCAATCCAATTTCTTTATAGTAGTTTGTTAAAATTGATTCTTCAACGATAGGTATTACGCCAAGATACATTGCCTCCCATGTTCTATGACAATCAATTCCATTTCCAGGTGGCGAGGCTACAAATTTGTACGTATTGAGAATCTTCAAATACTTTGATGCATTTGGCCGGCCATCAATCTTTTCACATAGTTCAATATTTAAAAGCACCTCATGTATTGGCTTGCGTTTTATTGGATTAGTTGCAATATTAAACCCGTACAGAATCTTGTTTTTTTTTAACACATTAGTTTTCTGTATTTTTTTAATATTGCCAATAATTCCATTATTGTAATAGTACATATTCTCTAATCCAATTGGTATCGCCGTTACTTTTGGATGCACCACATCAACATTTTGTCCAAACCAATGTATGACTTTATCATCCATATAGCCAACCAAATCTTTTGTAACAGCTTCATCACCATTATGAGTTAGTAGCTTATATCTGCTTTTAATTTTTGGATGAATTACTTTAAAAAATTCATTTATTTTACGAATGTCCACAAACACAATATCATTGGAATGTACTTTTTCTGGAAAAAATTGTGAAATTTCATCAAAAATATGGTCCGCATTAGATCGAAAAGTGTCTCCACTAATGAATGGATAACTTGATGGGCGGGTGACGCCAGACTTAGAAATCAAATATCGTTTAAAACTGGCATTAATTCTAAATGGTAAATTTTTTTTATCTTTCCATTCCCGAAAAAATCTACGTCGTAATTTTTTAAAAAATTCTTCCATGCTTAATCATTTACATTATTACAACAACCATAGTAGAGTGATTGTAAAGACTTTTGATTGCCTGGACCATCTTCATTTTTTAAAGTTGAAAATTTTTCTTTAGTAAAATTAGATTGCAAGGCCAAGTTAATAGCTAACTCTTCTGATAGCCTCCTCAATTTGACTTTTGAGTCAGTGTTATCGATAAAATTGAGTTGACTTGTAAATATTTTGTCATTGAAAATTCGCATTTCATTAGCCAATTTTTCACTCATAAGGCTAGCGGGTATCGAGATAAATCCCGTTACATAATGATTAAAATTTTCCCATTGTGCTTTTTGAAACTCATAGGTAACAAGCTGTTTTTCTTGTAACTTTTCACTAATTTTATTCGCAAGAACTAAAAGTGTTATAACGTTAGTGTTTATTATTGGGTCCTCATGCCAAATACCATCTGCATCTATTAAAATTGCATTCTGCCTGCTCGCATTTATAAGTGTCTCAATCTTGTAATATTGCCAAGGTTTAGATGCTTGACCATGAGTATTTTTTATTGAAACACAATTTGAATAGTTAATTTTATTTTTAATACTATTTAAATAACTTTCACATAAATCATCGCAGTGAATTTGAAAAATATGATTAGAATTCAGATAATGAAGTGAGTTAATATTTTCAATAGCCATATCTGCATAAACTGTTTTTTTTACGCAGAGAATAACAAAATTGTAGCCCTCTTTTTTGGAGGGGCATAAAAGCCTAAAATATTTTTTTAAACTTCTCTTAATAGAAGTAATTTTTGTATTAAAGAAATTAATAAATAGGCGTCGCCCATCTATTAATGAAGGATGAATTATCTTTTTAAGTATTTTTTTTGCTTGATTTTGAGGTTTTTTATTCAATATACACACCAAGTTAACAAACTATTTTTTTAATTCAAACAGATAGTCAGAATTTGAAAACTCTTCTCTAAGTACATACAACGATTGAAGACGCTGGCTAATCACAGATTTTCTATTAAGATCCATTATCTCAATAAGAATAAAACGTGGTAGAAATTTTTCCACAGTGAATCCGTCAAGAACATCCACTTCAAATCCTTCAACATCTATAACAAGCATATCTATCTCTCTGACGCCATTTTTTAAAAAATGTTCATCAAGAATACTATCTAGAGTACGTGAACTAACATCAAGCTCTTTTCTTACCAGTCCAAGGACCTTCTCTGCACCAGAAGCCCAATGGTCATAATTCAAATCATTATTTTTTATAATGGACATTGGCCCAACGTTAACAATTCTCAAACTTGAATTATTGTCTAACCTAGATCCAGCCGCGTAATTGTAAACGGTTGAATTTGGTCTATTTTTTTGACAAATCTGATACATCTCTGGGATGGGCTCTATAATAACCCCAGACCAGTCTTTGAATTTTTCTAGATTGTATGTTGGATCTTGAAATACTCCATCGTAACCTCCGCACTCAACGAAGAACCCCCCTTTTTTGTTTTTGAGATACGTGATTAATCTGTAATGATTTGGATATGGCCTAGAAAAATAATCAAGTCCTATAAAGTCGAAAAAGGCTTTATTCATTCTTTTTGTAATACGAAATACTAAAAAAAAAATATTTTTATATTCTTTTTTTGGATTTTTTAACAATCTTTTTAGCTTATTCTTCAATTTATATTTATCATTTTGTAAAAAACTTATGATTAAGACAAAAACCAGCTCTCATGTTTATTCAAAAAACTTGGTGCAATTGTTCCATAACCAACAACATTAAAATTTTCTCTTATTTTTTTAAGTTCAATATTGCTTTTAGTTTGATTTGCATTCGCTGGACACCTTAGCATATCTTGAGTTGCCTCCAAAATTTCTTCTTCTGTATTCTCAAGTAGTCTGAACCCCAATTTTTCTTTTTCCTTTAAATTAGTTTCACTGTAACCCTCTAGAGAATCAACAAGTCTTGCATATGAACATCTACTGCCTTTATAAAAATAAGCTTTTGGCAACCAAATAGTACCTTTTGATGCAGTAGTTATGTTTCTAGCAATTGAAATTGTATTTGTTTGCAAAACAGGGGTTCCAAAAGCCCAACCTAGAACTGTTGGGCCAGAGTTTGTTGAAAGAATGAATCTGGAATTTGCAAGAATATAAAAATGTAAAAAGCGATTCTCTGGGCTATCTAAATTTAAATCTAAAACATTTTTTACTCCAACTATAGGTTCCATTTTTCCAGTACCAAACCTAATCACCCAACCACCACTCCTAACTATCTCCTTTAGGGCGGGTAAAAAGCTATTTAGCGACGCATATCTTGGGTCAAATTTATCAAGTTTTTCACGAATATGAAAACCCACAAACCAAGTCCCCTCGGGAAGTCCTAATTGTAGTAATTTTTCACGCGCATTAACCTCGTAATCAAAATCAAGATGCAAATATGGTTCATTATGCATAAGAATTCTAGAAGAGTAGGTTTTTTCAAGCAATTCATACAATGGAATAAAACCTTCTGAAGACTTAATCATCATCAATCTTTCAGAAAGATGCCATCTACTTGGATGCTGAAACATAGAACTTTTCCAAGGAGATTTAATTACGTTAACTCTACCCTGAACTAATAAATTTATTTGACGGACTTGCTCATCGGTATAAACATGTAGTGTCCTTTTTTTGGGAGGAATGAGATCTTTATCTTGGGCCAATAAAAACGCCCCCAAAAGTCCGAGATGGCCAAAAGCACCACACCACTCATAAGACAAAAATGATGGTGCGTAAAGAGGATCTTCAATTTTCCTAAAAGAATAAATTTTTTCTATGCATTTTTTTCTTATCTCACAAGATTTTTTGTAATAACCCAAATTCCACAAACTCTCAGAGTGATTAATCTCTCGAAAAATTTCATGAAAGTCTAAAACAGTTGAGGGGTTGGTGTTATAAAGATTTTGATTAATTAAATGGCGCTTTAAACTGACTCTAAAAGCTATATTACCCTGTGCAAATGCTATGAGATTAAAAAATCTAATTAATCTATTTAAAGTAAAGATAGATTTTATTTTTTTATTACTTTTAAAAAAAACCCCTTCTATTAAATAAAAAATTTTAAAAACTCTTTGTATTTTTAAACCTTTATCATCTGAATGAATTATCTGTTTGATTTTCATTTTTAATTGTTGAGTCATAAATTGTTAGCTTTTTTATAGCTAGCCGGTGTTCCAATATCAATTAATGTTTCCGAAATCTCATAGGTAAAAATACGTCCTCTTAAGTGAGGTAATACTTCACAGCTAAAATCCCTTACATTACTAAAGTCTAATGCCAAATTTTTCATCAACTCTGCCGAAAGAATATAAACAGCTCCGTTTGCAAGATTTCCGGGCGGATTTGCAACTTTTTCATGAAAATCAATCACTACTCCAGATTCATTTAATTCAACAATACCGCATGAAGAAGGAGTGTCAGTACGAAAAGTCATCATTGTCATCAAGCATCCCTTGGGACGATTTTGATGCACTTGCTGAAATATCTCCAAATTTGCTAAACAATAGTTATCGGCATGGATGAGCATTCCATCCTCACAATTAAAAAAATCTATATTTGCTATCAGAGTTCCTGCGGTACCTAATAAAGTTGACTCTTCAACCATCCTCACTTGTTTCTGAAATTTACTGCCACGAATATAATCTTCTACTTGGCCGGACAAATAATGTGTATTCACTAAGAATGGTCCAACCCCAGCATTTGTTAACCTTTCTAGCCAGATTTCTAAAAGAGGCTTGCCTTTGATAGGAGCAAGACATTTTGGAAGTGAGTCAGTTAATGGCTTTAATCTTGTACCTAAACCAGCGGCCAAGAGTAAAGCGCGCATTATCTTAACTCCCTCAACAGCTCTTCGGAGCCTAGTGGACTATTACCTACCCTACCAACCTGAACTGCTGCCGCCAAAGATCCTAAACAAGCTGCCTCCCAAATGCTACCACCACACGCTAAAGTCATTGCACTAGTAATTAACAACGAGTCTCCAGCGCCAGCCACATCTTTAGGTGCGCTATTTAATGCATCAATTCGATCAGTTAACCAATCATTTTCTTTACCAATCCCCGCATGAATAATTAATCCCTCTTCACCTAACTTAAGCAAAACATAATGTGCTTCGGCGTGTTGCCGAAGCTGCTCAGCTAAAACAATTAGGCCATCTTCACGGTTTCGGGTACTGATCCGAGCTTCGCGCTCAGTGGGGGTAATGAGATTCATCCCCCTAAAGCGGCTGATATCGCCAGTCTGAGAAGAAGACTGGCTATCAGCTGCAAGCATGACACCACGACTCTTAGCAAGATCAGTAATTTGATTAACTAATGATTGTGGTAAGCAGCCATAATTAAAATCAGAAAAAACTAATAAATCAGTTCTATCTATAACTTCTTCAACTGAGCCAAGCACCTCTTGCTGAAGTTTTCTAGAAATTCCACCTTGGTGTAAATGACTTACCCGAAACAAACTTTTACCATGACTGCGAAAGCGCTGCTTTAAGGTAGTAGGACGACTATCATCAACTAATAATCGTGCATTAACATTGGCAGAGGATAAACTCTCTAATGCAAAATTTCGCGATAGATCGTTACCAGTAATTGATAAAAATTCCACCTCTGCGCCCAATCCAGCTGCATGTGCTGCCACAATCCCTGCGCCACCAATAAAGCTAATTGAATCGATTGGCGTCACCACAATAGTTGGGTCCTCCTGCGACATGCCTAACGGCTGGCAGGTAATGTACTCATCAATGATTAAGTCACCCACTACACATATTCTTAATGAAGAAAAATCTTCTACGAGTGCCTCCAATCTACTTCTATTTATATGATGACGGACAAGATATTCTTCAGGAAAAAAAATTGTGCGAGAGTCAATCTTTTGAAACTCCTTTCGGATTAAATCAATTGAAGAAAAGATAGCTTCACCTGAACTAAAAACTAGACTACCTCCATACTCCCCCAAAGCAGTCAATTCAGGGTTGACTAGATATTCATGCTCCTTACCTTTGACAACTAAGTCGGGACGCAATCGCGAAATAAGCTCGGTAACTGGCTCATCCACAAGCAATACTTCATCTACTAGACCGATACTTTGAAGACCCTCAATACGTAATTTTTCATGTACATGAGCAGCATTACCAGCAATTCGATCACTTATTACACCCACAACAAGTCGTTCGCCACTTTCCTTGGCAAAACGTAATAAACGTAGATGGCCAGGATGCAAAATATTAAAGTTTCCTGTTACTAAAACTACTTTCTTGTTTGTCATTATGCCTTTCTATCCTTCAGGGTGATCCATGACTATAAGAGGACGAAATACCCTACCCAATTTTAGATCTTCTAATGCTTCGTTAATATCCTCAAGCCTGTAACGCTTGGTTAATAACGACTCCATGGGTATTCTTGCATTTGAAAATATCTGAAACATTCTAGGAATATCTAAATCTGGATTGGTTCCACCGCCCCACGAGCCAGATATTTTTTTTCCGCTAATCAAATCATGAGGTGCTAAGCAGATTTTATCGCCTTCCGGGGGATGAGAAGCAAACAGCAATTGTCCGCCGCCCTTTCGAATTAATTTAAATCCCAACTCAATAGTGGATACCGTACCAGCTGATTCAATGCAAATATCAACACCTTGATCAACTATTTTTTGCAGTACAGATTCACATTCTTCACTGAGTGAATTAATGATATGAGTAGCACCGAATGATTTCGCTAACTCAAGCTTTTTATCGGAAATATCAATTGCAATTATTTTCTTAACACCAAGAGCTTTTAGC
>JACCDN011179533.1_pt1 | contig 15481 bp, 13 predicted proteins | sample 7441691 | NCBI WGS metagenome assembly JACCDN01 (sample SAMN15323439, study PRJNA562643) | freshwater metagenome | isolation source: river surface water | place: USA:Blue River Watershed | collected 2017-08-16
GCCATGCCCCCCACCAACTTAGGCTGGAGTTGGCTATTACATACGCCCCTGCGTGTCTCATCAACTCCAACGTTGCAGATGCACTCCCGTTAAAATCGGGAACAACATCCACTTTTCCTTTTAAGTATTTGGGCAATATCGACATCGCATAATCTGGTTCGTCCGAGAAAAGCCAAACTTTGTCAAATTGATAAATGTTGCTAATTTCCGCTATGCCAAGTTCGTAATAAGAAGAAGGTAGTAGCCCAAATTCCGATTCATTTCTATAATCCCCACGTCGGACATGCACGCATAGCACTTTTAGTCCTTTGTATTTTTCTATGTACTCGTCTAAATCCTTGGGAATAGATTTAAGCCGGAGGTTTTTCATTTGAAGATTCGATGACGGAGAATCGGTCCAAACATGTGACTGGAAATAACCAACCATAAGTTCATTTCTGCGCGATTTGGGAATAACAAAAAAACCGTTATCCGTCGCCTGGATCAATCTGAACGCGTTCTTGAAATACACGCTCATGACTGCGGTGCCAAGAAACTGAATCAGTTTTCTAACTGGCCAAAACTTCTCAAAATAGTTCGGCTTGAGGCCTGACCGCAAAAGATATCCGCTTGTCTTTGAGAAGAAACTTCGATGATTGAACTTGTTTTTGTCCCAAGTGACGTCGTGTAGTTCAAAATCATCCAAAACGGGGCCTGCACCCAGACCCTTTCGTGGGGCACCCAAATGTATATCGAGAACAATTTCACTGGCGTTCCGACTTAGCACAGCAGCGTATTGAAACAACTGATTGCCGAGTCCCCCAGTCAAGGAGAGGAAAACTTTTCTTTTTCTATCCATTTATTACCTTATGTTTTGATAATTGAATAATTGACTTAAGCAAATTAACATAACTCGCAGGACCAAGTTGGTAAATTGATAAACAAAAAACCAAGAATCTATTTTGAATTCCCGCTTTTTCTATATTTTTTGATTTAGTCACAATCTGCCTCAATAGCATCATCGAAACATATTTTCTTTGCGAATTATCCGATTCCATGAAGTATCTATAGGTCTTTGGGATTATTGAATCAATCTGAATGATCGCATCTCGTTTTCCCGTTAATTGATAGCTCGAATTTTTGAAATAGCGATAAATAACATTATCGAAAAACTGAATTTTTTCACCAAATACGCCAATTTGAAGCAAAAATAGTTGATCTTCACCCATTAATGAGTCGGAAAAATTATGTCCTGTGATTCTCTCCCTTAAGAAAATTATTCGCCAAATTCCAGGATTTATAGCAATATCTAGTTTCGCATTTTTGTTAGCTTTATTCCTGACTATAACGCCAGTCGCTCGATCGCAAACTTCATACTGTCCAACTACCACGGTGCTTTTTTCATTATGAAGATCTAGTATTGAAAATACTTCCTTTAAATTCACTACATCGTCGGAATCTACAAAAATGACCCATCTAGATTCTGAGTTAGATAACCCGAAATTACGTGCGGCTCCAGGGGAGCCAAAATTTCCTTCATGAAGAATAATCCGGTTATCGCCACAGGATTTAATCAAGGTATTCAACTCGGGTGTGGTGCTTTCGTCCTGAACGTCATGCACTAAGACCACTTTTAATTCTCTTTGAGGAAGTGTTCTCAGCCAGCTTGAAAGCTCAGTTAGGCGACCACTCATTCTTGTTAATGGAACGATTACACACAGTTCGGTTTCCATAAGTATGGGATTATCTTAGTTCGCTCGCCAATATATGACGTAATTGTCAGGGCTTGTTAGTGGAATTTCTTCCTTGACCAATAAACCAGGGATGCGATCCGAAATTTCTTCCAAGGTTAATTTTCCGGTTGACCTTCCGGTTGAGTTGCTTCGTCCACTATTCATAATTAAATATCCATTTTTGGATTGGAGAAGAACTTTTTCAAGATATTCAATTTGAAGATTTCTCGGCAGCTCTGAGAATGCGTAATTGCTTATTACCAAATCAAACTCTTTGTTTGCTATTGAATCTGCAAGGGACTTGTGTGTGAAGTTTCGCATTCCTAGGCTTGAAAGGTACTTCCCAATGAGTTTCTGTACTAGCGGTAAGTCGAAAATGAAATATTCTAAATTTGGGATAAATTTATCCAGAATTGCTGCCTGCCCTCCGTAGCCGGCACCGATCTCCACGATTTTATGTATATTCCTAAAATCAATTTCTTTTTCTATTTCTAATGCCACAGCAATATATCTAAGAGTGGTGGGGCTTATCTTCTCGAAGTGGGGGTACTGGTAGGTCCGCGGAGAGCCAACTGAATCATTTCGATTAAAGCCTTTTTGGGCTGTTTTCAATTGAGGATCAAGCTCTTTTATCCTCAAGAAGTATTCTTGTCCGAGTTCAAAATCAACATGTTCGAGAATTTCGCGATAGTCAAACTTACGCCTAAATCTTTTGAACTGACTTTCGCTAGCTAAAATATTTTCAACGGCCTTTTTGTAAAAAGTTCCTTCGCTATCACTCTTGATTGCGCTTCTGGAAAACGGTGATGAATTAAAGGCGTTTCGCTTTAGGTAATTCCGAGCCTTGAATGGCAGATCTGACAATTTGTGCGTAACATAAATCATTTGCATCAGATTTTCTCTTTTCTTAGCCTTGATTCGATACTATATCCTGTCGGAGTGTTTTTCTGAGTTATTGGAAGTTTCCAGGAGGTTTTTGTGTACCGCTCGGACAGTGCTGCATTGATAATTACTTACAGGCGGTTCTCTAACTTGCAAAGATTAGTTGATCTTTGTTTACAGGCAGGAATTTCAAGAATCTACATAAGTTCCGATGGGTCAAAAAACCATGTAGATCGTGACGCTGTATTTGAAGTTAGAAAGGAATTGGCCCGATTGTGCGACTTACACGCTGAAAAGATTATTGTAAAATTAAGAAGGCAAAACTTGGGTGCTGCTGTGAACGTATTGAGCTCTTGCGATTGGGTTTTTGATCAAGAAGAATTTGTTTTGATTCTTGAAGATGACTGTATTCCTTCGATTGATTTCTTTTTTTACATATTGGATTATAAAGATACCCTTATATCAGATAAGGATTTGTACTTAATTTGTGGTTCGCAGTTTGCTCCAAAAAAAATGACGAATAGTTCAGTTGGCATGTCCATCTATCCAATGGTGTGGGGTTGGGCAACCTCAAGAGAAAAATGGGTTCGTTTAACAACACGAATGAAGATGAAGGATTTTTCCAAATTTCGTTTTTTCAAGTTTACAAGCAATGATAAAACGTTTTGGCGCGCTGGAGCACGGCGGGCTTTTGAGGGCTACATAGATGCGTGGGACATTCCTTTAGTTAAGGCAGTGCGCGATCTAAATGGCAAAGTAATTGTTCCTGGTTCAAATTTGGTTTCGAATATAGGGGGCGATGAACACGCGACCCACACCATTGCTGATTCAAAGTGGTTGAATAGTGAAACTGAAAAATATATATCAAATGTTTCCAACTTGGAATATAACGAAGCGCTAGATGCATGGATTAGTAGTTCAATTTATGAAATAGGCATCCGTCATCAGATTACTACGAGAGTCACTTTTGTGATTGATAAATTAGGTGTGAATAAAAGAAAGAATGAGCCGCTTATTCCAAGATGGATCCGGGATTAAGAAATTTTTTTCGAATTCTTCTAATTAGATAGTTGATTGCCATCCTGCACCAGATTTCAAAAGAAAATGAAGTTTGTTGATGCTTATGCTCATCAACAATTGCAAGCCTTATCAGATTTTGACTCCTATACTTAGAAAAGTATTTGCTTTGCTTAGAATGAATATGAAGATTGGCTAATATGTAGTTTTTGTGAGCTATTCTTACAAGTACTTCTTTTTTTCCGTTATAGTCGAAGATAATTTTACTTGGCTTCACTACATGGTCATCGATATCAAAATACTTCCTGACGAAGCCTTTAGAATTTCTTGGATCTTGGCCGGTTAAATACATCCCAAACGTAGCGGCATCAAATATGTGATTACTACACGTGTTAACATTGTCGCCAAATCCTGAATAGAGTCGTACAACTTGATCCTGTTTGATTGATCCATAGTTGGCAAGGATTTTCATATCAGTTATGCCAGGTTCATCAGCAATGGATTTCCTAATAAAATTATTAAAGTCAACCAGAACCGAAACGTCGCCGACGTAAAAAACACTTGCGGCCGCTATTTGCTCGGATACATACGGAAATGCCAACTTCGGCTCTTCAAATATCTTGCAATCGAATGGAAAGTTTGGCAGGAGTAGAACATCAGCTTCTATGTGGAGCACGGTTTTTTCCCCTTCTCGAAGCATAAACATCTCAAGGGCTTTGAAGCGCGCAATGGTTGAGATCCAGAACCCATTTCGAAAATTTTTGGGTAAGTTTGATTGATCGGAAAGTTCGGAATACTGCTGATCAAAATTCTTTAGAAAATAAAAACATGCATTGTTATATTTTGGAACTTTTCTTCGGTTTTTTTCGTTATTTGAAAGAAGAATGATTCGTCGATTTGGAAACGTTTCCGATAATAGTTTAAGATTTTGTTGAATATATTTGGTGATTCGATTATTCAAATACACTATTACTATAGGCGTGTCCATATTCATTTGAGGTGCGTGCATTTAATCCCCAACCTGTAACGCTTTCAAGTATGAACCTTAAGAATACAGATTCCTGGGCCCACATTCACCCTATTTGAGGGGGTCATATCGGATTAAAAATTGTGCGAATTTAATCATCACACTTGCGCCCCTGGACCGCTTTTCTTGAATTTCTGTCTGTTTATTAACATTTCCTCGGTTTAGCAGTTGCCGAACTCCAAATCTCTCGGGGGGGGGTGATAGTTTAGAATTGTGAGACAAGAGATTATCCAATGCTTTAAAGCAGAGGTGTTGCCACTTTTAGAAAAAATGGCGAATTGTAACAACTTGTTGATACTAGGTGGTTCAGTAAATGATCCTGAAATCGATATAGTCCGCGATATTTGTGGAGATGTTAATCTTCAATTCGTCGGAATAGATGATAATTACACTGAGAACTTTCGATTCGATTACTTGGATTTCAATAAATTTGATGCGTCTATTGATATTGGCTTTAAAGCTGAAATTGCCATATGCACTGGTGTAGTTGAGCATCTTTGGAACATTCATGCGATGTTTCAAAATTTTGAAAAATTACTCCATTCTGAAACCTTGCTTTGGATATCTTTTCCAGTCAGTCAGTACCCTCATGGCTCGCCAGAATGGTACGGGGCGGGGTACAACCCAGAAATGATAAAGAGGATTGGAGAGTTGTTCAGATTTCAATCTATTTCATTCGGACACACAGGGAATCGAAGGAATTATTTATTCCGGCATATTCTGCATATTTGGCCAGAAATGGGCGGAGGTGTCATGTGGTTGTACCGTTGGCCACTATTTTCCTATATTCCTCGGGAGGGAAGTTACTTAAAAAAATTACTTTACCAATTCACATCAATTCCAGCTCGAATAATTCTCCAATTTTCTTCTAAGAAATCTTCAGACGACCTACTAAACGCAACCGTTGGCTACGTGCTATTCAAGAAGAAGTAGCTAGAGTCATTTATATGTCCTGCCAAGTTAGCGTCGAGCTAGAGTCATTTATTGCTTTAAGGAATCTAAAGCCTTCGATTGCCTCTTTGATTCCATAAATATTGCTAGTCCTAATTTCTCCAGTGGAATAGAAATAAAATATTTCCGCTGCAACATCTGTGTAGTAGTTCCCCAACGCTTCAACAAATCCTGTTGGGTGGCCAGCCTTGAAAAAGTTGTAGCTGAGGGAGTTCAGTTCGTCCGCATCTTGGTATCCTCGATCAATATTGGTTATTAACCCTTTGGAATCGCTATAGCGAATTACTTCTGGGTTGGTTTGTTCCCATGATAAAGAGCCGAGCTCTCCAAAAATTGTAATTTGAAGTCCATTACGATAACCGAGTGCGCTCTTACTAAACCAGTAAGTTACGTCCACGTCATTGTCATACTTTGCTAAGGCACGAACGTCATCAATTAAACCGGGAAAATTCCCTTTACTCTCTTGAATTCCTACAACTCTTTTTGCAGAGAGACCGGTTGTGAACTTTACGATTGAGTGTAGATGTACGCCGATATCTAAGGAAATGGTTGGGATCTCACCATCAATCAATCGCCAAGCTTGCGGCCGAATTGGGTGTCCATCATTATCTTTTTTTATAAAACCTTCCTGAGGCATCTGAGCATTTACAGACAATACTCTTCCGATTCTTCCTTCAGAGCAATACTTTCTCATCTGGCGTACCGCCAAATATCCGTTGTAATTGTAAATAACAGCTAAGAATTTCTTCTTTTTCTCTATGCTCTCTTGTAGTTCTTCCATTTCTACCAATTTATTTGATAGCGCTTTTTCACAAATTACTGGAATGTCTTCGCTTAGTAGGTAAGTCACTTGGGAAATATGTTGATCGGTAGGAGTTAATACCAGAACAACAATTTTTTCTTTTTTGCAATACCTCGCGAAATCCTCTATATTCCCAAAGAGATTATCTAAATGTATTCCATATTCATTTGCAGATTCTGCATTTATAATCGGATTTCGACTCATGAATCCAGCGACTATCTCGTATTTTCCAGTAATGCGAAGTGCGGCCACATGAGCTCTTCCAATTGCAGATTTTATCGAACCGCCTAGTAGTGCTATTTTTATTCTTTGATTCATAGTTAATTAAATCACGCATTTAAGTAAAAAGTACGAACTTAGTTCAAAATATAGTCGTGACTGAAATTTGGCTGCGCTTTACTTACTGCTTCAATCGACTCGTACTCCATAAAAATGATGGAAGATTTACCATATGGGGCAGGCAGCACTTCATCTCCCGATGTTTTTAGTGGATAAATTAATAACGGGGCTTTTTTGAGTTTTAGGTATTCAAAATTCCTCTTATTTTCATTCGATTCAGTATATCTCGCTATGTATTTCTGATCTGTTTGGGTTTTTAATTCAAAATCACCATCGACAAATCCCATTAAATAATTTTTATGATACTGGTAATTCTCGGATAGTTCTATAAGCCTACCGTACAGATCGCCAGGGCAGCGTCGCATCATCTCTATAACTTTATGTCCAGCGTCATTCCTGATGAACTGCGTATGTAGCAGCCCGCGAGTCAGTCTCATTTTACTTATTATCTTTTTTATAGTTTCGAGAACTTCGTACTGCACTTCTTCGTTTAAAGTGGAAGGGTAGTTTGAGTTATCTACTGCGTACTCATAAGTCTGACAGAATTCATCGACAAAGAAATAATCTACTATATTTAAGTCATCAACAAAAAGGGATACGCTGTGTAAGGTTCCTTCTGCATATTCTTCGATTGAATATTCGAAATCTTCACTATTTGCTTTGGCTGTCATGATAGCTTTGGCTAATTCGTTTTCTTTATTAACGATCGAGATTCCCCTCCCCGAAAAACTTTTATTTGGTTTTACAACTGCGGGATATGTAACGTTAGAAGTCGATCCGTCAACTGAGTATAGTTTTGGCGCAGCTATATTGTTGGATTCAGTGAATTGACGAAACAATTTTTTTGAACTAATCGACTCGCAAACTGCAAAATTGTCGTATCCGGGGAGTTTTCTCGAATACGCGATTGTCACACCTAATTTATATGCAGCGTCGTTGCAAGTTGGAACAACATAGTCGAATTGAACATCTTTTAGTGTCTCAATTGACCTATCTACATCACTATAATCACAGTAAATTGATTGGGTTGCGAGCTTATGCCCAGGCTCGCTTTTATCCGAACTTATAACAATTGGACGGTATCCGATTTTAATTATTTCCTTCAAAATTGGTATGGCCGAAAAACTTCCACCGATTACTAGGACTTTTTTCACTTAAATAGCCGCTACCAAAGAAGATCTTGAATAATTCTCTCAGGATTCAAACCCTTAGATTCGAATGCCTCACGCATAGACACAAGTCCTTGAACCGCTGAGAAGAATACTGGGGTTTCATTTTCCTTCAGAACATCAGAGTGCTCTATTTTCATTCCAAAGTAAGTGGTTCCAATTATCGCGGGTGTATCATCAATAACTCCTGCAATTTTCCAACGTTCAATAAAATCCTTCTTTGAAAACAGCATCGTTGTCAGTTGACCCGCGCCCCAGAAATAAAAGGGAACTTGTTTTGCTGGGAATAGAACAACGTCATGAAATTCACCTTGTAAGAGTGCCGTTGGTAGCGTTTCGATTTTTCCTGTATGACTTCCAGACCAGCGTTGCCAAATCAATTCATCGAGATAAACATGGTGCACTTTCATTTTTCGCAATCTTGAGTGTAAATATATTGCGCATTCAAGCATTTCCTTGCTTAGCCATTCTTCTTTGAAGTCTCCGCTGATCTGAAAGAATGAATCGGTCAATCCATATTTTAATATTTCTTCACAAAACCCATCAACTTGACCGACAGTGCTGTTTTGACGAGTAAATATGTATTTTATTGTGATTCGACGTGAATTACTCTTGGAATACTCCGATAAATTCGCAAGAGCTTTTTCAAAACCTTTTCGGCCGCGTACAAGCGTATATGTTAAGTTATCTCCAGCATCAATACTGGTTACTAATTGCGCCGTTTTATTGGTCAGCATCTCAGCAACCTTAGAAGAGTATCTCAAGGAATTAGAAAGTACACGGTGTTGTGCTTTCGGAGCATTTATTCTCAATCGTTCTAACATTTCGTCAAATTTAGGATCAAGAAACGGTTCGCCACCTCCCCATACGACCATTTTGCAATCTGTAAGGCTGCCAGAGTCACTTAGGCTCTTAACCGTCTTTTCAATATTGTAGACTGGCTTTGCTCCACCGAAATATGTCTCATCACAATATGTGCAGCGTAGGTTGCAAACGGAGTGCTGCTCCATTGAGATTAAATCTAATTTCATCTCTTTTTCGAGATTATCCCATTCTTTAAACTCCATAAATGGACATTGGTCGCATGCGGTGGAATTACCGGAGTTAATATCTACCCATAAATTCCTTTTCGCCTCCCTAATGTTGTCAACTGTTATTGCCTCATCTAATTTAAGTTCAATATCGAGCTTGACATCACCTTGTATCTCGCCATCAACAAAAAATCGTTTGCAGCAGGTTCTAACTTCTCCAGGCGCAAAAAACACAGACTTATGCAAATCTTTACAAGACCATGATTTACCCTCTAACTCTAAAATCTGGGTAATTAAAGATTCATACCCTTTAGCTGATCCGAGAGTAAAAAGAGCCCAAATCTTTCCAAAATTTGTATAATTTGGAAGAGTAGTTTCTACCACTGCAGAAAGAGAATCATTTTTTGATAACAATTGCTGCAAATGTTCGAATAATTCTTTAGCAGATTTTTCATCGTGAGACATTAGCCGAGCGACTTCTCTAATTCTAGATACAAATGCGGACTTTAATCCTATATTTATGTCATCTTTATGATCACTTCCACACTCATTACATTTAAACAACTCTAATTCTTTGGCAATCATGGAATAGTTTGTTAAGTATCCATCGATGTGTTTTTTTGTGATGGTTGCGGTCACTGACTTTGGATTTTTTGACTTCATGTAAAGGACTGAGTCTAGATATATAACTTCTTCTGCATGAAAGTACGAGGAAAAAATAAAATAAATATCCTCATGCAGCCCGTTGGGAAATCTAATCTGATGCTTTGCGAGAAAGTCTTTTCTGAATGCTGAAAAGATGACGGAGCCTTCCATTTGACGTCGGGAAAAGTGCTTTACCCTGTCACATCTTGACTTCAGAAATCTCACATCTTTTGGATTGAGCTTTGTGCTGGCCGCAACATTATCGTATTCCCAATTAAAGTTTAATACATCGGCTTTGGGATTATGGATGATTTCTAGAGCAATTTTGGTGAGTGAAGTTTCAATTAGGAAATCGTCAACATCAAGGAAAAGAATCCAATCATTTTTTGCTTTTGCTAGACCCGCATTACGCGCAGCACCAGGCCCAAGATTTTCTGCAACTACAACGACTTCGTAGTCAAAATTCTTGTTTTCTGAATTCAAAATCTGTGAAGAGTCTGCAAATTCCTGACCTGATTGAACAAATATAACTTCGAAATCGAGATAATCAGATCGCAAAAGGTTCAACTTATTAACACAACGGCTCAAATATTCTTGTTCATTTTGAAAAGGGACAATAATTGAAAAACTCACATTGCTCTTAGTCACTTTTACTCCCTCGCCAGATATCAAGAATCTTACATTAACCTTTGTCAAGAAAACTATATTTAAGCCTTTTTCTTGTGTCCATTTAGGGCCTTTTCTAATCTTCTTATTTCAATCACGAAGCCATCACGTGCTAAGCCTTTTCGACCGAAAAATCGTTTTTTCCCATATATTTTTTCATAATCTTGGATGAAATTTGAAGAATAGTCTCTCCAGAAATCAGAATGGTCTCGCGCCGGATGTAGTTCAATAAGTTTAGTTTTATCCTCAGCAAACATCACGTTAGTAAGTGCCGCTCCCGACTCAGCTACAATAATTTTTGCAGATCGGATCACTTTAATTTGCTCCGCCAGAGAGATGGCTGAAGGTTCAATGATTTCAAATTCATTTCTTTGCAAAAATTTACTTAATCTATTTTCGTTCTGTAATGGCCTAAAAAGGTTTGAAGGTCTCTTTAGATAGATTTTTCGGTCACTTTTTGTTTTTTGATCTTCATACTGATTGAGTATCAGTAACCTAAGCTGCTTTAATATTCCAGAATTGAAAAGGTATTCCGTTGTCATGGAACCCGAGACTACATGGAGATTTCTCACCTTTACGCTTTCGTAGTTACCAACCATAATTGGCTCTGCTCCAGTTATCATTCTCGCTGCAGTACATATGGAAGCGGGGACATTCTTTTCCAAAATAATTGGGGTGTTATGAAGTAAGTCCCTTGGAATCTTTGTTAGTTTAGATGCGCACTCCACCATAAAGTGGTACCAACTCAAACTAGAACCAATAAATATGGCTGATTCAACGTAATCTAAACTTTTGAAGGATTTCAGTACGCTTAATTCTGAATCAGAATAATTGAATAAATCGACTTTCTTGGAACAGTTTTTGTAAACATCATCGAGGTTAACTACATTTGCATCATTTGAAATTACAACTTTTCCGTGGTGAACGGTCGCATTTGAGTGGGTTTGCATCTTTATATCGTTAACTCTGTTGTTTATTGAAAAATTTTCTTGGATTTTTTCGTAAAGCTTGAAGTGGCCAATACTCTTTGCTAAATCATGGATAAAAACCTCAAATTGTTCCGGGTTTCGAATTAAGTCATATTCTAATTTTGAGTCGATTTCTGATGGCCACATACCTTTTTCTACGGCTTTTCTAGATACCCAGATGCGTCCCTGCATTCCATCGATGGTGAACTTGATAGGTAAATCTGAAACTTTAATGTATTCCAGTTGAAGTTTGTAGGTGCTAAAAACTTTATTAACTAAAAACTTTGGATGCTGGATCATTTCCTTTGCCAACCAATAATAGAGTGACATTTCACGCCTTAACGGTCTTGGACCATACGCAAATTTGTCGCGAAAATCGAATTCAATAAATCTAATTGGGTTTGTTAAGGATCGTCTAGTTTTAAAATTGATTCCATTGTCAGTCTTCGAAAGAATTTTGATCCGAGAAAGATTTGATTTGGAACTGGTTACTAAAACTTCCATAATATTCAGATTTCTAGAATGTTAAATAGATTTTTCCCGTAATCATTATGTTCAAACTTTTGCGCAACTTGGCGAAAATCCTGATTATTTATAAGTTGAGCGTTAAATGACGCTTCTTCGGGGCTGCCCACGAGTTGACCTTGGCGAGTCTGAATCGAGTGTACGAATTGAGAAGCAATCAGTAGATTCTCTGATGTACCAAGATCGAACCATGCATTCCCGCGGGAAATCTTTATAACATTTAACCGATCCTGGCTTAAATATGCGTCAAGCAAATCAATAATCTCTAACTCTCCTCGCAGGGAAGGTTCAATTGTGACTGATATTTTCGGGGCATCTCCGTCAAATATGTATAGTCCTGGTATCACCCAGTTTGAATTCGGGTGCTCCGGTTTCTCTGTTAACTTCGTAACCCTCGCGCCGTCTTTGTCGAATTCAACTACGCCATAAGCCCGAGGATCTGCAACTCGATAGGCAAAAACGGTACTTCCTATGTTCTCACGAAACTGTTTTTGCAGTGAAACGCCAAAATCTGGGCCATGAAAAAGATTGTCCCCCAAAATGAACCAAAATTTTTCTCCATTGGTGAAATCTTCTGAAATTCTGACGCCATCCGCTAGGCCTCTTGGAGATTCTTGAATTAAATACTGGATTCGTATACCGAGATGACTTCCGTCTTCCAATAGATTTTTAATGTGAGTTATGTCCCTCGGAGTCGAAATGATTAGCACTTCCGTGACTCCCGCATGAATAAGAGTTGACAGAGGATAGTAAATTACGGGTTTGTCATATACGGGGAGTAATTGCTTGCTCACAACTTTTGTGAGAGGCATGAGTCGGGTGCCATTGCCGCCCGCCAGAATTACGCCTTTCACTTTAACGCCCTTGATTTACTTCGGCGAATCCATGCGTCATTTTCTCTATACCATTCTATGGTTCGCTCAAGTTTGTCTTCAAAATTTTGTCGTTTAATATAATGGAATTCTTCTCGGATTTTGCTATCGATAACGGAATAGCGAAAATCGTGCCCTTGTCTGTCCTCCACAAATTTTATCAGTCCGGGATCAGCTTTCATTATTGCGACAATTTCGTGAACTAATTCTAAGTTTGATTTCTCAATCCCGCCTATGTTGTAAACGGAATCAAGTTTGTCGCTTGATGCAGCCATGGCTAAAATAAAGGCTGCATGTTCGTCTACAGAGATCCACTCGCGCCTCTGATTTCCGTTACCGTAAATTGGAATGCTTTCTTGGCTGAGTATGTTGGTTATTGTCTTTGGTATGAGTTTTTCCACAGATTGTCTCGGCCCAAAATTGTTGGCACATCTAGAAATTAGAATGTCCAAGTTGTATGTATTTCGGAAAGCGGAACAAAAGTGCTCGGCAGAGGCTTTCGAGGCAGAATATGGGCTTCGGGGGTTTAATGCTTGTAGCTCATCCCAGGATCCTTCGGTAATCGTTCCATAAACTTCGTCTGTAGAAACTTGAATAAACCTGCTCGCTAAACCTCTTCTAGTTAATTCAAGCAAGTTATACGTGCCTGAAACGTTGGTTTTCAAGAATAGATCACCATTCTTAATTGATCTATCTACGTGAGATTCAGCAGCAAAATTAACAACCACATCAACGGGTGAAATTTTTCGAATATTTTTCTCTAGATCTGAAATTTCAGAAATATCTACCTTCTTAAAAACTATCTTCTTCTGCGTTGAATCAGATATATTCTTGAGATCTGCGGCGTATGTGAGATTATCGAGAACAATTACTTTGTGACCCTGGTAGACGGCTTGTTCAACAAAATGAGAGCCGATAAATCCGAATCCTCCTGTGACCAGAATATTCATGTGGGTAGTGTATTTGAAATAGCAGCGCTATAGTTAGAAGTGTGAAGGATTTATACGCTAATTTCGACATAGGCTTCGCAAGCACAGAAAAAGGAGCGCTTGGCGTCTTGGAGTTTCGTGATCTTCCATTTGAAGTTAAGCGAATCTACTGGATATCTGATGTTCCTCCGGGCGCAATCCGTGGCCTACACGCACATAAGAGTTTAAGTCAGCTTCTTGTTTTACTTTCAGGTGGATTAAAAATTATTCTTGATGACGGCCAAGAGCGGCAGGAAATAAAACTCAACAAAGCAAGCAATGCGATTCTCATTCGGCCAGGTCTCTGGAGAGAAATCCTTAATTTCGATGAAAATACGGTTGCTCTTATTGTTTGTGACCAAGAATTCGATGAGTCTGATTACATTAGAGATTATGCAGAATTTATTGCTTGGAAAAATGACAAATGAAGAGAGAGATTCCGTTTTTTAGCTTTTCTAAGGTTCCAGTTGCCATTAGAGAAGAGTGGGTTGAAGCTGTAAGGGAGACTATTGAATCCAACCAATTTATTTCCGGGAAGTTCGTTCGGCAGTTTGAGAATGAGTGGGCGGCGACAATTGGAGTTTCCGAGGCAATTGGCGTGGCAAATGGGCTTGATGGACTTCTGCTAGCGCTTAAAGCTTTAGGTGTTGGTCAAGGTGATTTTGTTGGGGTGCCCTCACACACTTTTATCGCAACTTGGAATGCTGTTAAACTCGCCGGGGCTGAACCTATTTGCATTGATGTTGATCAGCGTGGATTGATGGATATAAAAAAATTAAAGTCCGTTCAAATAAATATGAAGGCAATCATTCCTGTCCACATGCACGGCATGATGGTTGACATGAATGAGGTAATGGAATGGGCACAAGTCACTTCCACTTATGTGATCGAGGACGCATCTCAGGCGCATATGGCGCATCTAAACGGAAGGCTTGCTGGCTCATTTGGACAATTTGGAGTGTTTTCTTTATATCCAACAAAAAATCTTGGTGCTTTAGGAGATGCGGGAGTTATAACTTCAAACGATCCAACTTTAGCTAATAAAGTTAGACAACTAGCCAATTACGGGAGTTCGCTAGACAATAAATATGAACATTTTGTTGTTGGACATAATAGTAGACTTGATTCGATGCAGGCAGCAGTTTTGCTAGTCAATCTAGGGTGCCTGCGGTCATGGAATGTACGTCGCTCGGAAATAGCGTCTTTGTACTTGAAAAGGTTAAGTTCATTATCGGACATTAAGTTCTTGTCTCGCCTGGAAAATTCTGTATGGCACCACGTTCCCATATTGACTAAACGCCGTGATGAGATTAGGCAATTTCTACTTGAAAACGGAATTCACACCGAGATTCATTATCCACACTTAGCTGCAAATGAGTACTCAAAAATTTTTGGAACAAATTTCCAAGATAAATCTAATGGCGAGATAATTTCCCAGACTATTCTAAGTCTTCCAATTTCGCCATGGCATACCGATGAGGAAATCGAATTCGTTTCTGAAAAGATATTGCTTTTCTTTGCTAGTCAATCCTGATTATTCCGTTGGGGGAATATAATTCGATTCCTACGATTCCACCCTCTCCTTCGTTTGAGTCAGAATCATTCCATTCAATTAAAACCCCCGTAAGAGCCCCAAGAATTTCATTCTTAAACCAAGAGTCAGCTAGTCGATCATTGTCTGCTATGAAAATCTTTTCTATCTTTGCTACAGCGTTCCCGTCTTTTGATGGGTGATCATCAGTTAGCCACTGAATAAAGAATGGAAGCTCTCTTGAATCCGTAATTTCCTTCACGCCAATTTGCTTCCACTTAAGGTCTGTTCCATCCGGGCGCGTGCGGTGGCCATCAACAGCCTTGCGACCGAACTTCTCTTCGATTGGTGAAATATCTTCGGTGCTAAAAACCCA
>JACCDN010782975.1_pt1 | contig 15478 bp, 13 predicted proteins | sample 7441691 | NCBI WGS metagenome assembly JACCDN01 (sample SAMN15323439, study PRJNA562643) | freshwater metagenome | isolation source: river surface water | place: USA:Blue River Watershed | collected 2017-08-16
CAAAGACGGCCACCATTGGAAAGACTCGCATCGGCAGCGCCCGCGCGGCCCCGGCGCCCTTCAGGCAAAAGGGCAGCAAGACCCCGGCCAACATCCCGGCGGCAATGCCGTCAGGAATTCGGCCCACCAGCCGGCCCAGCGGGCTGATCGCGCCTGTCAGGGCAATCAGGACACCCGCCAACACAAAGGCGCCGACGGCCTCAGGCATGGAAATTCCGGATGTTGCGGCAATCAGCGCGGCGCCCGGTGTTGACCACGCCAGAACCACAGGCACCCGCGTCCAGACCGACAGCACCGCCGATCCGATGGCCTTAGCAAAGCAGATGGCAAAGACCCATGATCCGGTTTGCTCGGCTGTCGCCCCGACCGCCGCTGCGGCCGAAAGGACCAGCGCGATGGTTGAGCCATAGCCAACCAAAGCCGCGACCAACGCCGAAGAAATCACAGATGCCCGCATGAGATTGCCCCCTTTTCGGGCGACTATCGCGGCGGGGCGCAGGGGTTGCAAGAGCAGGGAGAGGGGGAGGGCGGCGACCCCTAGGGAGGAGGAGAGGGGCCGCCGCATGTCCGTATGGCCCGAGGGAGGAGGAGAGGGCCAGCGGATGGTGTGGCGGGGGTTCAAGGGAGGAAGAACCACCGCCCTGCCGAAAGACCCCGAGGGAGGAGAAAGGGTCAGCCGGTAAGCAATTTCGGGCGCGGCACCCCCGAGGGAGGAGGAGAGGGGGTGCCGCTGATCCGAACGGCCCGAGGGAGGAGGAGAGGGCCGGTCGAAGGGAAGAAAAAGGCGGCGGGCCGGGGAGGAGGTCGGCGCCGCCGCGCCTTGATAGGGGCCGTATTTTGGGAGGAGTGGCCCCCTCAGGGTTCTTATTTGCCGTAAGCCGCATCCTTGGCGACGGCGGAAATCATCGAACGGTGCAGGCCCAGATCGGCCAGATCGCGGTCGGAAAGCGCTTCAAGCTCTGCCACGGTCTGCACATAGACGCGGCGGCGCTGGGCCATCAGCTGGATCGCAGCCAAGGGGTGGGCGATCAGATCGCGGAGCGACAGCGCGTCGGCGCGGTAGGTGGAATTCACATATGCCATGATGGCCTCTACTTTCAGTTTTGCGAAGCTCGTCGCGACTGCTCACATCATCAGCTTCGTTTCGTTAGCGCTAAGATGGGGGAAATGCTGCAACTGCACAATATCCCCTTGTCGCATTGCCGCCATGCAGCGACCGCATGGCTGGCGGCCGTGAAAATGTCATGTATCCCAATATCTTCGATGAAAGTTTGAGCATTTGGTCAACGGACCCTTGCCCTTTGCCTTTTGCCGCACAACTGTGCCAAAATCAAAGGCGAAATGCGAAAACCAAGGGGGCGGCGATGGCGCTTGATCAGACGGCAGTTCGGAAGGTTCTGGCAGGTGTGGCTTGCCCGGGTGGGGGCGATCTTATCAGCCGTGATCTGGTGCGGGCGCTGTCGGTCGAAGGGGACATCGTGCGATTCGTGATCGAAACCGCCACCCCGGACGAAGCCCGCGCGCTGGCCCCGGTGCAGGCGGTGGCCGAGGCCGCCCTGCGCGCGGCAGGGGCCGTATCGGTGCAGATCGTGATGACCGCGCATGGCCCCGCGCCAAAAGCGCCCGCGCCGCCCAGCCTGAAGATCGGCGGCCACCCCACGCCGCAAACCGCCCCCGGTCCGCAGCCTGTGCCGGGCGTTGCCAAGATTTTGGTCGTCGGGTCTGGCAAGGGCGGGGTGGGCAAATCCACCGTGTCGTCGAACCTTGCGGTGGCACTGGCCCGGCAGGGCCGTCGTGTGGGGTTGCTGGATGCCGACATCTATGGTCCCTCGCAGGCCCGGATGATGGGCGTCTCCAAGCGCCCGGCCTCGCCCGATGGCAAGATGATCGAACCCCTGCGCGCGCATGGCGTCACCGTCATGTCGATGGGCTTGATGCTGAAAGAGGACGAGGCGGTGATCTGGCGCGGCCCGATGCTGATGGGCGCGATGCAGCAGCTCTTGGGGCAGGTCTTGTGGGGCGAGTTGGATGTCTTGGTCATCGACCTGCCCCCCGGCACTGGCGATGTGCAACTGACCCTTGGTCAGCGCACCAAGCTTGACGGTGCCATCGTCGTTTCCACCCCGCAGGATGTGGCCCTATTGGATGCCCGCAAGGCGATCGACATGTTCCACAAACTGAAGACGCCGATCTTGGGGCTGGTCGAAAACATGTCCACCTATGTTTGCCCCAATTGCGGGCATGAGGCGCATCTCTTTGGTCATGGTGGCGTCGCCGCCGAGGCCGCCAAGCTGGGCCTGCCCTTCTTGGGTGAGCTTCCCCTTGCGCTGGAGGTCCGCTTGGCCGGTGACGCGGGCACCCCGATTGCCGCAGGCGACGGCCCCGCAGCGGATGCCTATGCCCGCATTGCCAAGGGGCTTATCGCGCAGGGCGTTGCCTAAGCGCGGAACCCTTGCGCCTGCTCTGGTGTTGACCGCCAATCACTTTGCAAAAGGATCGCGCCATGACCCATTCCATCCGGACGGTACTTTGGTTCAACGGGCGGGGGCGCGAGGCGGCAGAGTTCTACTGCCGTCTGCTTCCGGGCAGCCATATTCACAGCAGTTTTGCCAGCAATGAGGGCGGACCCGATGGGGATCACCATTTCGAGGTGATCGACTTCAGCCTGAACGGGGTGCCCTATCAGATTTTGGATGCGGGGCCATATTTCCCGCTGTCGGAATGTGTGTCGATCATGGTCGTGGTGCCGGATCAGGCCGAAACCGACCGGCTATGGGCGGCGCTGACGGCCGATGGCGGGGCCGAAAGCCAATGCGGCTGGCTGAAAGATCGGTTCGGGATGTCGTGGCAGATCGTGCCTGACGGGGTGATGCAGTTGACGATGAACCCCGATCCCGCCGTGGCCAGCCGTGCCATGGCGGCGATGATGACCATGCGCAAGCTGGACTTGGCAGCCATTCAGGCGGCCGCCGACCCGATGCCACAGGTCTGAACGGCGCGGCGCACGCAGTCTTTGGTGACTTTGACCGCTATCTTCGGATGAACGGCCGCTCCCGGCGCGAATCACTTACATGGGAAATCACGGGAATTGACGGCCTCCGGGCGGGATTTTTGCGGTTTCTTGGCGCAGTTCTGCGCCGTGCATCCCTATGTGTTCCGTAAGGGTTCCAATTTTCTTTCCGCTGGTCGAAAAAAATTGGGAGAGCATGGGAGCGGCGATGGGGTCTGTCGCGCATACCATATCTAGGCGATAACGGCGCTGTGATCTCTAATTGTTGCTAGATTGTGATCAATTCACCAACAAAATCCTGTTCTCCGGCGCGTCGTTGCACAAGATATGCCCAGCATCTCCCAAATTTTTCCATTGCTTCCCGTGAATTCCCATGGCATCCCTTTTGTATCGAAAGACGAGACGGTCAAAAAACGCGAGGGGCAGCGCAAGACCCCGAACAAAGGCGAAAAGACAGGCTCATACAGGCAACCGCTTTCGTCTGACGAGACAACAGAGATCCGGCGCGCAAGCGAGCAGACATCTCCCCCAGGTGGCAAGCGCGTAGGACGCCCAGCGATGGGACAGTGGCGGATCGGGTAGTGGCAGCAACCCGGTCCGCCTTTTCTATTTCGGGGCATCCGCCCCATGAGTGGAGCCGCAAGGCCGATGGCAAGTGAGGCGTTCAGAGGCGAGTTCTACCAGAAGGTAGACAGCAAGGCGCGGGTGTCGATCCCGGCGGCCTTCCGCCGTATTCTGGAGGCCGAAGACCCCACCACCGAACAAAACCCCCGCCCGCGCGTCTATATGGTCTATGGTGGCAAGCATCGTCGCTTTGTCGAATGCTATTCGCGCAGCGGTGCTGACGCGCTGGCCGCCAAGATCGAAGCGATGGAACTGGGCAGCCCCGAGCGTGACCGCGCAGAGCGTGACCTGATCTCGCGTTCGGTGATGATCGAGGTGGAGCCGGATGGCCGCATCGTTCTGCCGCCCAAGGTGCGCGAAAAGATGGGCTTTCTGGGTGATGATCTGGTTGGCGGCGGCGAGGCCGCTTTTGCTGGTTTCACCAACCGCTTCAAGCTATATCGCCGCGAAGTGTATGAGGCGGCGCTTGCCGAAGATGATGATGACGACGACGTCGACCCGCTGGCCCTTGTGGGGCGGGCGTCAAGGGCGGGCTAGGTGATGACGTCAAGCGCAGCCCTGCCAGACCGCGCTTCCTCTGACCGCGCGCCGCATATTCCGGTTCTTTTGACCCCTTTGCTTGCTTCCGTAGCGCCGGTGACCGGGCTGTGGCTGGATGGCACTTTTGGGGCAGGGGGCTATACCAAGGGCCTTCTGGCTGCGGGCGCAGACTGTGTGATCGGCGTTGACCGTGACCCGCTGGCGCTGGAGATGGCGGCGGACTGGGCCGGTGCCTATGGCGACCGGCTGCGGCTGGTTGCGGGCAATTTTTCTGAAATGGACAGCTATAGCGACACGCCTCTTGACGGTATCGTGCTGGATCTGGGCGTGTCCTCGATGCAGCTCGATCAGGCGCATCGCGGGTTTTCCTTTCAAAAGGACGGCCCCTTGGACATGCGCATGGCGCAAGATGGTCCGTCGGCTGCGGATGTGGTCAACACCACCGATGAGGCGGTTTTGGCCGACATCCTGTATCTGTTCGGGGAAGAGCATGCTTCGCGCCGCATTGCCCGCGCCATCGTCGAGGCCCGGACCCGCGCGCCGATTGAAACCACGCTGCAACTGGCCGAGATTGTGGCGAAATGCCTGCCGCGCCCGAAGCCCGGCCAAAGCCACCCCGCGACCCGCAGTTTTCAGGCGATCCGTATCGCGGTGAATGCCGAGTTTTCCGAACTGGTCGAAGGGCTGATGGCGGCAGAGCGCGCGCTAAAGCCCGGCGGCAAGCTTGCGGTGGTGACCTTCCACAGCTTGGAAGACCGTATCGTGAAGCGGTTCTTGCAACTGGCCTCGGGGCATGAGGCCAATGCCAACCGCTATGCCCCGGCGCGTGCCGATGAAACGGCCCGCTTCAATCTGCTGACCCGCCGTGCGGTCGGGCCGGATGAGGCGGAACTTGCATTGAACCCGCGCTCGCGCAGTGCCAAATTGCGCGTGGCCATCCGCACCACGGCCCCGGCCAAACGGCTGAACCCGGCCGATCTTGGCGCGCCGCAACTGGTGCCGCAAAAGAAAGGACGCCGCTGACATGCGCCCGCTTCTTTATGTCTTGTCCTTCCTCGCGGTGCTGGGCCTTGGGTTCTGGGCCTACCGCGAAAACTACACCACCCAAGCCGCGCTGCGCGAAGTGGCCTCTTTGCAAGACGATATCGCCAATCTGCATGAATCGCTGGCGATCCAGCGCGCGGAATGGGCCTATCTGAACCGCCCGGATCGGCTGCGCGATTTGGCCGTGCTGAACTTTGACCGGCTGGGCCTGTTGCCGATGGAGCCACACCAGTTTGGCCGTGCGGCCGATGTGGCCTATCCGCCGCCGCCGTCGATTGCCGACGGGGTTTCCGATGGGATATCCGGGCTTGGTATCGACCAGCCGATGGACACAGCTGGCACGCTGAATGCCGACCCCGAGGTGCAAACCCCATGATCCGCACGCCGCTTCGCCCGCTTGCCCGCATCCTGCATGCCCGCGCTTCCGGCGCGAACCCTGACAGTATCGAACGCGAAAACCTGCGCCAACGCCACGAGGTGATGCGCGACAAGGCACGCGGCCGGGCGCAGTTGCGGCTGTTGTTCCTGTGCATGTGCTTCTTTTCGGCCTTCACGCTGGTCGGTGCCCGCATGGGCATGCTGTCGGCGTCAGAGCCGATGGAGCCGCGCAGCGCGGGTGCGGCGACCAATATCGCCCAAGGACGGGCCGATATCGTCGATCGCAATGGACGGGTGCTGGCCACCAATATGTTGACCCATGCGCTGTATGTGCAGACCAAGGATCTGATTGATCCGGCGCGTGTCGCCCGTGAACTGGCGGAGATCTTCCCCGAACTCGACGGCCCGACGCTGGAGCGCCGCTTTACCGATGGGCGCAGCTTCCTTTGGGTGCGCAAGGTGATGTCGCCCGAGCAGATGCAGGCGGTGCATAACATCGGTGACCCGGGGCTACTTTTTGGCCCGCGTGAGATGCGGCTTTATCCCAATGGCATGCTGGCGGCGCATGTTCTGGGCGGGGCATCTTTTGGGGCCGAGGGCGTGGATTCCGCCGAGGTGATCGGCACGGCGGGGATTGAAAAGGCGCTGGACGCCCGGTTGCGCGACCCGGCGCAGGCTGGAACGCCGCTGGAACTGTCGCTTGACCTGACGGTGCAGGCCACCTTGGAAGAGGTGCTGCACACCGGCGTCATGCAATATGAGGCCAAGGGCGGTGCCGCGATCCTGATGGATGTGCATACCGGCGAGATTGCGGCGCTGGCCTCTTACCCGGCCTTTGACCCCAATGACCGCCCGAACCCCTTGGCTGATCCCAATGCCGAACCGGGCGACAGCCCGCTGTTCAACCGCGCGGTGCAGGGGGTGTACGAGCTTGGCTCCACCTTCAAGATCTTTGCCGCGGCGCAGGCGATGGAACTTGGGCTTGTGACCCCCGACACCCCGATCAACACCCAAAGCCTGAGCGTTGGGCGCAAACGGTTTTCCGAGTTTGACAATCACAACTATGGCCCGACCAAAACGGTGACTGAGGTGATCGAAGTCTCGTCCAACATCGGCACCGGCCATATCGCGCTGATGATCGGGGGCGAACGGCAAAAGCCGTTCCTGAAATCGCTGGGCCTGTTGGATGCCTCGCCCATCGAATTGGTCGAAGCCAAGGGCGCCCGGCCGCTGGTGCCGAAGAAATGGCCTGATGTGGTTACGGTCACGGCGTCCTTCGGGCATGGCCTGTCGTCCAGCCCGCTGAACCTTGCTGCCGCCTATGCCACGATTGCCAATGGCGGGACTTTGGTAAAGCCGACCCTGTTGCACCACACCACGCCGGAAATCGGCCCAAGGGTGTTGTCGGAACAGGTTGCGAAGGATTCCGTGATGATGTTGCGCCGCGTGGTGACGGATGGCACCGCCTCGATGGCGAAGATGGATGAATACGCGATTGCGGGCAAAACCGGCACCGCCGACAAACCCAAACGCGGCGGCGGGTATTACGAGGATAAGGTCGTGAACACCTTCGCCTCCGTCTTCCCGGTCGAGGCGCCGAAATATGTTCTGGTGGTGACGCTGGACGAACCGATTGACCGCACCGGCCCCGAAGTGCGCCGCACCGCTGGCTGGACGGCCGTGCCCGTCGCGGCGGAAATCGTGCGCCGCACCGCGCCGCTTTTGGGGATGCACCCGGCCATTGCACCGCAACCCGTTGATGGGCTAACTGCCGTCAAACAATAGATCTGGGGGCATTATGGCGGGCAGCGCAGCGGGCAGCATGGCAGGCGGGGCGGCACAAAAACATCTTTCCGAACTGGGCCTTACCGCAAGGGCCGGGCGCGATCCTGTGGTGTCGGGTCTGACGGTGGACAGCCGTGCCGTGAAAGACGGCATGCTGTTTGCCGCCTTGCCCGGTGTGCGCTTTCATGGGGCGGAATTCATCAGCGCCGCCCTGCGCATGGGGGCAGCCGCCATTCTGACCGATGCGACCGGCGCGAAACTGGCGGCTGACGTCTTGGAGGGAAGCTCTGCCGCCTTGGTCATCGCCGATGACCCGCGCGAGGTCTTGGCCTATGCCGCCGCGCTGTGGTTTGGCGCCCAGCCTGCCACCATGGTGGCCGTCACCGGGACCAATGGCAAAACCTCGGTCGCGACCTTTACCCGGCAAATCTGGATGGCCTTGGGCCATGCCGCGATCAACATCGGCACCACCGGTGTTGAAGGCGCGTGGGAGGCACCCTCTGCGCATACAACCCCAGACCCGATCACTTTGCAGGCGATGCTGGCTGACGCCGCCACCGCAGGCGTGACCCATGCCGCGATGGAGGCCTCCAGCCACGGGTTGGACCAGCGCCGCCTTGATGGGGTGCGGCTGGTTGCGGGGGGCTTTACCAACCTGACGCAAGATCATCTCGATTATCACCACACGATGGAGGCCTATGCCGAGGCGAAGGCGGGTCTTTTCACCCGTCTTTTGCCCGAAGAAGCCGCTGCGGTGGTGAACCTGAACGGGGCAGGCGGGGCCGAGATGCTGGCCTTGGCCGAGGAACGCGGCCTGAAGACGCTGGCGATTGGCCGCGATCCCTTGGCCGAACTGCGTATCACCGGGCAGCGCTATGATGCCACCGGGCAAGATCTGCGCTTTGACTGGAAGGGTGAGCCGTTCCAACTGCACCTGAACCTTGTTGGCGGTTTTCAGGCCGAAAACGTGCTTGTCGCCGCCGGGCTGGCCATTGCCGCCGGGGCGCCCGCCCGCGATGTCTTTGGTGTGCTGCCGCAATTGACCGGTGTGCGCGGCCGGATGCAGCTGGCCGCGACACGGAAGAACGGCGCGGCGGTCTATGTCGACTATGCCCATACGCCGGATGCGATTGAAACCGCGCTCAAGGCGCTGCGCCCGCATGTGATGGGGCGCATTGTGATCGTCTTTGGCGCAGGCGGGGATCGTGATACCACCAAGCGCCCGCTGATGGGGGCTGCCGCCCGCGCCTATGCCGATGTGCTTTATGTCACCGATGACAACCCGCGCTCGGAAGAGCCCGCCGCCATTCGCGCCGCCATTCTTGCCGCCTGCCCGGATGCCAACGAGGTCGGCGACCGCGCCGAGGCGATCTTGCGCGGTGTTGATGCGCTGGGGCCGGGCGATGCGTTGCTGATTGCAGGCAAGGGGCACGAAACGGGCCAGACCATCATGGGGCAGGTCTACCCCTTTGACGATGTAGAACAGGCGAGCATTGCGGTTGCTGCCTTGGATGGGGTGATCTGATGGCCGCACTTTGGACCTCTGCCGATGCTGTTGCCGCCACGGGGGGCCGGTCCACGGCGGTTTGGCAGGCGACGGGGGTTTCGATTGACACCCGCACCTTGCAACCGGGCGATCTGTTCGTGGCGCTGAAAGATGTGCGCGACGGGCATGATTTTGTGGCAGCAGCCTTGGCCAAGGGGGCTGCCGCAGCGCTGGTCAGCCGCATCCCCGAAGGGCTTTCTGCGGATGCCCCACTGCTTGTCGTGGGCGATGTGCTGAAGGCGCTTGAGGATCTGGGCCGCGCAGGCCGGGCGCGGGCAACTGCGCGCGTGGTCGGCGTGACCGGTTCGGTCGGCAAAACCTCCACCAAGGAAATGCTGCGCGTGGTCTTGGGCGGGCAGGGCCGCGTGCATGCCGCCGAGGCCAGTTATAACAACCATTGGGGCGTGCCCTTGACCTTGGCCCGCATGCCCGTGGACGCCGATTTCGCCGTGATTGAGATCGGCATGAACCATCCGGGCGAGATTGCCCCCTTGGCCCGTTTGGCGCGTCCGCATGTGGTGATGATCACCACCGTCGCGCCGGCGCATCTGGAGGCCTTTGAAAACATCGAAGGCATTGCCCACGAAAAAGCCGCCATCATCGACGGGTTGGAGCCGGGTGGCGTGGCGGTCTTGCCTGCTGATTTGCCCGTCTCGCCCATTCTGATGGCCAAAGCCGCCGAATCTGGAGCGCAGGTTCTGAGCTTTGGTGAAACCGCCGATGCCACCTATCGCATGACGCAGGTGCAGATTGGCAATGAGGCAACCGTGGTGCAGGCCAACCGTGCCGGAAAGCCCCTGCTTTACAAGGTTATGTCGCCCGGTCGCCACTTTGCCGCCAATGGCCTTGGCGCGCTGGCCGTGGCCGATGCGCTTGGCCTCGATCCGGTCATCGCCGCCACCGATCTGGGGCGCTGGATGCCCCCGGCCGGGCGCGGGACCCGCGAACGCATCGTCTTGGATGTGGTCGAAGAAACCGCCTTTGACCTGATCGACGATGCCTTCAATGCCAACCCCGCCTCGATGCGGGCCAGTCTTGAGGTGCTGATCGCGGCCACCCCCGAAGATGGCACAGGGGCCAAGGCCAAGGGCCGCCGCATCGCCATTCTGGGCGATATGCTGGAACTGGGGCCGACCGAGATTGCCCTGCATGCCGCCATCGCCGAAACCCCCGGTCTTGCCGCCATCGACACCATCCATTGCGTTGGCCCCCGGATGAAGGCGCTGCACAGCGCCTTGCCGCGGGCCCAACGTGGCGATTGGGTGGAAACCGCGGCCGAACTGTTGCCCCGTGCGCGCAGCCTGATCGACGCGGGCGATATCATTTTGATCAAAGGTTCCAAGGGGATCAAGGTTTCACTGGTGGTTGACGGCTTGCGCAAATTGGGGCAACCAGCCGCGCTGGCAAAGGGAGAGGCGTAATGCTTTATTGGCTCACAGAGTTCTCGGATGGCGGGGACTTTTTCAACCTCTTCCGCTACATCACCTTCCGCGCGGGCATGGCTTTTTCCACCGCGCTGATCTTTGGCTTCCTGTTTGGCCGTCCGCTGATCGACCTGTTGCGCCGCAAGCAGGGCAAGGGTCAGCCGATCCGCGATGATGGCCCGCAAAGCCATCTGGCCAAGGTCGGCACGCCGACCATGGGCGGGCTTTTGATCCTGTCGGCGCTGGTGTTTTCCACGGCTCTCTGGGCGCGGCTGGACAACCCCTATGTCTGGATCACCCTTCTGGTGACGCTGGCCTTTGGCCTGATCGGCTTTGCCGATGACTATGCCAAAGTGACCAAACAGAACACCAAGGGCGTTTCGGGCAAGGTCCGGATGCTGGCGGGTTTGGCGATTGCCGCCTTGGCCAGCTATGCGGCCGCAAGTTTCCACCCGACGGCCTTGACCAACCAACTGGCCTTGCCCTTTTTCAAGGACGCGCTGCTGAACCTGTCCGTATTCTTCATCCCCTTTGGCATGTTCGTCATCGTGGGCGCCGCCAATGCGGTGAACCTGACCGATGGCTTGGACGGGCTGGCGATCATGCCGGTGATGATCGCAGGTGCCACCTTGGGCGTGATCGCCTATGTGGTCGGCAACTATAATTTCTCGGAATACCTTGGCGTCCATTTCGTGCCCGGCACGGGGGAGCTGTTGATCTTCACCGCCGCCCTTTTCGGCGCGGGTCTGGGCTTTTTGTGGTATAACGCCCCCCCGGCCGCGGTCTTCATGGGCGACACCGGGGCGCTGGCCTTGGGCGGGGCGCTTGGCGCGATTGCGGTCTGCACCAAGCATGAAATCGTTCTGGGCATCGTCGGCGGGCTGTTCGTGGTCGAGGCGTTGAGCGTCATCATTCAGGTGATGTATTTCAAACGCACGGGCCGCCGGGTATTTCTGATGGCGCCGATTCACCACCATTTCGAAAAGAAGGGCTGGGCTGAACCGCAGATCGTGATCCGGTTCTGGATCATCTCGCTCATCTTGGCGATGGTCGGGCTTGCCACGCTGAAAGTGCGCTAAGCCGAAGCCCCTTCCTTTGGCCTTTCGCTTGGCTTATCCCCTTGGCCAAACCGCCAAGGAGATACCCATGCTGCCCGTCAAAGGATTTCCCGGCCAGAAGGTCGCCGTTCTGGGGCTGGGGCGGTCGGGTCTTGCGACCGCCGCGGCGCTTCAGGCGGGGGGGGCAGAGCCTTTGCTTTGGGACGACAGCCCCGAGGCGCGGCAGAAGGCCGAGGAGGCCGGGTTCACCTGCACCGATCTGAGCCGTCATGGCGCTTTGGAAAGCGCGGCCTGTCTTGTCACCTCGCCCGGCATCCCGCATCTTTATCCGACGCCGAACAAGGTGATCGCCCGCGCCTTGGAACTGGGCATCCCGGTCGACAATGACATTGGCCTGTTCTTTCGCAGCTTTGCTGGCCCCGAATGGGACAATTTCGAAACCACCCCCAAAGTGGTCTGCATCACCGGCTCCAACGGGAAATCGACCACAACCGCACTGATCCATCACATATTGCAAGTGGCAGGCCGCCCCACCCAGATGGCGGGCAATATCGGCAAGGGGGTCTTGTCCATCGACCCGGCCCAAGATGGCGAGGTGGTGGTGCTGGAACTGTCCAGTTACCAGACCGATCTGGCGCGCGCGCTGACCCCGGATGTGGCGGTCTTCACCAACCTGTCGCCCGATCATCTGGATCGGCACAACGGCATGGGCGGCTATTTCGCCGCCAAGCGCCGCCTGTTTGCCGAAGGCGGGCCAGACCGCGCGGTGATCGGGGTGGACGAGGTGGAGGGTCAGTTTCTGGCCGGGCAGCTGGCCATGGGGCCGGGGGATGATCGGGTGATCCGCATTTCATCGGGCCAAAAGCTGGAAGGCTTTGGCTGGTCGGTCTTTGCCCGCAAGGGGTTCTTGGCGGAATGGCGGCGCGGTAAACAGGTGGCCTCGATCGACCTGCGGGGCGTGGCGGGGCTGCCGGGCGCGCATAACCACCAGAACGCTTGTGCCGCCTATGCGGCCTGCCGCAGTCTTGGCCTTGCGCCGAAGCTGATCGAAGGCGCGCTGCATTCGTTTGCGGGCCTGCCGCATCGCAGCCAATTGGTCGGCGAAAAGGGCGGGGTGCGCTTTATCAATGACAGCAAGGCGACCAATGTGGATAGCGCGGCCAAGGCGCTGCAAGCCTTTCAAAAGATCCGCTGGATCGTGGGCGGCATGGGCAAGGATGGTGGGCTGCACGGGGTGGAGCCTTTTCTCGGCACCGTGGTGAAGGCCTATCTGATTGGCCATTCTGCCCGTGATTTCGCGCTGCAAATCGGCCAGACCCCGCATGAGATTTGCGAGACGATGGAACGCGCGATCGCCCGCGCCGCGGCCGAGGCGGAACCGGGCGAGGTGGTTCTGCTGGCCCCGGCGGCGGCGAGTTTCGATCAGTATCCGAATTTCGAAAAGCGCGGTGAGGATTTCACCGCACGGGTCAGGGCGCTGATCGGGCAATAGGCCCGAAAAAGGGGGCTTCGCGCCCCCACGGCGGGATTGTGCCAATCCCGCCTTCCCCCGCGGAGTATTTCCAAAGGCGCAATTCCATGGTGCCCGCTTTTGCCTTTCTACTGGCAAAGCGTCGGACAATTCGTTAGACTAGATGTTGTGATCCGGGGACAACCCGGACGCATTTCGAGCAGGCGTAAAACAGGCGGATTTTCCATGACTGAGATGGTCTATGGCTCCATGCCCGGCCGGGTGGCCGAGCCGGTCCTTCCTCGTTGGTGGCGGACCATCGACATCTGGTCGATGACCGCCATTTTGGTTCTGTTTGCCATCGGGCTGCTGCTGGGCCTTGCGGCCTCGGTGCCTTTGGCAGAGCGCAACGGGCTAGACCCCTACCACTATGTGCAGCGGCAGGCGTTCTTTGGGGGCGTGGCGATGGCGGCGATGGTCGGTGTGTCGATGATGACGCCCGACATGGTGCGGCGCGTGGGTGTCGTTGGGTTCCTGCTGTCGTTTCTGGCGCTGGTCTTGTTGCCGATCTTTGGCACTGACTTTGGCAAGGGCGCGGTGCGCTGGTTCTCGTTCGGCTTTGCCTCTGTGCAGCCGTCGGAATTCCTGAAACCCGGTTTCATCATCCTGTCCGCCTGGCTGATGGCTGCGGCGCAAGATCTGAACGGCCCGCCGGGCAAGTTGATTTCCTTTGGTATCGCGGTGACGGTCGTCGGATTTCTGGCGATGCAGCCCGACTTCGGGCAGGCCATGCTGGTGCTGTTTGGCTGGAGCGTGGTCTATTTCGTGGCGGGCGCGCCGATGGCCTTGATTGGCATCATTTTGGGGCTGGTGGGTGTTGGCGGCTTTGTGTCCTACAATATGTCCGAGCATTTTGCCCGCCGGATCAACGGCTTTCTGGCCTCTGATGTCGACCCGCGCAGCCAGATTGGCTATGCCACAAACGCCATCCAAGAGGGTGGTTTCTTTGGGGTGGGCGTGGGCGAGGGGCAGGTGAAATGGACCCTGCCCGACGCGCATACCGATTTCATCATCGCGGTTGCGGCCGAAGAATATGGCGTGATCCTCGTCTGGACCATCATTGCGCTTTATGCAGCAATCACCGTGCGCTCGCTTTATCGCCTGACGCGCGAGCGCGACCCCTTTACCCGTCTGGCGGGAACCGGGTTGGCCTGCATCTTCGGGGTGCAAGCGATGATCAATATGGGCGTTGCGGTGCGTCTCTTGCCCGCCAAAGGCATGACGCTGCCCTTCGTCAGCTATGGTGGATCGTCGGTGATTGCTGCCGGGATCACGGTGGGGATGCTGCTGGCCATGACCCGTTCGCGACCGCAAGGTGAGATGAGCGATATCTTCCGGAGAGGCAAATGACCGCACCTTTGCTGCTGATCGCGGCGGGGGGAACGGGGGGCCACATGTTTCCGGCCCAAGCCCTTGCCGAGGCGATGATCGCACGCGGCTGGCGGGTCAAATTGTCAACCGATGTGCGCGGCGCGCGCTATGCGGGTGGGTTTCCCCAAGCTGTTGAGGTGGTCGTCTCTGGCTCTGGCACATTCTCGCGCGGGGGGGCGCTGGCCAAACTGGCTGTGCCGTTCAAGATTGCGGGCGGTATACTGGGGGCTGCTGCCAAGATGCTGGCCGACAAGCCCGAGGTTGTGGTGGGCTTTGGCGGCTATCCAACCATTCCCGCGTTGACGGCGGCCATCCTGACCGGACGGCCGCGGATGATCCATGAACAAAATGGTGTGCTGGGTCGGGTGAACAAGCTTTTTGCCCGCCGGGTTCACAAGGTGGCCTGCGGAACTTGGCCCACGGCCCTGCCGTCTGGGGTGACGGGGGAGCATACCGGAAATCCGGTGCGCGCGGCGGTGATGGAGCGGGCGGGTGCGGGCTATATCGCGCCGGGCGACTATCCGATGGATCTGGTGGTGATCGGCGGCAGCCAAGGGGCGCGGGTGCTGTCGGATGTGGTGCCGGCGGCGATTGCACAGCTTCCGGAAAATATCCGTCAACATTTGCGCGTGGCCCAACAGGCCCGGCCCGAAGATCTTGACCGGGTGGTGGCAGCCTATGCCGAGGCTGGCATCATGGCCGAAATCGCGCCGTTCTTTGCCGATATTCCGCGTCGCCTGTCCGAGGCGCAGTTGGTCATCAGCCGGTCTGGCGCCTCATCTGTTGCCGATATTTCGGTGATCGGGCGGCCTTCGGTGCTGATCCCGTTTGCGGCCGCGACCGACGACCATCAGACCGCCAATGCACAAGGGCTGGTTGAGGCGGGCGGGGCCGTGCTGATCGCAGAAACGGCGCTTGACGCCGCGGGCTTGGCGCAGCACATCACCGCCATTCTGGGCCAGCCCCAGCGGGCCGAAGACATGGCGCGCGCGGCCTTGGGGCAGGGGCGCCCGGACGCCACCATTAGACTTGTTGCGCTGGTCGAAGCACTGGCAGGAAAGGGTTGACGCGATGAACGCCACGAAATTGCCGTTGGAATTGGGGCCGATCCATTTTGTCGGCATGGGCGGCATTGGCATGTCGGGCATTGCCGAGGTCTTGATTACACTCGGTTATCGGGTGCAAGGC
>JACCDN010708107.1_pt1 | contig 15477 bp, 13 predicted proteins | sample 7441691 | NCBI WGS metagenome assembly JACCDN01 (sample SAMN15323439, study PRJNA562643) | freshwater metagenome | isolation source: river surface water | place: USA:Blue River Watershed | collected 2017-08-16
AGCCACTTATGTTTATCAATTACTTAAGGCCCGGTAGCGCAGTTGGTTAGCGCGCCGCCCTGTCACGGCGGAGGTCGCGGGTTCAAGTCCCGTCCGGGTCGCAAAGATTTTGGTGTTGTATGCAAATTTATTTGTGTGCCATGCGAACTAGCGGGCAACTGCTAGCAAAATCTTTGTTGGCTTGGTAGCTCAGTTGGTACGAGCGAACGACTGAAAATCGTTAGGTCGCCGGTTCGATCCCGGCCCAAGCCACATTGATTAAGAATATTGTCAGAGTTATTCTGACCAACTCTTTTTTGGCCCAATTCGCACCATACGGGTCTTCAATACTCCCCAATGCTGTTCGTAAATATCCTCTGGATCAAGAATCTGCACACTATACCTATCGGTGTCTAGTGAGTCGACAAGTTTTCTCACTCCGAAATTGTCAAGAATTGTTGCTCCTATGTTGGTGTAGTCATCGATAAAAATGTATCCATCATGTGAAATGAGTTTTAATGCAATAGTCCAGTCACCAAGTACAGTCTCATAACTATGGCCACCATCTATAAAAATCAACTGAAACTTGCGTCCAATCAAAGTCGGTAAGGAGTCCTTTGAATAACCAGGGATCAGCTCAATTTGAGCCCTGGGATAACTCTTAGTTAATTTTATGGAAATGTTTTCTTTCGATTCAGGCCAAAGTGAAGCTTCACTCTCCAGATTTGCTTGAGAAGCTAGATCCTCAAACAAATCGACTCCAACATATGTAACATTATCCGAAACTTTTGAAGCAGCTTTCAACATATGCAAGGCGTTTTCTCCCTTCCATACACCAATTTCTAAGATTGAACTAACTCTCGAATTCTCAATGTGACTCATGAGGTTTTCCATCCTGCCAAGATTGAGGTTTATCTCGAAACCCCTTTTTCTATTCATGGAAATCAATTCAGTAATCTTTAACTTAAAGTTAGTCAGATTAATTCGCCGCAGATTCATGAGATTGCCTGACGATTTAATCATTAACTTTGGTTTGTCTAGCAATTCTGATGTACTTTATGCCACGCACTGGTGTCATTTCCATTTTTGTTTGATATCGCCCAGTTATCAAATTTCTCAGTTGAAAAAACATCCTAATTGGATTACGAACAAATTTAAGACTCAGGAAACTAATGTAAATTAGAAGTCTCCAAAGCAATAAGGAGCTGAAATCCTTCCTCCATCTAGGAGAAAAACTCAACGATGACAGGGATTGAAATTGCCCTAAGTAAGATCTATAGACCTCAGAACCTGGCACCGGAGCCATAATAAACACAACTAGTTCGTCTAACCCCGAAAGAGTCAATCTGATTGAAAGCGTCAAACTCTTCAATCTATCTATGAAACTTTCTGAGGGATATCCCAAAACGAAGCACGCTTGAGTTTTTATTCCGAGACCATAACTTGCCTTAGTCATTGTAATTGCGTGAGCAACATCAAATGGCTTTCCAATTTCCTTTAAGAGTTTCTTTGATCCACTCTCTGGACTCATAGAGAGGTAGTTTAGACCAGAATCACGCATAATTCGCAGTGTATCGACTGACTTAATACTCTCTATTTTGGTCCCTGCAACGATCTTCCAAGTGATCCGTAATTCTCTTTTCAAGATCTCATTAGCTATTTCCCTCATTCTTGAATCTTGAATAGTTGGATTTAAATCCTCTAAATGAAACTCATTCACGCCAAATTGAGAATTCAAATAGGAGATTTCATCCACAACATTTATTGCAGATCGAAACCGCCACTTTCTGTTATTGGTTGCTGGTACGACACAAAACTTGCATGGGAATGGACAGCCTCTTGATGTAAGAATTGGCAGATACCTACTAGATTCAAATGGCCCATGCGCGTATCCTAAATCCCAATAACTATGTAATGGAAAGAGTTCCCAAGCCGGAAAGTCCAATAGATCTAGTTCAACAATCTTCGCTGATCGGACTCCTATTGTATTTTTAGTTGAAACACCATCGAGATCCCATTCATCAAGACTTATCCCCGTTACTACTCTTTCAATTATGTCCTCTAGGATGTTTTCCATCTCACCTGAAATTAAGAAATCTGCACCAATTTCAAAAAATTCGGATTGAACTTCCTTTAGTAAATATGCAGTGACGGCTTGGGTGTTCTCGGCAATTCCAACAATAACAGCCGGAAAATGCATCCTCAAAGATTTCACTGACTCGACGAGAGAGGCATGATTCAGCAATTGATTCGCGTAAAAAATGATCAGATCTGGCTTTATATCAGCGACCTGTTCAATTAAACTTTCATCTGGCAGCCCCAGTCGAATATAGTCTCCAATCCTTCGAGCTTCTTTCGGAGATTCACCAAACAAATCCAAAACTTCAACTTGAACATCAATCTTCTTCAGAGCTGCTGCTCCGTAGGCCAGGCCTATTGGCATAAAAACTACCCCCGTAGTGAAGGGATCTGCAGGGTCAAAAACAGAAGCAGGCGACACAAGCAAACATTTAAAGTTTTTCATTTGCGGTACACCCAGATGGTTCTCAAGGCAATAACTCCATCTCTAGCCCGAATCTTTTTTCCTTCTTGCTTTGATCGAGGCGCATAATCTATTGGCAGCTCCAAAATTCCATGTTCTTGATTTAGAATTCGGGATGTAATCTCATGATCTGTCTCAAAACCACAAGTTATTGGTTTCCACGACTTGAATAAATCAGAAGGGTAAAGTTTATATCCTGTAAGTGAATCAGTGATCCAAACCCGCCTTACAATAAAAATCCAACCAGTGAGCATGAAATTGAATAGCCATGAAGCTGTTGACTGCTTAGGCCACAACCGAAGAAAGCCCCTCAACCCTCCTAGCTGCTTAGCACCTAAAAATCTGCTTCCGAAAATTGTTGTTCCCGGACTTTTTTTTGCGGCTTCAAAAAGAACGGGAATGTCGCTTGGAAAATACTCCAAATCGGCATCTTGAACGATAATGAATTGTCCGGAAGACACTTCTATAGCTTTTTGTACTGCTGCACCCTTACCCATGTTTGCAGGAAGGCGAAGCAGGATCAACTTCTCGGAGACAAATCTCTCTACAACCTGAGCAGTCTTGTCAGTTGAACAATCATCAACTACTACAATTTGGTATCTCAGAGAATTATTGTCCATAACTTCGAGAATTGTGTCCAGAAGTTTCGCAATAGATTTTTCCTCATTGAATGCTGGAATAACTACGGACAATTCAATGGAACTCATGTGTTAATAGTACTGTCACCTATTGGATTTAATTAACTCCCAAAGCGCCATTAATCCAGAATGTACAGTCGTTTTCTTTCCCTGCCTACGTGTTCGAGGCACATAATCTACGGCAACCTCCATAATTGGGACTCTATGTTTCCACGAGTCAATGATTATCCTCGTATCCCAGTTGAGTGAATCTCCAATAAAAGACAAATTCATTTTGTCGTTTTTTTTGAATCCCTTTATCGAAGTTAGTGGGTCTGATATCCAACGATGATACTTAACTGCAGATATTGAGGAAAGCAGGAAACCACCCCACTTACTTAAGAAATATTCTCTCGTGCGACCACCATAAATTTCCCTCAGTCTCGCATCGGTATCAATACAAAGTGTCGACCTGCTTCCGAAAACGATACCCACATCCTTCTCAACAAGTGCTCGGCCGATATCGATTAATGAATCTACAGCATATTCATCATCTGCTGGGAAGGTAACCACTACCTCGCCTCTTGCGTGCATAATTCCTTTACGAATAGCAGAACCTCGGCCTGGAGTATCAGCACTTGAAAGAGCTAATATCCCGTTAACGGTTTTGAGATACTCCCAAGACCCGTCGCTTGATCCACCATCTACAACAATAATTTGAGGAACAAAACCTTCCCCAAGCCAATCAAAAGTTACAACATCATTTAGGACTTTTGCCAGAGTTGGTATCTCATTCAGAACTGGAATCACAATACTCATTGAGCAAAGGCTTTCCTGCTGAAAGAGTTTTGAATTCATAGAGGCTATGGTCATTAATGCCCGTGAGACGCGTACACCATCGTGTGAATAATTATCTGAACCCCATTTAGCATAATTAATTTCATTGTTTAAATCTCGCGAATTATCGAAAGTTGCCATATCAAAAGATAAATCGCTAAAAGAACTTATTATGCTTTTCGTTATGAGTCTATTCCTAGGAATTTGAGGTGATGCAGTTACGCCAATATTCATGTACTTTTCTAGATTTTCCATTAGAGATTCGAAGTTTTCACCAACTATGTCATTATCCATCCCAATATTCGAGATAAAGACCTTCTCCGCAGCAGTATTGCTTGCAATCTGTTCAGCAATTCTTTTGGTCATGTAACTTGGCAACAAACTTGAGTGCTGGGTACCCGGGCCATAAATGATCATTTGTGCTTTTTCAAGAGCCACAGCCACACTGGAATTAATCTCGGGAAGTACTTCTCTGTCCAACAAGAATGCTGATGCTTGCACTTTTGGCAACGTACTCAATACTCTATTTTCAGATTCGGTAAGATATTGCTTTAGTAAAAAGATTCTTTCTATTTTCCCAAGAGCTTTGTGCTTTGAAACTATTGCGGCTTCGTCTGGAAGCAGGCTGCCGTCTTCTTTTATTCCGAAAAGAACCCTGTTCTCACCGTTCGTAACATTCAAAATAGAAATTCCTGGATCAAAAGTCTCAGTCCACAGTTCTATTGCTGCATTAAAATCCTTATTGGACTCAAGATAAGCACCAGCAAAAAGTATATTACCAAAGGCCATATCAGTTAAAATCTCACGTAGAGATTCCTCACCGATACTATTGAATAGAAATTGGAAAGATTCATTTGTCCAAGAAATTAACTTTCGTGAAATTCGCAATGGCAGATTGTCAAAGTAACTATTTAGGAATTCATCACCACAAAATGAATTTTCAATCGAACTGCCTGAATCACGATTTCTCCAAGCGTTTCCATTACTGTCAATCGACCCCATTCGGTACTCGAGTAATTCGGCTAAGGGTAAATTTCTATTTCTATTTGAGGATTTCAATACCGTTGAAAAAGTCTTACGAATATCGGAGGGGCCAAGCATGCCCGGAATTAAGTTCCTCAGGACACCCGTAGAAAGACCATCATCATACGCATTAAGTAGAACTACTAACTTGAGTTGTTCAACATTAACTAACTCAGAAAGTATCGTCGCAGCCCCCCTCCCGCCCGAGAATAGACAGACATTAAACCTATTGTCCATTTGGCTCCTCCAGATTGAATTCCTCTTCTAAAGACCTTATCTCGGATGGTGTGTTGATTCCAAGGGTCAATAATTCATCTTCGAGAAAAATTTTATGAAACTTAATTCCACTTTTTTCCATGTCTGAGAAAAGTGATAGGAAGTTTACTTCGACTATTGGTTCCTTCGTTTTGCAAGATAAATACATATCAAGGAATTCAGAAACAATCTCCCTCTTGAAAAGAAAAAAACCACAATCAGAGAAACCCTCAATAATCTTTGAGGCACCTAGATTCGTTTCGTGAAACTTCAGTAAACTTCCGTCTTCGCTAATTTCAAAGTAGACGTAAGGATTCTTTTTTGAAACTAAGGGCAAATAGAAATCTCCCTTAATCGATTCCATGGTTGCAAAAATTTCAGGAATTATTGCGCGAGATGCGCCCACATGATCGCCCCAAACCGTCAAAACCCATTCTGTATCTATGCTCGATAGTCCATCTCTGATTGCATAAGCAGTACCTAAAGGTTCATTTTGGTAAACAAAATGAACTCCTTGTGATTCACTGTTTTCGTAATAACTTGAGAAATCCGGAAAAGTTTCCCTTCTAATCACAATCTGCATTTTCTTAACGTACGGCGTGAATGCGCAAGTTGCCCAATCAATTAGTGCACGTCCTTTAAACTTGACTAGCGCCTTTGGTGTATCTCCTGACTCCATCCTGGTTGCCATACCAGCGGCAGCGACTAAAAGGGTCGTATTGTCATAAGTTTTCATGAGGTATGAACCCTTAAATGATCAGCAAGTTCTACCAGTGTTTCAAAATTTTTAATCTGATTTTTAACCTTCTGTGGCAATCTAGAAAATGAATTCGCATCGCCTATACGGCAAACATTTGCTCCCGATGCTATACCCGAAATCAATCCTGCTAAACTATCTTCAATGACAAGACATTCTGATGAGGTAACTCTTAACTTTTGCATTGCCAATAAGTAAATCTCTGGTTCAGGTTTCGATTGAGAAACTTGTTCGGATGTGATGATTTCTGAAAAAAGTTCCTTGTTGACGCCGCTCCGAAAAAAAGCATCGACTGTTCTTCCACTAGCCGATGTACACAGAGCTAAGCTATAGCTAGATGAAAGTTCAGTCAGTACGGTTTCTACTTCAGGAAAGAGTGGAATTGTGTTTAAATTCTTAAAGCTCTGAACGACACACTCTTGTTTATATCTTGTGAGTTCAGTAGGGCTAAGATCACGAGAAGGAAAATTTGTAGCTATTTCGGTCATAACACTTCTTGTCGATTTTCCGGCATGATTTGAATAGTTGAAGGCAATCTCGATATCAAAGGCAGCAAAGGTAGCTAAATACGCCTCATTGTGAATGAGGGACGAATCAAGCAAAACCCCATCCATATCAAATAACAAAACTTTAATCACTTTTTTTTCTAACAATAATTGTCCTCTGACCCATATAGTATCTAAATGGGACATTAAGCATGTCTTCCACTTTCTCTGGCAATTTAATGCCAGCGCGATTTAAAACATAACCCAACGAAAGTGTTTGCCAATAACGTCTTACTCCCTGTATCTCATATCCAGTTTCAAGGAGTAAGGCCTCAATAGTTTTCAACGTAAAATAATATATGTGAACATTTAAGTAAAAGGGCCACCGAAAACCCATGATACGAGCCGGAAGGGTGTCAATCATGGGAAGATTAAGGATTAGCAGACCTTCGCTAGGTAACATCGCATGTATCTTCTTTAAAGTTTGCTTTGGATCAGAAAGGTGCTCCAAGACATCCCATAGTGAAACAACGTCAAACAATTTTCCATTTCTTGAGTACTCCTCCAATGTCATAGCATGTACTTCAAGTCCATATTCTTTACTAGCGCGTTTGCTTAAGTAAACTGATGGTTCTAAACCAACTACTTGAAAACCTAAATCTTTAACTGCTTTTGGAAATGCACCGCCTGCGCACCCGATATCTAGGAAAGTTCTAGGTCCTTCAGACCCTGAAAAGAGATCAACAACCATATTTATTTTCTTTAATGCGCTCTTGAACGAACTAACTCTAAATAAGTCCTGATTATGATGCCGCACATCAATCGCATCTTGGTAACCCTTAAAACTTAATTCGGTAGAAATCCTAGGATTGACAAATATCAGAGAACACGAGACACATTGAACAAGTTGATCCAGCAACTTCGTTTCAGAGGATGAGCTATAAAACTCTATAAATTCTGACAAAGTTAAGTTGCTTCCGTAACTTGAATCTTTTATCTTGCGGTATTCAGTACCACCACAGATATTACAATTCACGTACTCAAGTATTTGTGATATAACAAAATCATCTCCGTTTTTTTGCACTTTGTTTCATCACTTTCTTTTCGGTGTCATAAAATATAATCAACAGCGCGGTAGCAATCAAAGGGTATACGCTGGAAGCGGCGATTCGCGAGGGTTCAGCATTCATAAATAAATATGTCACCATTAAACTAATTAACATGCCAATCCACATTGTAGACAAAGTAAACAACCGCATGTCAACGCCTTTACCTACTTGAGAAACAATCCTAAGGATCGGTAGGAATATCCATATATAGAATGGAGTTGTTTCTATTACTCCATTAGACCCAGTTTTCCAGAAAGCCTCGATCCAGAGTGGAATTGGCCCTTTGACATCGGCGTACTTCACCGCCGAAATGGACTCAGGTAGATAAGACCTTGAGGACTCAAAAATATGAATCGGATTTTTCAATAAGAACTTGGAGTAAAAACTAAAGAAATTTTCGTTTACCCATTGGACTCCCGAGGCGCAACGTAAATGCTGCTCCGATTGAAATACATATGGCCCTGGAACACTTACAAATGGTGCTCTGGAATCTTGAGTTTTGAGACATGCGGGAGCCGCAGATGGCAAGTTTTCAAATACACGAGTTGTTAATGAATCATTTTTTGTCTCTGTTGCTGTCAAGAAATAGTAATTTACGGCGTTTCTTGTAGTCTGACTTGAACCAGTACCCCAAGTTTCATTTATATTTGCATTTACAATTGAGACATAGCTAAAGGCTAAAACTGTTGTAACAAATCCCAATGTACTAAAAGCTAATTTTTTCTTGATGATCGCTAAAGCCAAAACTATTAGGATCATAGGAATGAGCAATTGTGCTCTAACTAGACTTGCTAGGGTAAAGAAACAAGTTCCAGCAATCAAAGGAACAGCCCAATTATCTTTTCGAATAAGACTTAAGAAATAAAATGCGAGTCCGATTAGCGTAAAACTCATGGTTGTGCTTTCGGCCAAAATACTGGCATTCCATTGAAAAGTATTATTCGACAAGAAAAGCATGCAGATTAGTCCTGTTGAAATCAAACTCTTGGTATCGCGCTTTTTAGCTACAGTTACAAGTAGGAAAAAAGTGACTGCACCTAAGTACAACAAAGTTTGTAAAAAGACCTTTGAGTTAAGAGAGTCAGTAAAAGAGTAAAAAAGAAGAGTGGGCCATGCACGCGAACTTTCCCCGGTAAAGGAGAGAATTCCCCATGATGTTGAAGATTTTCCCACTAAGTAACCGCCGGAATCGGGGAAGACTGCAACTTTTGTTTGAAGAATGGTCTTTATCCCAAATATCCAAAACACTAGAATCGCCAAATAGTTCCAGTTCTTGAGCTGACTCATTTCTAGAACCGGACGTTTAAGAGCTCGAAACTTCACAAAATTAGCATACTCCCATTAAAGGCCAAAAATGGGATGGAGTAATTTCTGTACGTCAAGCCTTCCAGATTAAGGACAAGAGACTTTTTGGCGTGAAGAAAAGGTCAGAATCTTTCATCATGAATTGAAGTATGAAATCACTTGCTCGTCGTGGAAATGCCTGCCAGTGCAATCTAAGATCTTCATCTGACTTGCAAGTTTTACAACTTGATCTTGGCTCGAAGATGTTAGTGCCACACCTAGTTGGACTACCTCGCCATTGTATTTCTGTGCAAATCCCCAAGATTCAACTTCGTTATCTGTCCAAAAAACTTTGTAACCTAACTCAACTAGCTCTTGGGCAATTGGAATAGCTGGTGACTCTCTTGTATCAGAGATGCCATTTTTATATGCGACACCAATTAACAAAACACTTGAATTGGATTGGCCCTGCATCAGAGTCACTATTCTCTCAACAACCCTTTTTGGGACACTCAAATTCACATTTATGGCTGAATCCAATACCGGTAGATCTATTCCAAAGTTTCTTGCTGAATTAACCAAATAATGTGGATCGACAGGGATGCAGTGTCCACCCACACCTGGCCCTGGGACAAATTTCATAAATCCAAAAGGTTTAGTTGCGGCTGCATCAATTACCTCAAGTAAATCAACTCCAAGCGCAGAGGCATACGGTGCTAGTTCGTTTACAAAGGAGATATTGACAAGTCTAAATGCGTTTTCAATCAACTTTGAAAATTCAGCTGCTTCCGGAGAGGAAACAACCAAAACCTCTGGCCCTAGACTGCTATAAAAAGCATGCACTCTGCGCACTTGTACAGAATTGTCTCCACCTATGACACGCGGTGTGTTCGCATGATTGTATTTCGGATTCATAGGATCTACTCGTTCAGGTGCAGCCACGTAACCTGCCACATCTCCCGTTTCTCCACGCATTTCTAAGATTGTTTTTTGAATTTTCCCTTTCAGTGTTCCCGGAAAAGAAGTTGACTCATTTACAACCACGCAACTAGGTTTCAGTATGCGGGCTATCGAGGTAGACGCAGAGATTACGTAGGACAGGTCTGGTTCGTGTAAATCTGTTGTAGGTGTTGGTACGCAAATGATGCAGATATCAACATCAGAAAGTTGTTCTGGATTTGTAGTTGGCGTGAAGGAGTTGCTAGATAAAGCCTTTTCAAGTCTCGTACTAGCCACATCATCTATGTGGCTTAGACCCTGGGCTAAGCCATTTACCATTTCCTCGTTTTTATCGTAACCAATAACAAGCCAGCCACACTCGGATGCAGTTATAGCTAAGGGAAGGCCTACATAGCCAAGTCCAATGACCCCAATTTTCGTATCCTTCATAACACCCAATGCTAACTGACTAAAGCCACTTTGCGGCCCAATTGCCTAACATGTACAAACTCCAAATTTCAGTCTCGGATTTTTCACCATTGTTAAAGGCTGTTACTCGACTCTTTACTACGTCCATATTCAATAAGTTCGACAAGTTGGAATTCGATTCCGAAAGTGTGTAATTCAAGTGATCATTCAACTGTCCTCTTAACCATTCATCTCGTGGGATTCCAAATCCCTTTTTTGGTCGGTCCACGATTGCCGATGGGAGCTTTTGTCTTGCTAGCTGCTTTAGTAAATGCTTCGGGTCATTAGCCTTTACTCGCAGATCGTCTGGCACTGAGAGCCCAAATGACATGATCGCACTATCCAGAAAAGGCGAACGCACTTCTAATCCAAATGCCATTGATGCGATGTCAACTTTAGGAAGAAGGTCACCTGGAAGATAACTGCTGATATCCCACAAATTTGCAGAAAATTCATAACCTCTATTTGGGATTATTGACTCAGAAAGATTTAACTCAAACCAATTATGTAACTCCGGTTCAACTAAGTGACCCATCAATGCATTAATCTCCGATTGGGGTATCCAGCTCATCAGGCTTTGGTATTGAGTTGATGGGCTAGAACTTTCACCAAGGATCTGCTTTACCTTCGCAAGCCTTTTTGGCAAGAATCTAGAACTTGGAATGACATTTACTAGTTTTGAAAGTAGGGCAACGTTTTTGCCTATTAATGAATCACCGTGTGCCAGCTTCATTAACCGATATCTTTCATAACCCCCGAAGGCTTCATCGCCGCCATCGCCACCAAGGACAACAACTCTTTTCTCTGAGGTGAACTTGCTGAGTAAAAAAGTCGCCACAAAACTTGAGTCAGCAAATGGCTCGTCCAATTGTTCAATTATTTCAGGCATCGCGTCAGAAATACCTCTATCAAGAATTAATGAATTATGAGAAGTCTTCAGGTGTTTTGAAACTTCTAAAGAATAGTGGGATTCGTCAAACTCCTTACTTTTGAAGCCAGCTGAAAAAGTTTCAACCGGCTCCTCTTGAATTTGCGACATGTAGTAGGTGACTAATGATGAATCCACGCCACCTGATAACCACGCGCCAATGCCACGATCTGAATTCATCCTGAGTGCAACTGACTCTTGGAGAAGAATATCGAGTTCGGAAATTAAACTTGATTCCGACTTATCCCTTTGGATGTCAGTTGGAGGTGTCCAGTATTTTGTCATACTGAACTGCTTGTCCTTCCAAAGCAGGTGGTGGGCTGGTGGCAGTTTTTTTACATCTTTGTATGCTGATCTTGGTGAAGGCACATAACCATAATTGAGCATCAGTTGAATGGATTGAAGATCTGGTTCTTTCGACACATCTGGATGAGAAAGTAGCGCTTTAATTTCTGACGCAAAAACTAATCCACCATTAGGTAGATGCGCAAAAGAGAGTGGCTTTTCTCCAAATCTATCCCTAGCTAAGAACATTGATTCGTCCTGCGAATCCCAGATCGCAAATGCAAACATGCCCTCTAGGTGGTTTACAACTTTTTCACGGTACTGAACATAGCCATGGAGTATTACCTCTGTATCGCTTGCAGATCTAAACTTGTGTCCTAGTTTCTCCAGAGAAGTTCTCAAAGATTTAAAGTTATAAATCTGTCCGTTGAATACTAGAGAAAAGCGGCCATCCAAAGAAACAAAAGGTTGGGCCCCGCCAGCGATATCTACAATCGCTAATCTAGTCATTCCGAGGCTAATTAAGTCTTTTTGGATCCATCCAGAGTCATCGGGGCCTCTATGAGCAAGTTGACTAGTTGCATGTGAAATCCAATCACGCGATTCATGAGGCGCACTTGCAGATCCGACAATTCCGCACATCTAATTCTTACCCGTTGTTTTTCTGAGTTTAATCATCGGAAAGAACCAACGGGTGGGTTTCGATTTCATGTTGCATGTTTCTAAGCCAATCGCTGGTGCGAAGAATTCCTGCTTCGAGTGGATAAGGGATAACTTCAGGGAACAGTTCAATCAACCTTTTCGAAGCATTATTCGAATCTCGAATGTCACCTTGACGGGTTTCGTAATGATTTACCAAAATCTTGGGTTCGATCTTCTTAATCTCCGACAAAACATCCAGCAATGTAACTGGGTTACCGAAGGCTAGATTTGTTACTCCTGAAAAATAGCGTTTCTCCATAACGGTTAAGCTTAGGATTTCCACAACATTGTCTATAAAGGTGAAATCTCTGCTTGTATGACCATCGCCAAAAACCTTTAGTTCTTCATCTCTTTGGGATGCCCAAAGCCATTTGGGAATAACTGCTGAATACTGATGCTCCGGTCTTTGCCCAGGCCCATAGACATTAAACAAGCGAAACACCGCCGTTTGTATGCCGAATGAGTTAGCGAAAGACAACATTAAAGCTTCACCGCTCAATTTTGAAGCGGCGTAGGGGCTCAATGGAGATAGCCATGCATTTTCTAATTTATCTACACTCGTGTTTGCTCCATAGACACTTGATGAGGAACTAAACACCACGGGTAACAAATGTTTGCGAGCTATTTCGCAAATATTCAAAGTTCCTTGAACATTTACATCAAAAGTTGCTTGTGGATTTCTAATTGAGCGCGGGACTGATCCTCTGGCTGCTAAGTGCACAATGGAATCTACACCTCTTGCTGCTTCACTCAATATCTTTTTATCAGCCACAGATCCTTCAAATACCTCAACTTCAAGGCCGGAGATATTTGACTTTAGACCTGTCGAAAAATCGTCTAAAACGATTACCTCATGGTTGTGACTTAAGAGGGCCTTTACAAGATTTGACCCGATAAAGCCTGCTCCGCCTGTAACTAAGACACGAAGTGATTTCTCCACCTGCGCATACTAACAAGGTCGGCACGTAATTCTGTCGCATGAATTATGCTAGGACGGTTATGAATATCCTTATCTCTATAGGCTCATTGGGGCTCGGAGGGGCCGAAAAACAAGCCGTTTGGCTGGCTAACGAGTTTGCTGTGGGTAATGAAGTCACCTTGATTACCTACCATGGCGGTAAGAGAGAATCAGAGCTATCAGATCGAGTTCGCTGGATTAGGCTTATTCCAGAAGCAAAATCAGAATATTCGAATAATGTTTTAAGGCAGTTTCTCATAGCGAATAGCAATCATCTCGCTGGCAATAAAAATCGCAGTGTAAATAGAGTATCTGCTACTAGCAAAATGGCTTTGAGGGCCAGCCTAAATGGGCTTTATCTTTGGAGTAAAGAGGTGTTAAAGAATTCATTAGTAGTCGGTAAGGTCGTGAATAAAATATGGTCAATGTTTTCAATCTCGAAAAATTTTATTGACATATACAAGACCATTTCGGTCACCCGGCCAAAGTTCGTAATTACATTCTTGTATCACGACACATTGATGATTGGTTTAGCAACACTCTTAATAATAAAGCCTCCAAAATTGATCGTGGGCCGAAGATCACCTTTCGGTTACTGTGAGGACAATAGAAGCCATACGCAAAAATGGATAATGCGATGGATTTATCGGAGAGCTAGCGCAGCTGTCTCAAATTCGTCAGCAAATGTTCCTAACGCAATCTTGGATGGAGTCGCTCCAGAAAGAATCCATCTCATTGAAAATTTTGTAGATTCCAGGACTAATAAGTTCCGAGAAGCAAAAGAAGATCAACTAACTTTTCTATGCATCGCTAATTTTTATGATTATAAGAATCACCTCAATTTGATCAAAGCCTTTGCTATGTTTAATGGAAAAATCAAGTTGACGCTTTTGGGTGAAGGGCCGTTGAAAGCCGCCGCAGTCGAATTAGCCAGGGATTTAGAGGTCGAGTGCAAATTTTATGACCATGAAGATCAACAAGATATCTTTCCCCAAAAAATGGATTTTTTCATTCTTCCAAGTACATTTGAAGGAAATAGCAACGCACTCCTTGAGGCCTTGATTGAAGGCTTTCCGGCAATCACCACGCCGGTAGGCATCGCCTCACAGTTACAAAAAAGCGGTGCACCTGTGATTGTAACTTCTGGATTTGGAGTAGAGGATTTTGTAAAAGCAATTGATACTGCAATACATGAAAAAGAGCGCTACAGAGATATTGCCAAAAGCTTTGTGAATACAATCGCGAATGCTCATAGCAAACAGACTATATTTACCCAGTGGTCTAGTTTGCTCGATCAGTTGAGTGCTTCTCCCAAAGGAAAGTAGGCGTAGTGAATATTTTGATTACCGGTGGCGCTGGTTTCATTGGAAAGCATTTATCTCGCAGACTTATTGAAGATGGTCATAACCTCACGGTTTTGGACAGTCTGGAAACTTCATCAGAGCTCCCACAAGATGTGCGCTTCATTAAAGGTTCTATTCTCAATGAGAGCTTAGTGTCAGAGCAAGTAAAGTCAAGTGACCAAGTTATCCATCTAGCTGCTGCTGTTGGTGTCTCAAACATTATTGATTCCCCACTCCGGGGCTTAAAAACCAATGTGTTAGGTTCGGAAATAGTAATCCGAACATGTTCGGTTGAGGGTAAGCCCATTCTCCTGACGTCTTCCAGCGAAGTTTATGGAAAAAATTCCTCTGATTCTTTATCGGAGACTAGCGACCGAGTTGTTGGTGTACCACAAAAGTCACGATGGTCGTACAGTGATTCAAAAGCTATCGAGGAAGCATTTGCACTCGCATACTTTAAGGAAGAAAGCCTTGATGCCAAGATTATTCGTTTGTTTAACACGGTTGGGCCAGGTCAGGTAGGAAACTATGGGATGGTGCTTCCCCGATTCATGAACTCTGCCATGAGAAATAACGATATTGAAATCTACGGCGACGGCAAACAGACTCGCTGTTTTATGCATGTCTCTGATGCAGTTGAAGGAATTTTGCTGTTCATGAAAAACGTTAATGCTTCGGGTGAAGTAATAAATTTAGGAAATCCTGAAGAGATCTCAATACTGGATTTGGCAGCAAAAATTGTTCAGTACACGAAATCCAGATCTATTCTTAAATTCCTTGAGTATGAGGATGTATTTGGTCTCGGATTCGAGGATATGGAACGGCGCGTACCCGATATATCCAAAGCCGCAAAAATTCTGGGTTGGAAACCTTCGAAGACTATCGATGACATCATCAGAGATTCCCATGAATACGAAACGGCAAGAAGATAACTTGATTAGGGTCCTAAGGGTCATCACAAGATTG
>JACCDN010737798.1_pt1 | contig 15463 bp, 13 predicted proteins | sample 7441691 | NCBI WGS metagenome assembly JACCDN01 (sample SAMN15323439, study PRJNA562643) | freshwater metagenome | isolation source: river surface water | place: USA:Blue River Watershed | collected 2017-08-16
ATGGAGGCACTGATGCTGGATACGAGGATCGGAGATGATCATAGTATCATCCCTGAGAGAGAAGAGGTCGGAGATGAATAACATCGAGTTATAAGGTTTGTAAAGTTATAAAGTTATAAGGTTGCACTGCTATGAGTAGACTATAGCTATATGGTTTTCGTATAGCAAGAAAAAACAGCCTCGAGTATGAAGCTGTTTTGTCGTTAGATTTGGTATTGTTTTAAAACGCTCTCAAGTCAGCCAATAACTTCTTTTTCTTTTCTTGATCTTCTTTGCTCTTTTTATTTACTCTCTCGTATTCACTCTCTATCATGAGTGTAAACTTCTGGAGTTTGTCGTTGATGTAGTAGCTGATTTGTTCGTCTACTGCTACACTGGTATCGCTATAATCTGCAAGGAGCTCGTCATCCAAGTAGACGCTCAGGCCGTCACTATGATCGATGGAGAGGGTGTGTGTGGTTGATGATTTGTCAGCCGTCAAATCGTGATGTTTGATAATAACTGACTCGGTCTCGTCATGGGAGAATTCATAGTTGATATGCTCGTCTGTAGTATGATGTCCGACAAGAGAGATGCTTTCGGTTTTGGTTAGATCGAGGAGTTGAGTGAGTTTCTCGACGAAAGTGGAGTATGCTGATGAGATTGGGGATTCTGTGGTGTTGGATACAAACTCACTACCCTGCGGGTCACTTTGCTCTGGTCTGCTGATAGGTAGGTTTGTCAGGGAAGAATTCTCTTCTGTTGTGAGAATATTATCACTATTTTCTGTTTCACTATTATTATTAGTTTCAGACATCGGAGCTGTTGGCATCGGAGGAGTATCACTATGGAGATTACTTGTATCTCTAGCGAGACTTTCTTCTGTTATTGTGTCGATCGTTGGCATCTCGATCTCGGGCATCTCGACGATAGGAGAAACTTCTAGGGTAGGTGCTTCTACACTCGTCAGATCAACTGATGATGCGTTTGCGGTAGTGGCTGGGATTGTCGTGTCAGATGTCGTCGGTGTGGTATCAAATGACGGGAGATCAAACGATGTATCGGTATCGTTTGTCGCTGAAGGAGTTTGCTCGATAGTCGGAAGCTCGAAGGATGATCATGCTGTATCACTCTCGTTGACTGTCATGACTGTTGATTCTTGGACTGGCAGAGAAAATGGTCAGCCATCGTTATTTGTCGTGTCAGATGTCGTCCGCGTAGGATCAAATGACGGGAGATCAAATCATGTCGTCGTCGCAAATGGCTCTGCTCATGTCTGTGTCTCGACAGTCGTTTGTACTGGTTTGTCGTCTTCTAGATCAGGTCTCGGAGCGAAAGGGCTCGTCGTGTCTACGGTTATGGTCTCTAGGATCGGAGGAGTCGCTGTGACTGCTTGCTCTTCTACGACAGGAGGAGTCATGATAGTAGGGATAGGTGCAGCTACACCACCGAACGGTACTGATGCATCCGCAGGAGATGTTGCAGGAGGAGTGCTCGTCGGTATGACAAAATCGCTCTCATCAAAATGAAATGGGGGCATCCCTCACTGTGCATCGAGCGGATCAGGCATAGAGACTGGTGTGACAGGTGTAGGGACTGGTGGTTGCGGTGGATTACCTCCAAATGGGACAAATCCTCATCCTTGTTGGTTGTCTTGTGGGTTAGTGGTTTGTATAGGATCCATTAATAGTGATAGAGAAACATAAAAGAATGAATATCTGACATTAATGAGTTATATATCTTTTTGCCTGTTCGTCTACGAAATGCGGTCTTTTTGCTCTTGTAATGATGACAGTATTTAATTATTGTATCTAGTATGCTGTAGTGTTCGTGATCATGTGGGCGTTATATTTCTCTTATACTCTGCACATGGAGGTTGATATTTGGGCATGTATGTGTTCATGGGCTTCCACTTTTCTGTTGAGAGAGTGGTCCTGCGTGACACGGCATTATGGCATATTTAGTAATTTAGTGAGTTGGAATTTTAGTACTCTACTGTTCTATGAAGAAGATAAATGAGTCATTCGTGTGTGTGTGATGTGGTCGTGACGTATGACCGGCGGAGAAGACATGTCGCAATCACTGTCCCCACTGTTTCATCTCACTGCATGTCGATGGTGAGGTGCCTGGTGAGAGGGCGACGGACTGTCATGGGATCATGAAGCCAGTCGAGTTAGATTTCAAGATGTCAGGCTGATCGAGACTCCTCTTTCGTTGTCTGCGTTGTGGCAAAGAGCATTGGAATAAAGTAGCAGAGGATGATGCGATGGAGAAATTGGTGCTGTGGAGGGGGTAGATGAAATTATAAATGGTGAATGCTTGATTATTAATATTAAAAAGCAATTGCATCTTCTGTTTTCTTTCTATATACTGCAAGCTTAATTTATTTTACCTGTAAGAATACTTTCTATGCCAGTGAGTGATCCTCGTCTCGATATACTGACGGAGCAGTTTGCATGATTTATGCAGACACTTTGACTTGATCTCGCTGATGCGAATATCAAAGATACGCCACACAGAGTAGCGAAGATGTTTATGCGTGAGACCTGTAAGTGACTCTTCGTTGAAAAGCCTACGATGACGACATTTCCCAATACGGAGAAGTGAAGTTATGATGGTATTGTCCTCGTGAAGGATATTGCGGTGAGATCGCTCTGTGAGCATCACTTCCAGCCCTTCATCGGATTTTGCCATATCGCATATATCCCGACCGACAAGATTCTCTGACTGAGTAAGTTTGCTAGACTCGTTAATCGACGAGCGAGTAGACCGCAGACACAGGAGAGATTGACGATGTCACTCTATCACGATCTTCAGGAGATTCTCGGGACGAAGGATGTCGCTATTACGATGACTGCGGAGCATTTTTGTATGAAAGTGAGAGGAGTCCATGAACATCATAGTAGTACAGTCACGAGTAAGTTGGGATGAAGATTTGGATCTGATTCCAGTGTGAGAGAGCATTTTTATCATAGTGTGGATAGTGGAAAGTAAAAGAAGAAGACTGGTTTAAAGTATTGCATATATCTGTGTTAAATCATATACTTTTCTTGTAAGACTTTTATTTATGGGCCCATGTAGTATGAAAAAAACACTTTTTGTCCTCTTTAGTTTTATGCTTTTGGGAATTTATGGTTGTAATCAGAAGTCAGATATCATTCCCGAGCCAATAGTCTCTCAAACATCACCTTCTACATGAGATGAAAATATTATTTCAACTGGCACTGATTATTCTACAATGATGGGTGGCTCTGGAGAGGAACTTACTTGAAATAGTAATGATAATAAACAGGATGATCAGAGCATTATCAAAGATTATTATAAAGCATTGAGTAAAAAACAATTTGCAGCGGCGTGTCTATTAAAGGCTGATACTCAAGATTGTGAACAAAAACTTACTACAAACTATAAGGATATTTTGATAGCTATACCTTATGCATTTACTACAGATTCACAGTGAATTATTTCTTATGAAGTATATTATGAAGACAAAGCGACGCTTCGTTCATCTATTTATGAAGTAAAGAAAACTTTCAAAGATGGTAAGATGGTAGATGTTTCATCAAAGTTAAAGCCTAGAATTTACCCTCAAGAGTTCGATGTAAATCAGCAAGGTTTAAATATTTATTCCGCAGAGAGATATTTTATTAGTAGTTCTTATACTGGAGCAGGATCTGCCCTTGATGATAAGTTATTAAAACTGTTAAATACAAAACAAATAACTCAAAAATCTTACGAGAATTATTATAATACTATTCCTAACTCTTACATACTATTAGACACAAGAATACTCTTAAAATCTTACTATAAGTGATTCCTGGAAAAACCTGTTTATTCTGATCAAGAGATTGATAGGTATATAGAAGAGGAAGGGACAGAAAAATCAATGCTTCCAGCTGGGATGCCCATTCTTTCGTACCCAGATTATTTTGGGTATAGTAAAATGGCAGCTGGGGAAAGTAAATTTATAAAAGCTTTTGCTACTACAGATGAAATTCCTTCTATAGAGCCATTATTTATTGGTAGAGGAAGATTGTTGTTTTATCTGAATGTTTGTGGTGGTGGATGAAATAGTTCTCATGCATGTTATGCGTATACAAAAGACAAAGCTATTATAAAAAAATAATATTTATTCACCTAAGATAAAAACCTATGAAAATCGGAATCGTCTGACTACCCAATGTCGGTAAGTCTACTCTCTTTAATGCACTCACGAAGAGTTATGCTGCCGATGCGGCCAACTTCCCCTTTTGTACTATCGAACCGAATGTCGGCATTGTCGATGTGAAAGATCCTCGTCTCGAGTCACTCTCGGTGATGAGTAATACGCAGAAGATCGTCTATGCGACGATATCCTTCGTCGATATTGCATGACTCGTCAAAGGTGCATCATCAGGGGAGTGACTAGGTAACAAATTCCTCTCACATATCCGTGAAGTCGATGCGGTTGTCCAAGTGCTCAGATACTTCACTGATGCGAATGTCTCGCATGTGGAGTGATCAGTCGATCCGATGAGAGATGTCGAGATCATCAATACTGAACTTATCATGTCTGACCTCGAACAGATCGAAAACAAACTCCCCGCTATCGCCAAGAAAGCACTCTCTGCCAAAGATAAAGATAGTGTGAATACAGCATCAGCACTCACCAAAGTCATTGTCTGACTGAAGATGGGGAAGCTCGTCTATGATATCCGTGAGAGTCTGACTGCCGAAGAATATGCGATGCTCCAGCCATACAATCTCCTTACCGATAAGCCATTCGTCTATGCGATCAATGTCGGACAAGATGATCTCGCTCGTGCTGATGAGATACAAGCTCTGTTTGCTGAGAAGCTTCGCAAGACGGTCGTGGTCGTCTGTGCGACTATTGAATCCGAGATGATGACTTTGTCCTCGTCAGACAGAGATGATTTTATGAGAGAATTGCTAAATATATCACAGGGTACACATATACCCACACTTGATGATCTGATCGGAGCAGCCTTTCGTGAAGTAGGATTGATGTATTATTTCACCACATGAGAGAAAGAATCGAGAGCATGGACGACACCCGTAGGGAGTACGGCACCGAGAGCAGCAGCAGCGATACATACGGATTTCGAGAAATGATTTATCAAGGCAGAGATTGTACACTGTGACGATCTCCTGGCTGCGGGGAACTGGGCCAAAGCGAGAGAGTTGTGAAAGATGAAACTCCAAGGTAAAGATTATATCGTCCAAGATGGTGATGTGATTATTTTTAAATTTAATGTGTAAGTATAGCGTCAAAACTCGCCTTAAGAAAAACTGCATTTGTGCTTGACATGGAAAGGTGAATGTGTATTACTATATCATTCTCGTAGCGATGCTACATTATTTCTTTTATATATCATTTCTTATCGATATGAACTTTACTATCAAGATGGACGACAGCAAGATTTCACTCGATATCTCTGCTACACGTCTCAAAGATGTTTTGCAATATTGTAAACCCAAAGAACAGTTGGTGTTAGTAAGAAAATTCGGTCTCTTGACGAATAAAGAAACCCCTCTCCAAAGAATAGGAAAAGATTATAATCTGACAAGAGAGAGAGTGAGACAGATCGAGTCACAAGCGCTCATGAGAGTGAGAAGACTTATGGTCGGTAATAGTAAATATATCGATCTTATCGAAGATGCGAAGAAGATACTCAAAGATAATGGCGGTATACTCCTCGAGGATATGATGATCTCTAAAGTAGTGAATTTGAAGAAATATGATTTCTCAAAAGCGGAGATGAAACTCATCCTCGTTTCTGACTTTGATATTACGTATCTGAAGAGGAACAGATTTATCAATAAGTGTTTCTATATCGATCCATTGTTCGAAGATTTTCTCAGTGCGATGGCTATCCATATCGATAGTTATTTTGCTAAGAGAGGTACCAGTATCGATATGTACGAATTTATTGATCATCTCAAGACAGAATTTTCCAAAAAATATGACCATGTTTCTTTCCTCAAGGTTGACCAATTCTATATGAACTACTTTAAGACGGTGAGATCTATCAAAATGTTTGATGGTAAAATTGGTACAGAAGATCATGTCGATGTTCATCCAAAGACTATCAAATTGAAGATCCTCTATGCGATGAGAAAATTTGAGAAACCTCTCCATTTCCAGGAACTTCCTGCGAAGATTATGGAATGGTTTCCACAAAAAAACATCAAACTCAACACAGTACATAATGAATTGGTAAAAAATAATGAGATGTTCGTCAATCTCGGTCTCGGTCTCTATGGACTCAAAGAACGATGATATGAGGGTGGTACAGTCATGGAGATCATTATCAGGATCTTCAAAGCAAGTAATAGAGCTATGTCTGTCAAAGAAATCTCTAAAGAACTCCTCAAAGAAAAGATGGTTAGTCCCAATACTATTCTTCTCAATCTCCAGAAGTTTAAATCAATCTTCCAAAGGACAGAGAAAGGAGTCTATCAGCTTGTTCCAAAGCTTGCAAAGATGTCTAATGATGAGCTTAGAGACTATGGAAGAGCTCATGATATGCCTGATACACAAAAAGCATAAAAAGATCTTGCAAACAAGTGATCATATGACTATAGTAAAAGGAAAGCGTAACACTTTCCTTTTCTTTTTGCTGGGGTGATGGAATGGTATACATGTACGATTGAGGTTCGTATGCCTTACGGCTTGGGAGTTCGAGTCTCCTCTCCAGCAATTATTATTATCCTTTTCTTCAACTGATGCTGGTAAGGCCAGCAAAAAACACCAATATTGACATTTATTGTATTTCTCTTGCAATCATATAGGAAATGTGTATAAATGATTATCATTATTTAGTAAAGTATCTCTGTCTCTATGTTCTTCGCTTCTTCTCATCACCATAGTCATACTCTCCTACCGTTGTAGTGTGTATTTGGTGATAAGAAATATTTTCTTCCCAACTCTCCGCTATGATGGCGGAGAGTTTTTGTTTTGGGAATTTTAATAGTTTGGTAATTTAGACTCTATCTTCCCTATTTACTCTCTCGTTTTAGTCTTAGTTTTTTCCTATGTATATCTGTTGTTTCGTGATTCACCATATCCACCACAATGCCCATCGGTCGCACTGGTAGTTTTTGGATACGAAACATATATGTTTTCTCTCCTCTCTGCCCGTGTGGTAGAGGGGATTTTTTTATTTTTTAAGGATTATCTAAAATGAGTAAGTATTATATAACATGAGATTTGGAGGCCACTCTACCATTTCCTAAGATAGAACTAGATCTATCCGTTTTTAGAAGAGATTTACTTAAAATAATTGAAAACTCTCTTGTTCAAAAAGGAGTATGTGAATTCATAGATTACAGGAGAATAGTTGATTTTTTCAATGAGACAGGAAGTGATAGTGAGTTTTTATTGTCGTTAGAAAATGGTCTTTATATACCTAAACCAGACTTCAATTACAGTTGTACTAGAACTTATGGAAACATTGCAGATATTGTGGATAACCCTAAGAGTTATCAATTGTTACAAAGGAATTGAGAGCCGATATGAAATCAAAGAACTTCATTAGAAAACAGTGTTTTATGTTCTTGAAACAAAAATATTGTTATTTGTGATGATGGAATTTTTTCTTGAGATACCATAAACTGAGTAATAAAGACATTGAATTGATTATGAAAAAATGTCAAAGAAATTAGAGTAGTACTAAACTTTTCATGAAAAAGAGACATATGATGAATACCAATAGTATCTCTATATAGTCCTTCAAACTATATCGATCGAATAGATGAAAGAGACTTTTTTTATTGAACTGAGATGTGATGAGCAAGTGTAAAAGATAAAGACTGAAATATATTTTGAGTTCCGTATTGTTACAGTTGAGAGATTCTAGCCAAAAAGGCATCTTTGCCTGGTAAAACAGCAGATACAATAAGATGACTAAATGCTGAATTATATAAAGTCATCTGAGAAATGCTATGAAGGGAAATACAGCTTGATGATTTGGAAAGATCAAAGTATTTATTTCCAAGTAAAAGTCGAAGATTACCAATAGCACAATTATTAGTGCAAGGATCTTTAAATAATGAAGTTGCACAATGAAAGAAAGTTAAAAACCCTAATCTTTTTGACTACAATACAATCATCCGAGATCAAGATGGTACTTTGTATCAGTTAGATTGAGATTGATCGTTTTGATGATCTACTTTATGAAAACTAGTTAGTCAAAGTATAATAGACTTCATTTGTGAGAAGGAAAGTTGCAATAAAGAAGAAGCCCAAAGGATGAAATCTGAACTATCTTTTTTAGAAAAAACTCAATGAAAACCCTTAAGCCAAGTTCTTGCTGAGAAGTATAGTATGACAAGAACAGAAGTTTTTGAAGCAACTTGGTGAAACATAAAACCAAATAGTGAAATGATTTTGAACTTTGAGATAACAAAAGAACTTTTGAGAGTAAACAAAACAAAATGAATCAAAAACATTGTCGTCACATGAGCTCCAAAAGTACGAGCAGAAAAAGTGATGAAATTCATGTGAACAAAAGACTTTATTGACGAAGTTTACACGGCAGAAGACTATGAATGAGACAAATGAAATGTTTTTTCTACGATCAAACAAGAAAACCCGTCAGATAAAATTCTTTCCATTTGAGATCAAGAAAAAAGCGATATTTTGCCAGCTTTGCGAAGTTGAATTGATGGATTTGTTATTTCTTGACCCTCTGAACTGAGTTTTGTAAAAGATTAACTTTTACTTTTTAATAATCTATAACATGTTACCAATTATTATTGATACCGATCCCTGAGTGGATGATGCTTTGGCTATTATGTTTGCTATCCAAAAAAATATGCCAATTCTGTGAATCACTACCGTCTATGGCAATAATTCAGTAGAAAATTCTACAAAAAATGCTCTAACCATTTTGTCCATTATGAATAGTAGTATCCCAGTTTTTGAGTGAGCAAGATCGCCATTTGTTGGAAACGGAGTGTTTGCGAATTGTCAGTGAGTCAATGGTCTGTGATGATTTGATACTACTTTAAAAAGTAAAAAGCAGAAAGAAAGTGCTCTTGAATTTTTTATTCAGATTTTGGAGAGACAAAAAATCGATATTGTTTGTTTGTGACCTTTAACAAATATAGCAATGCTAGGCATAATCAGACCAGACTTACTAAAAAATATAAACAGGTTAATTATTTTGTGATGAGTATTTTGCGAAGTAGGCAACAAATCTCCACTTGCGGAATTTAATGCAATTAATGATCCCTATTCTTTTGCAAAAGTCTTGTCTTTTGATGTACCAAGAGTGATAATTCCTGCCGATGTATGCAGAAAAGTTCTTTTTAGAAAAGAAGATTTTGATAATATAAAAAATCAATGAAGTATTAGACAAATAATAAGTTGATATATTGATTACTACCAAAATGTAGAATGTTTTTCTGGTTGAGTTATGTATGATGTTCTTGCTACTATATATTTATCAAATCCCGAATTTTTTGTATGAGGTGAGAATCATGTAGATATAGAATATAATGAGTGAAAATGTTTTGGACAGACTTTTATAGATAAGAATAAGAAGAAAAACTCCACCCTTATATTAGATGTATACACAAAGAAAGTTAAGGACTACTTCTTGATAACCATACTATGAACTTGCAAAGATATTATATAGATATTATGAAGACTGATGATATGCTATTTCATCTTGCGAGAAAGAAATGAATAAAGAATGTCCTATTTGTGTGAGGCAATGTTCTAAATACCTGCCTTTATAACATCTTGCTTTTGCACCTCAAGTCTGTATACTCGAGTCATCATGAAAAAGTCTAACGATACGCTACTCCAACTACTCCATGTCGTGATCGATCACTATATCACCAAAGGTGAACCGATATGATCGAAGTTTTTGTCCAATCTGGATAAAAGCGAGATGGACTTCGCTCCATCGACGCTCCGTAAGTATCTCCATATCCTCGAAGAGTCAGGTATGGTCTATCAACCCTACAATAGCTCGGGCAGGATCCCGACAGTGCAGGGACTCAGTAGCTATCTTGATACTTTCCTCGATGAGATCTATGAATCTGATGAGGAAGAAGAATCTATGTGATTTGAGCTCGATATAGAGCTTGCGAGATCGAGTCTGAGAGGTATCACCGAGAATCTCGGCAAGATGGTTGATGGTGTTGTCGTGGGCTTTCTCTCCAATGATGAGTATTATTTCCTTGGTATCAATAATCTCCTTACTGATCAGATGAGAGAGGAGATGGATACGATGAAATATATTGTCGATTTTATCGAAAAGAAGGAGATTGTCGACTTTCTCAGTCAGAAGATTATCAAGAGAGGGAGTATCTACTATACCTTTGCTGGTGATGATGAGAAGGTCTTGTCATGTGTGTATACCAAAGTTCTCATCAATGACTATGATGCGATTGTCTCTATTATCGGTCCATCGAGGGTGAATTATAAGAAAAATCTCATGGTCTTGAAGAAACTCACTAATCTTTTAGCTAGATAGATTTATTGTTGTTTGCATACTATGGTAGATAAAAATTTTGACATCGCAGATAGCAGAGAAAAGATCGATACTGCTGTTCCATCGAAAGAGCTGACACATCAACACGATGACGCGGACATTTTTACCGATATGCAATCTATAGAAACGAAACTGAACAAAGATAGTCAATTTGTAGAAGAAGATAGTACAATCAGAAAGATACATAACGAGCTCCTTAATCTTAGCGATGAAATAAAAGTACCAGTCCAGAGGGAGAAAAAAGGAGTTGATTTATCTGGTTGGCTGCCTCCCACCATTAAGCAATCTTTTGATCAAGCACAACAACAGTATGGTCGATCAGAGGAGGTAAAAATATGACGTGAAGATGCCTATAGGCGTGTTCAGTCATTGGAAAGTGACTTACCCTCTTGGTTAGTGACCAAGGCAAACGCATAAATTTATTATTTTCATTATTTTATATGTTCTGATTCTGAAAAAAAAACAGCAAAGATGCTCCGCTCGAGAATGGTGTCATCCAATCGGCTGGAGGAGTGGTCTACTATCTCGCAGACGATAACGAACCTCGTTATCTCCTCATCAAGCGTCAAGCTCTCTCGAAGAAGATAGAGCGAGTCTGTCCCAAAGGTAAGATCCAAGTAGGAGAGACGCCGCAAGATGCAGCGATGAGAGAAGCAAGCGAGGAGACAGGCATGATCCTCAATAAACTCACTATTATTGATGATCTCGGTATTGTCAGTATCAGGACTGATGATCCAACGATAGGCAATCTCAATAAAGATACGAGGTATTTTCTCATGCTCTATGCAGGCGATCCTATGAAGTTGAAGATTATCGATGGTGAGTGATATATCGGTGTCTATAAACGATGTACTCTCCAAGAGGTCATGGCTCTTATTTTCTATCCTGATATGAGAGAGACAGTCAGAAAAAGTTACTTTGTGGTCAAAGCTGATGTAAAGCAGAATACCATCAAGGAGAAGTTTATGGATCTTTTGGATTAGTCTTTATTTTTGCTCTTCGTATGCAAATCATTTATCATGGGCATAGTTTTCTCGAGATTATCACCGAGGGATGATCTATACTGATCGATCCATTTATCACTGGTAATACAAGGTGTGATATCTGACTAGATGATATGCAGAGCAAGACGATCACGCATATTCTCCTCACGCATGGTCATAGTGATCATGTCGGTGATACGATAGCTCTCTGTCAGCAGCATGGTGACTGTAAGGTAGTAGCGATGGTGGAACTCTGTCATCGGCTCGAAAGCAAATGAGTCGCTCATACAGAGTCGATGAATATCGGTGGGACCTATAGACAGCCTGATCGAAGCGTGAAGTTTGTAAGAGCTTTCCACAGTAGTAGTAATCCAGATGGATGATATGCTGGTCTCGCTGCGGGATTTATTATAAAAATCGGAGATAAGACGATCTATAATGCAGGGGATACATCGTTGTTTGCAGAGATGGCTTCATTCGCGAAATACAATCTCGATGTCGCATTTCTCCCTATCGGTGATAGATATACGATGGGGCTGGAGGATGCAGTCGAGGCTGCTCATAGGATAGGGGCGAAGTCGATAGTGCCGATTCATTACAATACTCGAGATGCTATCAAGGCTGATGATATCGAGTTTGCGAGACAGATCATGTTGCACAACTACGGTGTACCGAAGGTACTGAGGGCGGGACAGTATATAGTGCTTTAGAGATTTGGTGAATTGGAGATGTAATTTATTAGAGGATCGTAGGACAGATAGCTATCTGTCCAATAATTATATAGCGACACACATAGTTTGTGTCTTTTTTATTTCATTTGGAGGCTAGTGCTAACTATCGGTTAGCAATGGGATGGATAATTTTATGAGAAGTCAGTGATTATATCATAGCTTGCTGTGATGGGAATGGCCGAGATGCTGTGAAGACTCTCCATATATGACAAATCGAGCGAAAACTATACTATCATGTCAGGCAAAAAGAAATTTACTTCTTTATCGTATGCTTGCTATGTCTCTGTCATCTGTTTCTTCTTCATCACTCTCGGTGTGATCATCACTCAGTACTATCTCTGTCTTGGTCGATAGGATCAACGCATTGTGTAGCTCACTGGTCAATGCATTATCATATTCATTCGATAAGGTATCTATCTATGGTATCAGTGCTGTCCAGGGCTTGGTCTCATGGTCAAAGCATCTGTTCGCAGATTGGATGGTGAGACAATTGCAGAAGATCAACACATTGATCGATGAATTATCTACACATAGTGAAGCAAAAACAGAGGATACAAAGAATCTTCTCAATCTATGGACGATAGAGTTTCAAACAAAAGTAGCGTCTGACAGCTATGTCGCGAGAGAATACGGATGGTTGATCGAACAGATCATCCAGAAGATGACGAGAATTGCTTATTGTTAGTCTCCACACACATCCAACATATCACAACCTCTCCTTCCAGCCGTTCGGAGAGGTTTTTATAAAAAGAAAGAGAGCGTGAAAGACAGAAAGAATGAGAGATGTGTTCTTGTATAAAAAACGGACGATCAGGAAAACCCGTCGTCAGCGAAGAAAGAAATGGTAGGGAACGGTTGGTAAATGGATAAGGTCTTTAGAAACCGATCCAACCGCCCCTACCTCATAAAGAGGTGACTCCTTGATGATGGAAGTCACCCAGTACATTTGCCGAGCCTCCTATTCGTAGGTCCAGCTCATCAATATGTTTTTTTATTGTACATAAAAAATAGCCCGAATCAATGGGAAATATAAGAAAGTCAACTACGGAGGATATGTCTGTATTATGAATTCTTAATTCTGTACTTTTAACTCTTATGAAGTCGATCTTTGCCATGGATGAGCATCACACCATCATCACTATCGAGAGGGAAGATAGTATATGTTATATGATGGGAGTCAAGGTAATCGTATGTTTCTTGCATCTTGTTCTTGAATTTGATGACATCATCGATTATAATGGTGCTTAGTGGATGCATACTATATGTAAGTTGTCTTAGATAATCCAGGGTTTCTGATTTTCTCCCATCGATGAAGAACATATCATATGGCTGTATGATATATCTCTCCAGAGGGTACCTGTTGATATGTCCGAGAAAGTGATAGACAAAGTGATATTTCCTCTGATCGAGAGATAGTCATGCTTGCCGATAATGTGGATATGATATTTCTCGACTCAGCAGTGACAGTGCTACATCATCCTTATGTTGCTCATACATCACTTCGGCTATGACACGACTACTATATCAGACAGCACTGCCGACTTCTATGACACGACAGGGTTTATATGCTTGTATATGTTTTCTCAAAAAATCTTCCGTTGCCTGACTGATCAGTGGAATATCATAGTGTTCACAGTAGTTTCTCAAGAGAGATAGTTCCATACACCGACAGTAAAACTATATAAAGCGAAAGCTCACACAAACAAGCTAAAAACATATTCTTTAATTCATTATCTTGGCTTTCAGCCCTTAGCTTTAGCCTTTATTATATTTATTTTCTTTTCTTTTTGCAAGACATGACAGACCAAAGCATTCACTCCAATGTGAGTATCGCATTTACCCCTAGCGACAAAACCAGTCCTAGACCAGCGTGATCATCATCACGCAGATCATGATGATCAAGATGACATCATACGAAGAAATTCGCTGATCCAGCGATGAATTCAGACAAATATGTCGCTCATAGATACAAGACAGCGACAGAAACAACATTTACCATCAAACAATCCGAAAGCCCTGTGAGAATCTGATCATTGCTCTGACTCGAGCAGGTCGGGCAGTGTATCTTTATCGAATCAGATGATGATCTTATCCTCGTCGATGCAGGTATGGAATTCTCTGCAAGCGAGACGCTTGGAGCAGATTATATTATCCCTGATATCTCCTATATCAAGAAAAACATGAAGAAATTTAGAGGAGTGTTCCTCACGCATGGTCATTTGGATCATATCGGTGCATTGAGAGATATCCTTCCTGATCTAGGCTTTCCTATGGTCTATACGACACCGCTCACGCTCGGACTCGTGAAGAAATCATTTGATGATCCTAAACTAGCACAGCAAGTCAAATACAAGATAGTCGATCCTGACATAGATATCGTCAGAGCTGGTAATTTCTTGGTAGAGTTTGTGAGAGTCAATCACAATATCCCTGAGACATTTGCTCTCTCTATCACGACGCCAAAAGGTGTCATCTTCACATCGGCCGACTTTAAGATCGATCACACACCTGCGATCGACCTCCCTGCAGATCTGGCGAAAATCGCTCGTATCGGTACAGAGTGAGTGAAGCTCTATATAGGTGATTCATTGGGATCGCAAAATCCATGATTTGCTATCTCGGAGAAAGTGATCGGACAGAATCTCGAGAGACAGATCCAAGGTACTAAGTGAAGACTCATCATCGCAACATTTGCGTCCAATGTCGGTCGTGTCATCCAGATCATCGAATCGGCAGCGAGATGTGGTAAGTATGTCTTCTTATCAGGAAGATCGATGGTCAATTATACGGAGATTGCTACCGAACTCGGATATATCAGAGTGCCAAAATGAGTTGTCAGGACAGTCGATAATGATATCAATACATTGCCTGATGACAAGGTCATTCTACTGTGTACAGGTGCACAGGGTGAGGAATTTTCCGCTCTCGCAAGGATGTCGAGAGGTGAGTTTGCACAGGTGGAGCTCAGACCTGGTGATACGGTGATGGTATCGTCTCGTGCTATCCCTGGCAATGAGAAGCAGATGGCTAAGATGATCAATACGCTTGTAGTCCAATGAATCAATATGATTACTCTCGATGATATGGATATCCATGCTTCGGGACATGGATGAGCGGAAGATCACAAGATCATGTTAGGATTGCTCAAACCACAGCGATTTCTCCCATTCTATACCGAAGCGAGTCTCAGATATAGACATAGAGCATTGGCGATGGATATGGGTATGCCGAGTGAGAGGATCATGATGCCTGCAGGTAATGGTGC
>JACCDN010632402.1_pt1 | contig 15458 bp, 15 predicted proteins | sample 7441691 | NCBI WGS metagenome assembly JACCDN01 (sample SAMN15323439, study PRJNA562643) | freshwater metagenome | isolation source: river surface water | place: USA:Blue River Watershed | collected 2017-08-16
CGCGATGTATCGCTATCTAAACCAAATGCATCAACGCCATTTACATACTGCGAGATATTTCCCGGAAAGATCGCCACAAAGAATGCTGCAACTACCCAACCCACCTGCACTCGGTACTTCCACAGCGCCACCAAAGCAAGCCCTAAAACAATCTCGACAACACCAGATGCCACAACTACAAAATCTGCGATATCTGCAAACACAGTTGGAACCTGCGCCTGAAACTCCAGGCGACTAGTTGTTAAGTGCCCAATACCTGCATAACCCAGCGCAAGCCCCAACAAAACTTGAAACGCTTTGCGAACAATCTCCACGAACTACTTACCCGACCCGGAGCTCTTTATCGCCATATGCATCTCAGCGGTTAACACCTTCAGCTCTGCCAGCTCCTGTCGCGCCATCTCCCGTGCCTCTTTAGCTAACTCAAACTCCGCCAGCGCCGCAGCATGGGTTTCAGTAATCATCTGCTCAACACTTTCAGAGGACTTCTTCTGCCCCACCATGATGATCGATAACAACACCAGCTGCAAGAATGTCTGCGCTGCCCAATCCACAATGGTGATGACATCCTCACTGTTGATCGCTGCCGGCAGCGAGATCAGCGCAAGGGCAACAAATAGGTAGGCACACCACATCGTGGAAACAAATGAGGTGATCTTCTCTGCGATACGGCGATTGAAGGTAGCTAAGCTGTTCATAACGACAGACTACTGGAAGGCCTTTGCAACCAACATAGCATCCGCCTTACGCCCCGGAAGATCATTCTCATAGAAGGATGCATTCAAATCACTAACCAGCACCTCAGCGCTAACCGTCCTACCCGCAAACTCAAAATCAGTTGTCGTATGCGCATCCATCAACAAGGTCACGTCATACCCACGATCGAGCGCACCATGTCCTGTGAACCTCACACAGTTATTTGTCTGCGCTCCACACACATACACATGCCCCACACCCAACCCAGCCAATACCTCTCCTAGATCAGTTGCCTCAAAAGAGTTGCGATACAACTTACGCACTCGAGCTTCACCCTCTGCCGGCACCAACTGCGGAACTATCTGCCAATCCTCTGAATCAATCGCCATCCAATCATCCGAGTGCTGCACCCACACCACAGGAACCCCCGCAGCTCGCGCCCTATCAACCGCCACATTGATCTGAGCAATCACCGCATCCTTGTTATAGGCACCTTCGACTACTTGGTTCTGAACATCGATAACTAGCAATGCAGATTTATTACGCCCAAGAGTTGTCATGTCGTCAGTCTAGATTAAGAGATTTGATTACTTGCTCTATCTTCTTGAGTTCAACCTGATCGACATTTCCATCGGCCTCAGCCAGAGATTTAACACTTGCCAAGAAGGCTTCATGGAGTTTCACGACTTGCTTGCGACCTAGTCCCGCTTCTCCAGCTAACTTACTCAATGCTTTAGCTTCATCCCCAATGATCTTTCCATCTGCAAGCACCCGTTCTAGCAGCTCAATGTATTCGGCCTCGAGTTCGTTAGTAACTTCAGAGCCGCTTTCAGGAAGCTTTTCAAGAAGGCTATTTATCCAGCCCTTTTCGCCTTTCTTCAAATTTGTGACACGAGTTTTTTGCTTACCGGATGCAGGCACGGCGGGTAACTCAGAATGAGTGACTGGGTACAAGACGGAAGGGGCACGATTCAAAAGCGTTGGAAGAATCTTTGCAAGTGCTCTTACGTCACCAAGAGCCGTATGCAGGTCCGTCTCCTCAACACCATAGTTCTGAAGAACAGTTTGCATCTTGTAGTTAGGAAGATCCACAACTTGGCGAGATAACCACAGAGTATCTAGCGCAGGAATTGGTGGGAGTTTGATACCTGCTCGTCTGAATTCTGCGGCTAAGAATTTATCCTCAAATGCAGCATGGTGTGCAACAACGATTCTGTTCTCAAATCGCTTCAAGATGTCACCGGCAATTTCTTCAAAAGATGGAGCCGAGAGCACCGCCTCTTCCGTAATGTGATGAATAAATGTAGGACCAACTTGACCATTACCTGGGTTTACCAAGGTTGCGTACTCTTCGTGGATTTGACCGTTTGAATTCATTAGCAAAATTGCTACTTCAATTACACGAGCATTACCCGGTTCAAGTCCTGAAGTTTCTAAATCAATGATTGCAAACTCATTTGGCAGTTCATTGCCTTTGGAATTTGATGCGTAATGGAAAAGAGATCCCTTCCCAGAGTCTTGAGCAAATCGTGGGCCTGAGTAAGTTGGCTTACCAATCTTGGATTGTGGCTGATTGTTGTTCACTTCAATTGGGTTTTTGCTTTTAATGAAGTAAATGACGGCCATCCCGATGATGTTAAGAAACCCGCCCAAAAACAACCCCACCACTGGGGATCTTCCCTTTTTCTTCATCCAAGCCGCACCAAGAAATCCAAAGATCACAAACGCAAGTACTACATCCATTTTTGCCTCCTGATAGGAGTCTATGAAGGGTGACTGACAATTTGAAGACACCCCACTCAAAAACTGAAACCAGGCGTAAAATTTAAATCATGACTGAACAGATTGACCAGTTCTTCCGCCCCGATGGCACCCTCATCAGCATTCCCGTAAAACTCCCCAAGAAACTCGCAGTCCTGCGCCACATCGCCTCTGAGCTCTCCCCCGATACCAAGTACCCCGAGAAGCAACTCAACGAGATTATCGCCAAGTTCCACCCCGACACCGCTGCATTACGTAGATACATGATCGAGTACGGGATATTGGAGAGGGATGGAGAGAGTGTTTATTGGTTAATGATCTCCGATTAGAGCGCCGATGTAACAGGCTTCTCTTTGAGGAGTAATTCCGCGAACCGCTCAAACTGCGAGATTTGTCCGGACCATTCAGAAAAATTATCACCCGTTACGTATAGAGGCTTGAATTCTCGACCCTGTGAGTCAGCTGCACTTGCATCTTTACACCACTGCACAAGTCGATTCCATTTCTTTCCATCGTCAGGATCTTCTATGCCTTTAGTTTCAACTATGTAGAGACGCTCAGGATTTGTGCGGACAAAGAAGTCAGGATAATAATTTGCGATCTCGCCTTTTGTGTTCACATACTCAATCTTGAAGTGGATGTTAAACATGTTCTTTGCAAAAGCTTGCACATCCTGAGCTCGATCTAAGTATTGAGCGAAGTGAAGCTCAAGCATGCTATCGCCGATTACACGGTTAAATAGTGTCTTGTTTGAGACTACGTACTCTTGGTTTGGAACCACCGCTGGTTTTGCTTGTGACAATTTGATTGTGCTTACAACCTTAGAGGTTCCCCTGTCGGTAATAGTTAGCGCATTGATCGCTTCCGTAAAGTTATCCACTAGAGCTTTTCGTGCTTCTGGCTCAGAAAGATTTCGAAGAACATTCTGGTCCTCTAGATCAACAGGAGTCTCAAAGAGACAATCTCTGATGTATTCCTTGATCTTTCCAAACATAATGTCTCTTCCACCTACCATACGAAGACGACGCAAAATGTGATCTGAAAGGAAACCAATTACAGCCTGCCCTGTTGGAATTACATCAACATCTAAATCAGTCTGCCAAACAACTTCGTTTGTATCGATGTCCCTGAATACAATCTGGCGCTGTTCCTTTGGACTAAATTCCCGAAGCTTCAACTTGGGCGTAGGAAGCTTGGATACATCCAAATCCTCGAGGTTTTTTCCGTCTCGAGCTAAGCGTCGACTAAGAACAGGTAACTCAATTTCCAGCTCTGAGGGTTCTTTCTTCTCGTTGTCTTTCTCAACCTCAACAATCAAAGGTCCTTGTGCTGTTGTTCCGACACCCATCGGCGCATAATCAAGTTCAACTCCTTCACTTTGAATCTGCTCTACGAATTCAAGAAATGCTGGCGTGCCGACTACAGAAACATACTCACGAATATTTGGGTCACCTCGGAACATGCGACGCAATCCACGACCAAGAGTTTGTTCAGGCAAAATTTTGCTTTCTGCAGAATAAGGGCGAAGTCCAACCATCGACACCACGTTCTGAACGTCCCAACCTTCACGGAGCATCAGCACAGAAACAACAGCGAGATATTTACTGTCAGGGCTATCTATTTCACGGCTAGCTTTACGCAGAAACTCAAGCTCTGCTGGCTTGGTATTGCTCTCACTAATTTCGCCGTTTGCCTTGGTATGGATGACGAGAACCTTGTCAGTAAGTTCTGAATACGTACGTTCAAGATGCTCAGCAACTTCGTCAGCTTCTGTGGTGGTCGTAGTCATTACAAAGAGGATTGGTTTCTTTCCACTTCCTGCAAAGCGATCCCGATACTTAGTCCATTCAATAAACCCAAGTTTGATGTGATCTGAATAAATTTCTGCAACTTTATCCGAAGGCTTCTCTACTAACTTAGCTCTTGATGCTTCATCAGGAAGAACTGGATTCTTGACCACGCCTTGGCGAATTGCCTCTACAAGTGGGTATGAGACGACTGTTTGAGGAAATATTCCACCGTTCTCCTTGCGAGGCGTGGCTGTTACATCCAACTGAATACTCAGCCCTTTGCCATTATTGCGACGTCGCATTGACGCATCAATATTCTCAATTGCCTTAAACCAAGCCAAACTGTTGTCGTGAATATGGTGAGCTTCATCGTTAAGTACAACAAGATCATTGACCTGACGAACAACCTCTCCAAGGTCCATGACAACTTCATTAGTTCTGGAAACTGGTTTGTTCCCGAGAAAAAAATCAGTCAGGTTTTCATCCGTATTTGCTGGCGCTTGCTTGCCTTCAAAAATTCTATGAATATTAGTGAGAAAGATATTTCCTATCGGAGAAACCGTGCCAATTTCATCTTGAATATGCAAAGTTACGTTGAAGTCATTTTTCCAATTCTTGCCTTCAAATCCGTTTTCAGGAATAACTGGGTCTGCTGAAAATATTTTGAGGGAGTTGAAATCTTCTTTTAGACGCTCTAAAACGATGATGTTTGGGGCAATCAATAGAAAGTTAGTTGATAGGTCGGAATCTTTCTCATAAAGTTTATGAAAATATGACCAAGTTATGAGCAACGAAAGTACTTTGGTTTTGCCGACGCCTGTTGCCAACTTAAAAACGTAACGTGTCCAATTTTCTTCAAACATGCCAGGCGAGATTGAATCTACAGATGTGTAGGTAATTAGGGATGAAGGTGTCTTTGCCTCCTCATGTTCGAACAACCAAATTGCAGTTTCTACTGCTTCTCGCTGAGCAAAATAATATTGGAAATTAATCTCACCTTCTGGCGTCATTGAAATGTGATCTTCCAAAAACCAATGGCGCAATAGGGAATAAGAGGTTTTTGAAATTCCTGGATATCCTGCGGCTCGCCATTCGTGTACGCCTTCACGAATTTTCTGTACTAACGGTGGAATTAATTTACCTATTTCAGCTTGGTCGGTCTCCGCACCTGGGTACCAGCGAAGTTTTGGATCCAAAATGGCATATGGGCTAGTCGGGAATTCAGGACTTAGGGCCATCACTTCACCTTGATCTTGAAGACACGGGTCGTATCATTTCCAAAAATATCAATCACTTTTACGGCAACTGAGTAATTTCCTGGATCAGCGTAATTGAATGGACTTGAAATTATTTCTAGAGAGCGATCAGCTTTAGTTCTAAATGACTGCCATTCGTTTTCAAAAATATACTTTCCAGTTCTTTTCTTCACTTCTTTTCCATCTTCAAATAAAGTGATGGTCTCAGGTTGCGAGGCGAAATCGAAATCGACTGCCCAATAGTCGATCCAGTCTTGCCAATTTGAAGTCAAATTTTCCTTGGTTATCACGCCTTTTTTATCTTTGGCTACTCGGACCACTTGGCCTTGATCTACAACCACTTTCGCGGCACCATTCCGCAATTCTGCAGCCGTCTCATCTGCGTCATTCTGTCGATAAAAAACACCGAAGTCTGTCAATGAAACCTGCAAAGTTTTGTTTTTCACTTCACATTTGGCTTCGACGTAGCCAGCTTCATAAAATTTAACCTGGCCCTTTGCGACGGCTCTTTTATCAAAGACTTCATTTGGAATGTATCGAACGGTGAGGGTCAATCCTTGCTCTTTTGCCGCATCCGACATTGCGGGCGAAATCCCCATCTCGAACTCGAACCCTAAAATGTCAACTCTGGATATGCCTACGGTCAGCGCAACATCGATTGCCTGTTGTACCTGATCTTGCGTAACAGCTGCATCGATTTCTCCAATCAAAATAGCAGTTCCAGCCTTTGAACCAGCGAATGGTGCTAGCTGCTCTGATCTTTGCGCACCATAGGCGGTAAGAATTAGCTCGATAAATTCATCGCGTTTAATCGTTGCCTGAACTTTGCGATTTTCCTCATCAAGAGTTGCATCCAATCCAACTTGGTGGGCTCTTTCGTATCCACCCAAGTTAAGGATTTCGAATGCACGAAAAGCTTGTCCAGCAGTGGATGCGCTTCGTTGAATAGAAATTAAGCGCTTTCTTGAAGTGTGGATTGCGAATCTTCCTAAATCCGTTCCAATCCACTTTCGACCTAGTTTTTCAGCAACGGCAAGTGTCGTTCCAGAGCCACAAAAGAAATCGGCTATCAAATCTCCTGGCTCTGTAGTCATCTCAATAATTCTTTTGAGAAGATTTTCTGGTTTTTGAGTTGGATAGCCCACTAATTCAGAGCGATAACGGTCAGTTGCGTAAACGTCGTCCCACCAGTCTTCAAGGGCCTTTCCCCTGGCTTCCATCTCATTTTGTTTTGCTTCACTGGCGTTTGATGATGAACCACCAAAAACTTGACCAGTGTTATGCACCCCAGATTTATGCGGGACACGTGGTTGCACAAAAAGAGGTGAGCCTTTCACGTAGAAAAGGATTGAATCGTGTTTTCTAGGTAAGTGAACCTTTGTGCTAGCTGGCCCTGAATAGCACCATGCAATTTCATTTCTATAATTTTCTACACCAAAGACTTCATCGAGTAAGACTCGAACCGTACTGTTAACCCGCCAGTCCACGTGAACAAATATGGACGAATCATCTGCCATTAATTGATGGAGCAATTTAAATCTGGAGTACAACATTGACAAGAAACTATCGGCACCTTGACCCCAAGTATCACGGTAGGCCACTTCTTCGATGACCGATGGTTTTTTTGTAACTGACTCATTTCCAATTTCTATATCCATTGAAAAATCTGCCCCTACATCAAAAGGTGGGTCGATGTAGACTAACTTCAGGCCTCCAGCTTTGTTGATTTCAGCCCTCATGGGACCATTGACCAAAGATGACAAAATCAGCGAGTTGTCTCCCCAAATTAATTTATTGGTCCATCCACCACTTTGCCTACCAGTTGAATCACTCATTGAAAATAAATCAAACTGCTGACTGGTACCTTTTCTAGGTTCATCGATGTGCTCTATAGACTGAAAAGGCAAAACGGTGGAGTCCGTTGTCGCCGATTTTCCGGGCCAGATTAATTCTGCCTTGAGCGGAGAATCCGAGATTGAGGGCAAATAACGGGCAGGAATTGTCTTCCCGTCTCTGATCAAGTTCGCAATTAATTCACGCTCTTGCTGGGAGAGATCTTCCGCCACTTTTGCTCCTTAAAGTTTGCCGGGTTAACTTACCCAGGGCAAGAATGGCAGAGATCGCTGACATCGCCAAGGAACTACTAATTCCAGGTCTAAAACCTGGTCATGACCGCAAAAAGCCTAAAGAATTCTCAACTTGGCCAAGAATTTCATGACCTCGCTATGAATTCCTCGAATCTAACCTCTAACCGGGCTGGATCTGGCTTCTCTCCCGGAATTGGTGGAACCCAAAGCTTGGTCTTATCCATTTCTTTGATTCCATGCTCCAACATGGGCCCATCTTTTTCACTCAAAATGTCCGGGCGAATGTGGACTGTGTAGTCGGCATCGATTCCCACAATATTTATGTCATATGCCGTGTGGTGGATTTTGCAAAGGCTAAGTCCATTGGTGACTGATTTGGATGAATTTTCATCGCTATCTGGAGTGATGTGCGCAGCATCCAGAAGTCGACCGTGGCCAAGTCTGCAGATTGCGCACTTTGTTTGATAGGCACTAATCACGCGGGCTCGAAATGCGGGTTGATGTAATCGTTGCCTCATCAACCGTTCGGCATATCGTCTCTCAATCATTGATTCCGATCGAGAAGCGGTGGCAAGGGAAAGATCGGGGGCAATTAGACAGTAGCCCTCGTTGGGAAAATCGTTGATGATGAATACTCGGTAAGGAACGTAGCGTCCTGAATCTTGTTGAACGAACCAAATCAGCGGGAGTTGAAGCTCCATCGCTTTACGCAACTTTGTATTTTTGCCAGCAGTTCCACCTGATTGATAGTCATATCGCCAAAGCCCGCCCGAGACTTCTTGATCTTCATACTTGCCTGACTTCGTTGTGTTGATAGAAAGAGTCGCGCGTAGTTCTTGTCCAAATGGCCATGAAGCGCCTGGATTCCAAATTCCACCCTGCAGATCGATAACACGAATTGCTTGTCCAGCATAAGAGAAGATCCCAAGCTCAGTGCGCGAAAGCATTCCATCACCCTCGTTCGCTGTGGAGATGATCTTTTCAATCAAATCCTCGCGTAGGGTTTGCTCTTCATCCAGTGTCCACACCGAGATAGCTTAACCTTGAACCCACAGATTTAGGGGCAAGAAATTAATTGTCAGATAGTTCAGTTAATTTAGATTGATGAAGAAAAAAGCCATAAGAAGAATACGCGCGATTGTTTGCCCTGGCTGCGGTGGAATCGGAACCCTAAGAACCTTGATATTTGGAATGCCGGATCCAGCCGAGTTTGATATTGAAAACTACAAAATTGGAGAGTTTTGCATTGACCATAAAGGATATGACCCAGATATCGCATGCCGAAAATGCGGATGGTTCGGTGTTGCTAGTCTTTTTCTAAACGATCGGAATGAACGCTCCAACCTGCCTTGGAAAGCGCTTTAGCAACAAGCCCTTCTGCCCTCTCTGCTGCTTCTTTTGAGTGGAATTTCGGAAAATCTATCATCATGTCCCATCTCAAACATTTGGCAGTCGCTCGAGACTTTCTGAATATTTTTGCAGCGAATTTGTGTCCCGGAATATGCTGCTCAAAGCGGTAACGAACTGAATTGCCGGTCGAGCCTACATAAAATTCAAACTTTAAATCAGGGTCTAACTTTTCTATTTCAATTATGTAAACCGAAAGCCGAGCTTCAGATTTTTTTCCAACAGCGTCTTGCTCGGCTATTTTGGTGAGCTGCTCGATTAGGCGATCTGAGTCATCCATAGATCGACTCTACCAAGAGCTAGGTTTAATAAAAGGGTCGTTTTTCTGCCAGTTTTCTGTAATTGCATTCAAAAATTTTTTAATGATCGACTTCTCGATGCTCCCCTACTCGCTTGCAGGTAACTCCAGCTTTGGCTTATCCATAGCGCCTTCTTTCAACTCATTCTGAATTGCTTCAATAGTGGCGGGGATTCCGTTTTCATATGAGTGAAGGCCCATGGCAAATAGGTGGGCAAAGGTGTAACCATCCTCGGGTGAGAATCTAAGGCCGGATGATTTCTGTCGGTTTGAAACTCCGAAAATGTAATCGGTGCGTTCTGGATTTGAGAAGGTGGAGAGTAGTTTTGCAAATGCCCACTCGGTAGTTGCGATGGGGCCGGCGAAGATAAGTCGTTGGTTGGTTAACTTCACCATTCCTTGATCCTTATCGATCTGCATCTCTTCGCCTGGAATCATCCGTCCTTGCATTGAGCCGACGCGGAAGCGGATACCGGCTGCGATTGGGATGGAAAAGCCTGTGGAGCTGCCGCTATAGCGAGAGGGTGTGCGACCTGCGACGTGATAGATAGCTGTGCCGGTCCATAAAACTAACTCGCCCTTTTTCTGCACCAAGGATTGATCATCGGGTTGGTTGCCAGCAGATGCTGCGGTGAAGATATCTAGTGCTTGGGTGAGAACTTTGTTTTCTCTCTCCCAGTCAAGGAGCTGTGCCTGATAAATGGCGTTGGCACGCTTTGCCGCTCTTTTGGCTTTGAAGTTGGCAATAAATCCCATGGGTTGATTATCTCTTTACTTTGGGTGGTTTGGTGGAGATTACGCAGAGTGACTGACAAATACTTGGTTGGCTCTGTCGGTTTGACTAGGCAATTGTGGGCGAGGTGTTCCCTACTGTCAGAGCGGTGGCGTAGTTTTCAGCCATGAGAAAGCGCCTGGCAATAATTGCATCGGTATTGTCATTAGCTCTTCTAGCTCCAATGAACGCTGATGGGGTTGAGTTTGGGCAGGATGCAACAGGTGATCCCAATGCTGTCTGGATTATGGGTTTCAGTGGCTTCCTATATTCAGACCGAATCGTTTTCACTGCAGCTCACTCGGTTGAATTCCTGGGAGATGATTTTGCAAACACTGCGTGGCTGCATGATCCTGGGGTCAAGAATGGATTTGACCTAAAAAAATATCGAATTCAAAAAATTCTTAAGGCGCCCACGTATCGGGCACGCGTTGGCACTGACAACACAAGAGTTGATGATTTTGCAATCATAATTTTACGCGAAAGTATGCCAGTGCAAAATAAAGTTGTAGTGGCTTCGCCTGCTGACATTGAATCCTTTATTCGCGAGAAAGCACCTGTAGAAATGGTTGGGTATGGCTTTCAAAATGAATCTTCGCGCACAAACTTACAGTGGCGCGACAGTCAATCTCCCCATAAGATGACAAGTGTTCTTGTGAGTGGTGAAGACTTACGAAAGTACTACAGCACGAACCAAGGTTTGATAGAACCAAACCAAACAATTCTTGATCTAGGGATTCCTAATACTGAAAAAAACGGATCGGTTTGTGACGGCGATTCAGGTGCAGGGTTCTTCGTCCAAAAAGGTGACGTTCGGTACTACTTAGGTGCTGTTGGCGGCGCACAAGCAGGAATCACGAACTGCCGCTCATTCTTAAAATTTCCGCCGGCAGGTGGAATGTCAGGAGTTAATCCCGCTCATAAGTCTATGGCTCTAATCAAAGAGGCTGAAGATTTTGTTGCCAATCAGAAAAAATTGGAGGCAGCGAAGGCAGAAGAGGAAAGAGTTGCAGCAGAGCTCAAAGCTAAAAAAGAGGCTGAAGAAAAAGCAAGGGTTGAAGCTGAACTCAAAGCTAAGTTAGAAGCCGAGGCAAAAGAAGCTGCTATTGCTGCGCAATTAGCGGCGACCAAGAAGATTCAGGATTCAGTCAAAAAACTTTATGTTGGAAAGAGTTGCCCAAAGTTAAAGTCGACCAATACCGTTTCGGGTGTGAAGTTTGTTTGTATTAAGAAAGGTAAAAAACTTGTTTGGGCGACAAGCTAGAGAATTATTCTGACTTATTGCTCTCATTTTCCTGCGGCTATTTGATCAACCATAATGCTCGTGATTATTGGCTTAGCTGATTCATAGGAAACGCCATAGATGTGTTCGAAGGCTTGCTCAAAAGTCTTACCCGTTGCCATGTATTCATAGACCTCGGTTAATGAGTCTGGCCCTTTGAGGGCAACCAGGATTTCGATGATCCTGGCGCTCATCTGATATCTCATTGCATATGGGTACGTACTCCAATTTGAGGAGTAGTTATAGATCGATAGAAAACTCTGCACCTGATCTTTTTCAATTTTCACGCAGAATGAATATGGACAATCTGGATACATGATCGCTGATTCGACTGCTCGGAATTGCATGAAGGCGTCGAAGGAGGCGTGGTTGGCCGCTGCATTTTCCATGAACACTGCCATGCCTTCGTTGAACCAACTTGGAGGGTTATAGGACTGTTGGAACCACCGCTCCCCCAAGATGACTCGTTGAATTGTGTGTAAATACTCGTGGCCAATAACCACACCTTTATATGCGCGGGAATATTCGGAGAATGTCTGATTCAGTTGTTCACGAGAACCCTGCTCTGTCATACCAATGAACATGACTCCTTCTAAATTTGAATCAACAAATGCTTGTTGGAAACACGCTTCCCTTTCTTTGAAGCAGATTTCAGTGACTGCATCTTTATGCCTATTTTTGAATGCTGTGGTTTCGTTTGCATAGAGGCGCTTAAAGGTTTCATCAGCCCATGCCGAGTCCTTGTAATTGAAGGCAAACACTCGTGCTTTGCTGACATTCTTCGCTTTAGGTAATGCTTTTGAGACAAGCTCCATTCGTAACTTGATGTCAGCAAAGTTTGGAATGGTGTTTGGGCCGACAAGGATCTCGATGCTTCCGAGCTTGCTTGGAGAGGTTGCTATGTTTTTAGATATTGCAGACCAGGCTTGATAAGGAATTCCATCACGGTTGACATATGCATTTTGCCAGGTCGTTGCTATCTGAGTTGGAATTGCAAACTTTTCACTCTCGATTGGGAATACACCGTTCACGCCTTTGGACCAGAGTTTTTCAGTCATGCTCATCTGTGGTTGTTCAGGGGTGGGTGTTGGAGTTGGAGTCACTGAAGGTGTTGGTTCTGGTGTTGGAGATTGAGAAGGTGTTGGCGTAGGTGTTACTACCGGTGTTGGCTTCTTGATTAGAACGCCTTTATTCCAAACAAGTTTTGATCCTGATGTAACACAGCTGAACTTCTTCCCACCGGATGTGGCTGTTGCCCCTGCCTTTGTGCACTTGGCTCCAGCTTTAGGCGCCGCGGCATGTAGCGGTGCTGCGAGGGTGAGAAGTAAAACTATTGCTAGTCCTAGGCACCCCTTGCGCTGCATGACTTAACTTCGACCTAGCTGAAGTGCGATTGCCTTTGAGATTATTGGCAAGGCTTTATCAAATGAAGTTCCGTAGATGCTTTCAAAGGCTTGATTAAAGGATTGGCCCGCACCCATCAACTTCCAGATCTCCATGGTCGAGCTAGGGCCTTTTATCGCCGTTAATGTCTCAATCAACATGGCTCCCAAGTCATATTGGCGCCATCGCGGATATTTGTTAAACCAATCTTGAGTTTGATTTACAACAAAGAATTCTTGAATCCACGCAGAGGTTATTGCTGAATCTCTGTAGAGGTCCATAGATGAGGATCGGCGGTTCTTTGTATAAAGATCAAATGATTGATTAAAGATTGAGGCGTTTTCCGCAAATAGTGCTTGGCCTTCGATATACCAGGTGGCTGGCCATGCGTTTGTTAATGGCCACACAGATGCTCGTCGTAATTGATTTTGCTGAATTGCATGAGTGAACTCATGGGCCTCTAAGACACCTGGGGCTTGACCACCACGAGCTACTCCTGTCGTCAAAACAATGAGACCACTTCCCTTGTCATCCGTGAACACTCCTCCACCATCACAGGTCGGACGAGAAGAGCACGCTACATCTGTAATCCACTGATACGTTGATTTGGGTTGCAATTGTTTCATCTGCTCTTGAGCCCAATCGCGATCGTCATAACTAAAAGTCAAAACAGTCATGTCGCTGTAGCTCTTATAACCTGAATACAAGCGAGAAACTAAATCAAAAGATTCAGCAGGGTTCTTAAATGAGAGAGTTGTGTTTGCACCAGTTAATGCCTTAAATGGCAGAGCTACATCATTAGATGCTGCAATCGCGGCATTGGATTTACTCCATGCGGCATATGAAATGCCTTCGTAGTTTGCGATCAAATCATCAAAACTTGTTGGAGCTGCGGGAGGAATCCATGGTTTAACAGTTGGGGTCGGAGTGGGAGTCGGGGTGGGCGTTGGTGTTGGAGTAGGCGATGGTGTTGGTTCGGGAGTCGGCGTTGGCGTAGGTGTTGCTACCGGTGAAGGCTTCTTGATTGCCACGCCTTTATTCCAGACAAGCTTTGTTCCAGATTTAATGCAGGTGAATTTCTTTCCAGATGCTGTAGCTGTTGATCCAGCCTTTGTGCACTTAGCACCTGCTTTTGGAGCCGCAGCGTTTATTGGCGCTGCAAGAGTCATCATCAAAAAGAGTGTGACGGTAAGCATGGTCCACTTCTTCACGGTGTTACCCACTTATTTTCTTATTTGTGAGGCCATCTAGTTTCCATGAGATGCCTGGCAACCCAACTTTTGTTCTAATCAGATCGAACTTTTCATAAAAAGCTTGCTTTGAAATACCAGTTACAGACTCGAAGCTTTTTTCAAAGTCGTTGCTCTTTCCGAAATCAACGAAGATGTCCAACAACTTCTGAAAACCGACAGAGGCGACAATGTATTCAGTTGCCACGTGGCCAATGTTGTATGGGTAGGTTGGAGTTCCATTGCCACAACAAGTTCTAATCTCGTAATCTGCAATCGAGTTTCTATTCGTTGCCTCTCCTGGTGGTGCATAGGAAAGTGCAGTTGCTCTGCCGTCCCAATAATTGGCGTTCTGGGAAAGAGCACCTACTGAGTAGCCAACAAATTCAGCGGTTCCTTCGGCAAACCAAGCTGGAAATCCTTTTGCAGTTTCAGGGTCACCACTTTTGGTTCTAAACAAATCCCGAGATCCAATCAAGTTGGCCTGTACTAAGTGGAAGTACTCATGTGCCAATAAAGCCGCGCCATCTCTGCCAGGATTTCTCACATCGTATGAAGAATCTGATGTGATGACATAGCCCTGGTACTTAGTTCCTTCCAGGCAAAGTTCAACACCTGACATGTATTGATCGGTGCATTTGTTCACGGTCCAACCACTCTTGGCTAGTTGGTCAAGTGTCCAACGTTCATTTGCGCCAATAACTGTTGTGGACCCCTGCTTGAAGTAAGAGGAGAAAAGTTGAGCGCCTAAATCATCTGACTTCTTCAGAAGATCAATTCGATTTGTGTTCTTATTCTCCTGAATTAGCTGAGTGTGGTTTTTAGGCTGACCGCTTCTCTCTTTGACCCACTGCTGGAAGTTTCGTTGCGCGATGTCGCTAAGGGTTTTGGAATCAACATCTGTTCCCCAAGGTACAAAGTTGATTTGTGTAGGGGTCGGAGTCGGCTTTGGTGTGGGTGTAGATGTGACTGTTGTATTTGGAGCTACAGAAGGTTTTGGGGCGGCGGCTTGGATGGCAACGCCTTTATTCCAAACAAGCTTCGTTCCTGATTTAACGCAGGTGAACTTCTTTCCACCAGCGGTTGCTGTTGATCCAGCCTTTGTGCACTTGGCTCCAGCTTTTGGAGCTGCGGCTTGAAGAGGGGTGTTTATTGCAAGCAAGAGAACGACAGCCACTGCGAATCGAGATTTGCTGACGTTCATTGCCATCTACTTCTGCTTTAAGAGCTCCGCTGCATCTGTGTGACCCGCAGCTTCAAGTTTTGCAATCATGTCTGCCTTTACAGCCTTAACAACATTGTGAGTGCCGTTGCAGTTCTTCTCTGGATCTGTTGTGTATCCACACTGACATGCGCCCATAGGTGTTCTCCTTGTTAGTTGTAGAGGTAACTGTAGTTACTTTAAGTTGTTTTTTCCCTTTATGGCTTAGTGATCCTGATCTGGTCCACATTTCCGCTTGAGATAACAGAAATCTTGTACCCACCCACGGTGACTGA
>JACCDN010798139.1_pt1 | contig 15451 bp, 14 predicted proteins | sample 7441691 | NCBI WGS metagenome assembly JACCDN01 (sample SAMN15323439, study PRJNA562643) | freshwater metagenome | isolation source: river surface water | place: USA:Blue River Watershed | collected 2017-08-16
AAGCACGTCGGCGTCCAAGTCTTTAAGAATTCGCACTACGCCCGATGACTGTGTGCCGTGACCGTAAGACGAAACTGCCATCCAGTCCATTTGCACCGGAATCTGCATCGCACGAGAGAGGTCTGCCATAAACATGACCGCACCTTTTAATACACCGACTAGAAGTACATCTTTACCCGAGTACTTTGCGTCTACCTCGGCAGCCATCTCTTTAATGCGAGCGTGAATCTGCTCTTCGGTCACGATCACCTTGGTGATGTCGTTCGCAACTTTGTCGATGTCCACTAGCAGGCTCCCGTTTTCAATGCTCTGGTGCTTTTCAGAACAATTTGGTTGGCTTTGCGTTCTACTCTAACCCCTGGCAGGGTGAGTGGTTTCTGCCCGTGCCAGGCATCCACCAATTCATCAACGGCAAGGATGTGCACGCGCGCAAATTCCGGTGCCTGCATCTTGGCAAGAGCCATCGCTAGAACGCGGTGGCGAATTGCTAGCGGCATGGCCTTGAAGTCTTCGACCGAAAATTCGATACTGGTGGCTCGCAGCTTTACCGACTCATGAAAGTAATCCTTGGCTAGTGCACTCAGCACGGCTTCGTCCTCTTGCAACTGTTCTGCCGTGCGACCGAGCGACTCAACAACGCCAGGCCCAAGCTCGCGCTCAAGCAATGGCAACACGTCCTCGCGCACACGAACCCGGCTGTACTTCTTATCTGAATTGTGCGGATCAACCCAATACTTCAATCCGCTGTCGTTGCAAAAAGCTTCTGTAGTTGCGCGACTAATCCCAAGCAGTGAACGAAGGTACTTGCCGCTTACCTCGGTCATGCCATTTAACGACTTATTCCCCGAACCTCTGGCCAAACCGAGTAACACAGTCTCGGCTTGATCGTTCATGGTGTGCGCCAGCATCACAAAGCGTGCGTCGATTTGCTCAAGCGCTCGATAGCGCGCAGTTCTGGCAGCAGCTTCAGGACCGCCGTCCTTGCCAACTTTCACACTCTTAATAAGTACCGGTTCGGCACCGAGGGAACCCAGCAACTCGGCTGTCTCAGCGGCCACTGCCTTAGTTATCTCTTGTATGCCGTGTTCCACGATTACTGCGCCAACCCTGACACCGGCTCGTTGCCCTTCAAAGATCGCAGCAGCCGCGAGCGCGAGCGAATCGGCTCCACCCGAACAGGCCACCATAATCTGGTCCCCAGCCGCCACATTGTTTCGTTCCCAACTTTCTCGCACGGCACGACGCACATCGGCGATTGCCGGGGTTAATCGTGGGCGCTGGGGCAAAGCATGCCTTTCTATAAACTGGGTGCTATCAGCCTATTGAGGAGCAGCATGTCATACGAAGCCGTAATCGAAATTCCACGCGGATCTCGCAACAAGTACGAAGTAGACCACGAGACCGGACGCGTGCACCTAGACCGCGTGCTCTTCACGCCTTTCGTTTACCCGGTTGACTACGGCTACTTCGACAACACTCTCGGTGGCGACGGCGACCCACTAGACGCACTAGTGCTTCTCGAATTTCCGGTATTCCCTGGCGTTGTCGTTGACGTTCGCCCGGTTGGAGTTCTTCCTATGGAAGACGATGGCGGCATCGACGAAAAAATTGTTTGTGTTCCAACCAAGGATCCACGTTGGGCACACATCCAAGACATCAACGATGTTCCTCAGCAAACCAAGAACGAACTCAAGCACTTCTTCGAGCACTACAAAGATCTAGAGCCTGGCAAGTGGGTCAAGGTTGGCGAATGGGCTGGCAAGGATGTTGCCGAAAAGTTAATCGTCGAAGCTATCGAACGCTACAAGGCGTAATTGTGAACCTCGAGACTTCAACAATTGACGTTGGCATCATCACACTGCTCGACAACTACTTCGAGTTGATGCACACCCAGAACATGGATTTGTTCGACAAAGTTTTTCACCCAGACTGTTCTCTGTTTGGAACTCCTGACGATAAATACAACGTGCGCACCGCTGCTGTTTACAAAGAGCAAATGATGAATCGCGAATCACCGGCATCAAAGGGTGAAGCACGTCGTGATGACATATTGTTTGTAGACCAACTATTCGATTCAAACGCAATCGCTCGAGTTCAGCTCGAAATGTTTGGCGGAGTAATGCAGGACTACCTAAGCCTGCTCAAGGTTGATGGCCAGTGGTACGTAATCGCTAAGACTTGGGCTCGCGTCGGAGACGCTCAGGCTTAAAGAAACCAAAATAATATCGGGGGTAGTTATGGATAAGAAAACACTGAAAGCGACAGCAAAGCTGTGGATGCAAGCAGTCGAAGAAGATCAGATAGAAGATATCGAGCCTGATGTGGTAATCGGTGCGCACTACGCAAAGCTTGCCCTCGACGGCACAGTAAAACTCACCGAAAGCGGCGAAGAGAAGGTCGAAGCGGCACGCGAGGCTCTGGCTGCAATTCTTGGAGCTGATGAATAATGACTGAATACAGCTGGGACTGGAAGCCTAAGTGTAAGGCTGACGCTGAAAATTGGCGCGAGTTAGATCATTACGGCAGGAAAAACATCATTCACAGTGAGTTTGCCGACGAATCAATCATCAAAGCGATGGCTAAATCCAGTTGGAGCGAGAACGATAGTCCCCATGATGTTTTGCCTACTCTCCTGGACTTTCCGGGCATCACTCCAGAATTAACAAGTTGGCTTGACGATATTTCTGGCAATTGGCCGTTGATTGCACAGCATTTTTACTGGTACCGGCGCTACTCAGTAGAGCGCTGGAACAGTAATATCAACACTTTAAATGATTCAAGTCACCCGACGCGTGCGTTCCCTGCTTCAATGATTAATGAACTTTGCGAAGTCGAGCAAGCGAACCATGGATTCCTTGAAATTGCCGATCACTTTACGGAACAACTTTGGCATGACCTGACAGAACAAGGACACACCAAACTTTTCTATAGCAATGGTTATCGCGGTGATGACCTATTGGAGCCTTCAGACATTGCACAAACTGACGAGGAAATACTGAAATTATTTGTAGACGGTTACAATGTGCAGTGGCTTGAAAAAGAAGAAGAGCTTGATTTTGAATGGGCTCGAGAGCGCGCCGAAGACGGCGATGGAAGTTTTCATTTTGAAGACGGCGAATACACCGCGTGGGTGGAAGAAGATGAGCCTTTTGCAGACCCAAACCTGGCTTATGCAATTGCTGTGGGACTCGAAAATGACGACCTCGAGTTACTAGATGAGAAGGCTTATGCAAATTACTTAGAGTCGCTGTACACAGACGATCCTGAAATGCAAGAAGTAACCGTAAAGATTAAGAGCGACACACCTTGGGTAGGGGTTAGGTACCGAGAGCTAAGTGAGGCTCAGCAATTGAACCTGACTAACAACATCGTGGTTACGTTGAAGCACCCTTATTTTGGCAGACCAGACGGAATAACGCGTCACATTCTGCAGTGCATGGTCAAACATGACCAAACAGCGGACAATGTTAAAGCTTTGATCCTGCTTAATCTCCCAAACTAGTCTTCATCTTCCTCATCGTCGAAATCATCGTTGTCAAGCCAGCCGCTTTCGGCGATCTCGTCAATGAGGTCTGAGGCTGATTTTTCTCCTTGAGCGACGGCAACGCGAAGCCAAGGAAGAGCTTCATCGTATTCCTCTTCCTCGTAGAGCAGTTCACCAAGCCTCAGGCTTGCTTTCGAGTCACCGTTTCCGGCAGCCAGTCTGAGGTGCTTCATACCCTGTTCGACTTCTTCATCATCGATAAGGCGCTCCCCGAATTCTCGGGGGGCATAGTCTTCATCGATGTCCTTGAACTTGTAATGTATGTAGTCCACATAGGCTTTAACTGCGGCATCTCTAGTGAGCCCAAAATCTGGAGATCTGCCTTCTAAAGCTCCATTTGCAAAGCCGGTGGCGCAGGCGCCGCGGGCTCGGTCAAAGTCTTCAAGGTCAAATTCAGGATTGGTAGTGTCCATGTATTTGATTAAACGCAAATACCAATATCTTGGTGGTTCATCCATGTCCGCAGGACCAGAGACATCTAACGTCTTCCACTCATCCGAATAATGCAGATCGGGAAGTTTTGGCGCAGTTGGAATGTCTTTGACTTTGATTCTTGCCAAATACTCTTCTGCTTCGTCAATTGGGCCTTCTTTAGCTGCGATTACCTGCTTAAAGTAACGCTCTGCGGCTTTGATGTTGCCAGAGAAAAACTCACACAAACCTAGGTTCGATCTTGCATTCCAGGATTCATAGCCGGCTTCCATATTTATAGCGTCCTGTAGCCAAAGGCGAGCTTCTTCGAAGCGTTTCTGCGGAATCAGGATGCTGTACGCCAAAGTATTTATTGCCGAAGCCGCACGAATCGAAAAACTTGGCTGCTCACCGATTTCGACCAGTATTTCTTCAGCCCTGTCAAAATCTTTAGCTCTGAGTGCAGCCTGCGACTGCTCCTGCCAATCTTGGTTGTTACCCACCATTTTCCCCAATCAAGTTCGCGTTGATTCAGATACTAGTAGCGCAATCTGACAAGTGGATTACAAAAGAATCCGATGTCGCACGGTAATCCTAGACTCAGTAGCATTGAGTCAACTTGCAAAGGTTTGGGGGAATTATGGCTCGTTCATTAGTTTTGACACTCGATGGCGAAGAAACCAGTTTTGGATTCAAGCCAGTTGATCGTGCGGACATTTACGGCAAAAGGAAGCGCGTGGCACTCGACCGAGACGGTCAACCATGCAGCCGAGCAAGCTTGCTGGATGATGGATCGCTGCTACTCAAGAGCGGTATGACTGCACAGGGTTACTTCACCCAGGACGGAAAATCCTACAAACTTGCCGACCTCGAAGCTTTTGATGCCGAGGGTAACCCGGCAACAAAATTTCCTTCAACTCTTGGAGTGGCCCAGGAGCTACGCGGTCCGCTAAATCCAACCGAAGTTCTTGACCTACGCGCAAACACTATTTATTACCTTGAACCAGAACAACTAGGTGCCAACCTGGCTGCCAAACTGCAGGAGGGAAATGTGTATGGTTTCTCATTCAACTATCGAGACGACTATCGCGCAGAATCAGGCGTCTTACTACACAATGAAAATGGTTACTTCGCACTAATTGGTGAAGCTGTCGCCTACGAATGGTCTTCTTTAGAAGCAATTGCTGAATTGCCTCCGGTTGATTCAGACACAGATGACGACCTCGACTTTGAGATGTTCTAAGGGGAAATCATGTCTACTGCTCGAAGAATTCACATTTCGAATGCCCAAGCTCGAAACGCAACTGTAGTTGCACGTTCGGTGACACCTCAGATACCCGAATTAATAATGGGTGTAGGTGGAGTTTCTGCCAACTTCAAACGCTACGTTGCCGCTGGAGCAGGCAAGCTCCACGAAGATTTGACCGCATCACTTTCTGAAGATTATTCGCAAGCTCTAATCGATGGCGATCCAGAAATTGATATTGAATTGGTGGGTCGATTTATCGATTCAACCCAGTCCGTTTTGCTCTCATCAACAGGCGAGCCGCTATACGCAGCGCCTCAGGTGCTAGAGATTACTTACTCAGCAGCCGGAGCTGAAACCGATCGTCGCGAGCCAGTAGAGGTTGCAGCGACCGTCAACGACACTGTTCCGGTTCGTTGGACGGGTAAGAAGATGCCTAAGCAAGAAGTAGTCCGCAAGTTCTTCTTCAAACGCTCGATGCAACTCGGTCACGTTGATGGCATCTCATTCGATTTCCTAAAAGGAATGGCAGAAGAACTTTTCAAAGAGGATGTCATGGTTTTGCTTGGTGCAGGTGAAACCGGAAAAGATCCGCTAATTATGCAGATGAACGGCTCGCCTTATCGCGGGTTCCTAGAAGGTCGCATAAATGGAGACAGTTACATATTGCTGCTTCACCTAAGCAACATGGAACTCAAAAAACCTGAGGCAAAGGCTGCCGCAGCCGATAAGGAGGCAACCGATGAGTAAGTTGTCGATCAGCACAAACGTTGTTGCAAAAAACAAGCAAGAGATTGATGAGTATCGACAGATTGTCGCGCAGCGTTACACTGCTTCAGCGCCTGAAGACCTACAACGCATGCTTTCAATTGCACCGTATTTCACTTCTCGCAAAATTGATGGTGAGCTTTGGTTCCTAACCAAAGATGCCTCTGGTGTTCAGCTTTCTGCGGCAAATGGAAGAGTAGCCGAGGGTGATTCTGAAATTCACAAACTTGCAGCAGCCTTGCCTGCCGGAGTTGTTCTTGCTGGCGAACTGCACGTTCCTAATGCAACGGGTCGCGAGCGCGTAGGTGACGTCTCGGCTCGCTTAGCTGAAGGTGGCGAAGGGCTTGCTTTCGCAGCCTTCGATATCGTGAGCCACCCTGATTTCACCTGGCAGGATTCACAGTTTGCCCAACGACTAAAGGCACTGCAGGAATTGATTCCCGCAACCGCAGGTGCGCTGTCGGTCGTGCCGGTATCTGAGCTGCAGTCACAAGCGGATGTGGAGAATCTCTTCACCGAAGTTGTCGAGAAGAACTTGGGCGAAGGACTCGTCGTTCGTTGTCACGATGGACGCATTCTCAAGGTGAAGCCTTCAATCACGCTTGACCTCGCAGTCATTGGATTCACCACCCAACCTGGCGCCCAGGGGGATGAGGTTCGATCGGTTATGACTGCGCTAGCCACAGACGACGGTCAATTCATTCCAGTCGGAAACACCGGAAACGCTGAAGGAGCATTTGATCGTGCTGCCCTTCTGAAGCGCTTATTGCCATTGGTGGTTGCCACTGAGTACCGGCAGGCAGCTTCCACAGGGCAGCTTTACCAGGCAGTAAAACCCGAAGTTTTGGTTGAATGCAGAATGCTGGACATTCAGAACACTGACAGTCAAGGTAAACCAATTCGGAAGCCTTCTCTTCAGCTGACTGAAAAAGGCTGGGGAGTTGTTTCGGTTAGCCCAGCGGTTTCGCTGCTCAACTCTGTAGTGGTCAGACTACGTGACGACAAGCCAGATGTTCTATCAGGAGCAAGATGGTCGCAGCTGCCTGATCAGTTCACCACTAGTTCAGGCACGAGTATCGCTCACGGTGAGTCAAAGGTGCTGCGTCGTCAAGTTTGGATCAAAGAGGGTAAAGACAAAGTTGATGTTCGCAAACTTGTAGTTTGGAAAACTAACAAAGAGTCTGATCCACTATATCCAGCATTTGTAGTGCACTGGACAGACTTCAGCGCTGGGCGTAAAGCTCCTTTAGCCCGTGAAGTAAAACTTGCGGCTACAGAAAAAGACGCGTTGCAAATTGCAGATTCGATGATTGAAGAGAACATCAAAAAAGGTTGGGTTGAAAAGAACTAATGCACTCCGTCGCGCAAAATACTTGGTCATTTAATACGCGCGACTTGATGCGAGCATCAAGCTGTGCCCATTGCACTGCTTTATCAATCGCTAGAACTTTGAGAGTCTCTTCTGTGATGGAGCGACTTGAGCCTGAGATTGCAAAGGAAAAAGCGAAGCCCAAGTCACTCGCCATGAAGTATGGCGACCTATTCGAAGCAAACTTGCAGGATGAATTGCTCGCTTCGATGGGTGCAGATTTTGTGCGTCGACCAGAGACCGATGGCGACTTCGATCAAACTATCGAGTTGATGGAAGCCGGTGTTCCAGTTATTTACCAGGGTGGGCTGACGCGAACTATCGGTAGCCTGCAATTCAGCGGAAAGCCAGACTTTCTGGTACGAGCAGATTACAAATTGGAATTTGTCGACCACAAGCTCACTGCTTTGAAGAACTCGGATGGCGAGGGGTTGTCTGGCTACACGGTTTGGGATGCCAAATACAGTAGCAAAACCAAGCCAGCCTATTTGCTCCAGGTCGCAATTTACCTGGATGCGCTAGAGGCTATCGGTTACAAAGCCGATGGCTTGAAACACGGCACAGTTCTGGGAAACCGAACTATTGATTCCTTTGAAGAGATTGAAATTCTCCCGGCTATGAAGCTGGCTCGTGCTGAACTTTTAGAGTTGGTTGACGCTGCGCTAAGTGCCAGGGAGTCTGGCAACTTGAGCGCATACGAGCACGACGCATTGACGTGGCACTGTCCAACAAAAGACAACTGCTCAATCTGCGAATATCCGGATCTCTGCAAAGACGACCGAGAAATCACCGATGACTTGGTTCAAGTAGCAGGCATAACTCAAGCGCAAATTGCAAAGCTAGCAGCCGCTGAAATCTCCACTATGAAAGCTTTAGCTGAAGCAGACGAAACAGTCATACCTTTTCGAATGGTGGAGTCTTCATTTAAGAAACTCCATCGCCAGGCTGGGCAGCAGGTCAAGGCGAAGAATACGAAACAACCAGAGAGCATTCTCCTTGCAGATCCTGAAATTCAATTTTTGCCACCAAGATCAAAAAATGACATTTTCTTTGACATGGAAGGCTTCCCATATTTCATCGAAGGTGGCGGGCTCGAGTATTTATTCGGAAACACAAACTGGAATGATGACTTCATCGAGTTTTGGGCCCATGACCGAATTGAAGAAAAGAAAGCTTTTATTGATTTCGTGCAATGGGCTGTGGGTCAAATGCAAGAAGACCCAAATGCTCACATCTACCACTATGCAAGTTATGAGAACTCGGCACTCACTCGACTAGCAACTCGCTTCGGTGTGATGGAAAACGAAGTTCGTTGGCTGCAGGTCAATGGAAAATTGGTGGATCTCTACAACTACGTCAGGAACTCGATTGTGGTTGGCGAGGAAAGCTACTCGATTAAGGCACTCGAGAAGCACTATGGTTTCAAACGCACTTCTGAGACCAAGAACGCCAACGCAAGTATTGAAGACTACGAACTCTGGCGCGAACTTGAACGCATTTCAAATGACGAAACAATGCCAGAAGAAAAGCGTGCGGAAGATAGAGAATCAGCCGCTGTAATCTACGCAAACCTTCGTAAATACAACATCGAAGACGTGCAATCCACGCGCGAACTTTACGTATGGCTTGAAGGCAAACCTGGTGCCTGCTCCCGTTTTGGCGAAGATAGAGACAACGCTCTCGCCGAAGACCTAGGGGCTTCAACTGATGGTCAAGTCAGCAAATCTCAAGAAGAACTAGAACGACTACAGGCCAAAACCGCCGAACTTTTCGCCAAGGTTGCCGAGTGGCATTTTGGAGTCGACCCAGTCGCGGACGAAAAGGCTATGGTATGGCTAGCCCTCACCCACTCAATTTTGTTTTACAAGCGAGAAGAAGTGATGTTTTGGACTGATATCTATATCCGCTTGCAAGCCGATGATGCAGCGCTGGAAGATGACCGCAAGGGTGCAGCGCTTTACAACCTTGTAGAACTTTCTCGAACAAGTCGCACCAACAAATATGGCGTAGCTGTCGAGACTGTCACTTACTCGGCAGACATTCCACTCGAGGATCTTTACGAGCCTGGAGACGGTGATGAAATAGTAATTCGCTACGAGGTTGGTGGTGGTCGCCAAAAACGCGACTTTGGGAAAGTTGTGGCTTGGAACAACAGCAATATTGTCTTTACTCGGGACTCGTTCAATGGTTACTCACACATAAAGCCAAATGCTGTCCTTGAATGTAAGCGTTACCGCACCGACAGTAAGCAACGCACTCTGGAAGCTTTAGCAAGCAACATCACCGAAGCATGGGAGGATCCTCGCAATGAACCTCCACTAACAAGTGCAATTCTCGATTTGCTACTTCGCAGGGCACCTCGCCTCATAGGAGGTGCCAGCTTGCCGAAGGCTGACCCAAGCAACTACCTTCCGGCAATAATCGAAGCGGTCGATTTGTTGGACGGTTCAACATTGTGTATTCAAGGTCCACCAGGATCCGGCAAGACTTACTTGGCGTCGCGCACTGTCGCTCACCTTGTGGCTGCTGGAAAGAAAGTAGCAGTTGTTGCGAACTCACACTCAGCTGTTGAAAATTTGCTTGAAGCATGTATTGCAGCCGAAGTTCCTAGTAGAAAAGTACTAAAAGCCAAACAAGAAGGCTCAGAGAAACAAAATCCTTGGACAGAATTCAAAGATGCACGAGCAGTTGCCAATGGGCGAAAAGAAGTAAGTTCCGAAGGATATGTGGTTGGCGGCACAAGTTTTACTTTTTGTAACCCAAACATCCAAGCGGAACGCTTTGACTACCTGTTCATAGACGAAGCCGCCCAGTTCTCGCTTGTAGACGCCATGGCGAATAGCGCCATCACGGATAATCTGATTTTGCTTGGTGACCCGCAGCAGTTGGCTCAGGTCGTTATGGCGGTGCATCCAGGCGGTGTCGCCAACTCAGCGCTTGGTCACTACATGGGCAATCACTCGATCTTGCCAAGCCACATGGGCTATTTCGTTGAAGTCACACGACGCCTTCATCCAGAGGTCAACAAAGCCGTTAGTTGGTTGAGCTATGAAGGCAAACTTCACTCGCATCAACTAACTTCAACCTACGTAGTTGATGGATTGGTTCCGGGAATTACTCAGGTGGAAGTTGAGCATTACTCAAACGTCAGTCGCTCCGACGAAGAAGTGAAAGTTGTAAAGAAACTTGTTCAGGAGTTGAGTGACCGAGTTCCGCAAAAAGAAATTCTGATTGTCGCCGCTTACAATGCCCAGGTAGATGCAATTCGAGATGAACTCAATAATTCAGGATTTACCGAAGTAATGGTTGGTACAGTCGATAAATTCCAGGGACGCGAAGGGCTAGTTGTCATATTCAGTTTCGCTGCATCATCCGCTGCGGATGCTCCAAGAGGACTTGAATTCTTACTTGACCGTAACCGTTTAAATGTCGCAATATCGCGCGCGAAAGGCCATTGCTATTTAGTCCATGCGAAACACCTGTTGAAGTCCCGCTTCAAAAGTGTTGAAGAACTTAAATGTGTCAGTAGGCTCGCTGGAATTTTAGAATTCGCAAACGACCGAAGACTACTTTTCTAGATAGCCCTTTTTGGTCTTCTCGGCAATGACGTGCTCAGCGTGCTCGTTGGCTTCTTCTTCTGTGTCGAAGTCCTTAACTGTGACCTGGCCATTAGCTCCGATTTTGCCAAAGCGAACGCTTACGTGCTTGCCATCAACGGTGATCTCCCAGAACTTTGATGCAACGCCTGACTCGTTGTGAGTGTCGACGCCTGAGAATTCGAAATAACGCTTCATTGTTTCCCCTTGTTTGAAGTTGTTTCGAAATTATCATTTGCCGGAGACATCTAGCAAGCATTCCAATGTCCTAGTTCCCTGCTAAATTTACCAAAAGGGGAAAAATGCTTTCAAATGACGACTACCGAGCAACATATCTTGCTCTCAATGTCTGCGTAAACGCCAGAATTCCGGTAATCCTTTGGGGTCCACCGGGACAGGGAAAGACATCGGTTATCAATGCAATCGCGAAACAGAGCGGTCGAGCCCTAGAAACGCTCCTGGCCAGCATTCGTGAACCTCAAGACTTCGCTGGTCTGCCTTCAATCACCAATGGTCGAGCACAACTTGTTTCACCGGACTGGGCTCTAAGGCTTGCTGAAGATGGCAACGGAATTCTCTTCACCGATGAGGTGAACACGGCCCCACCAACTGTTCAAGCTGCTCTTTTACGTGTTTGCCTGGATAAGGTCGCTGGGGATTGCCACCTGGGTGACCAGACGAGCATCATCGCAGCGGCCAACCCTCCTGAACAAGCCGCAGACGGCTGGGATCTCGCCGCTCCGTTGGCTAACCGTTTCTGCCACCTTGATTGGTCGTTACCGAGTGACGTGGTTCGAGATGGCCTTTCTGGGGTTTGGCCAACATACGAGCTTCCTAAAGTAAATGAATCAGCCACGGAAGAGAGTGTTGCTAGCGAAAAAATCCTGGTTGCCGGTTTCTTGACCAGTAGACCTGATCTCACAACCGCTTTGCCCAAGGCCACCAGCGAACAGGGACGTGCATTTCCTACTCCTCGCTCTTGGGAAGCTGCCGCAATTCTCTCCGGTTGGGCAAGCGCATTAGGTCTTCACGAATCAGTACGCCGTATTTTGGTTCGCGGATCGGTTGGTCAAGGAGCTGCAGCTGAGTACCTCACCTACCGAGCGAATCTCGATTTACCAAAGCCAAAAGATGTATTGAAAGATCCAGCGGCTTTTGCAATTCCAAAACGAGCTGATCTTGTTTATGTGATTGCTGCAGGAGTTCTTGCAGAAATCAGAAACAACCCCTCGAAAGACAATTGGTCAAGGGCTGGAGAAGTGCTCGAGCGTCTTGCGAACAATGGAAGTCCAGACATCGCAGTTTCACTCGCAAGAGAATGGCTGAAGCTTAGACCTGCCAACGCTCAGCCGGATACTTCCATACTCCAAGCCTTGGTGCCACTGCTCAAAGAAGCAAACCTTATTTAGTGGCGACAACCAATGCATGAAAACAGCGAAGCCGCGAGACTTCGAATCATGGCAGCGCGAATAGTCGCACAAATTCGTTGGCCGTATTTGTCGAGTGTTTTGTTTAATTTGCGTTTAGTAGAGACAGATTCAAAACAGTTACCCACGATGGCAGTCGATTCCGGCTGGAGACTCTATTACTCTCCTGATTTTGTAATGTCAGAATCTGCTGAAAGCCTCGCAACTGTCTTACTTCACGAAAGTTTGCATTGCGTAATGACTCACAATGAGCGTTTCGCCAGGCTACCTGAGGTCGAGAAATATCCTTACCTTTGGAATATCTGCGGCGACTGCGCGATCAATCATCTACTTGACCAGGCCATGATGCCATGGACGGAATCAATCACTCCGGTTAGGTACAGCGACTTTCAAGACATTGGCATCGACGCATCAATGATTACCGAGACTGCCTATAACGTGATGTTGAAGTGGGCAAAGGACAACAAAGCTGAAGCTAAAAGTCGATTCGAAGCCGCAGATTGTGGCTCGGTAGCCGGTGGGAAAACTCGTGAATACGAGGTAAGCACCAAGGATGATCAATCTCCATCAATGGACGCAGAGCAACAGAAAGGTGCAATTGATCGAGTTGCTGGTGCGATTCTCACGAGCTCCTCGGATCGAAGCTCTATTCCTGCTGGACTCCTCCGCTGGGCCCAGGAACACCTAGAACCGCAGGTGGATTGGCGTAAACAATTGGGTGTCTACGTGCGGAGAGCCGTAGCGAATGTGGCTGGGCGCAAAGATTATTCCTACATGCGTCCGTCTCGCCGGCAAGATGCGATGAGATTAGCCAACAGCAATGTTCTTCTACCAAGCCTTAGGCAGCCATCCCCTCCGAGAGTTGCAGTTGTAGTAGATACCAGCGGAAGCATCGGAGACGAAGAATTACGCAAGTACATCGGTGAGCTTTCCGGCATCGTGAGAGCTGTTGGAATATCCGGTGGTGTCAGCGTCATTGCCTGCGATGCAAAAGCATATCCGACACAGATATTGAAACACCCCAACCATCTAAGTGAACTCAAGTTGCACGGTGGTGGCGGGACTGACATGCGAGAAGGAATATCTGCCGCGATATCAGCAAAACGTCGACCCCATGTGATTGTCACCATTACGGATGGATTCACTCCTTGGCCAGAAGAAAAACCATTTGGATTCGATCACTTCTTGGTCCTACTCACCAACGAACAGGATGCAAATCAGGTCCCCGAATGGATGCGGACGATTTTTCTTAAATAACCGCTACTGCAATGCAATAAGCGCTTTTAGGTCTTCAGGGCAATTTGGAAGCAGCGAAAGAGCTTTCCTTATTTCTGGTTTTTTATCCATCGCCATTATTTTCATTGCTTCCAAAGGAAGTGATGGATTGAGCAGGACGTCCTTCTTGATCTCATCAGTTCGATTCTTGGCATTCTTAATTAGCCATTCGATAGGAATCTCAGGAGCTTGATAACCAAGGTTGTGATTTCTGAACTTCTCAAGAATTTCATCAGTGATTTCGCGAACTGGATACGTATACTGTGCGCTTGGTTTATTCGGATTCAAATCCAAATTCGTTGCTTTTTCAACACCATCGATAGCATCTTTAATTTTGCTAACCATGTGCTGGCCACCAGCATTCAGGTAGTGATAAAACCAAGAAATGGTGTGCTCTACGGGAGCCGGCACCCAATCTGCTTTTGCCTTCTCCAAATTGCTGCCGAGTTCTTTTTCTAGAATTTTCAATCCCACATCGACAAGTTTCTTTACGCTTTTCTCGGAAATGTGTGGGTTGCCCAATGCCCTTACGTTATAAGGTTCTTCGCCCTTGCCAATGGTGATGTCGACCAGTTTGTCCGTCATTCCTGGGTGTTTTATTACTGATTCTGTCGATGAATATTCTTCTAGGTGACTTTCCAGAATTGTTTCTATGTTTGGATAATCCGCTGGCAATCGATCCAAAACCGCGCTAAAAACTTCAGGCTTTTTTGAAATTACATACCCTTGCCAAATTTCAGCGGGGGTTTCCTTTTGCTTAATTGCCCAAACTTGAAGACTCGCAGCGAATCCTTGGATGTCATACTTCGATGAATTTATGTGTTTATCGATAGACCTTAAAACAAAATCTAACGAATCGGAAGGAGCTGTATCATTTCTGCTCACAAGCCTCAAAATAACCTCCGGATCAAGCGTTTCGAAAAGCGCTTTCTTTATTTCATCCGTAATCATTAGGTTTTTCGCAAGTCCAACCTGAGCTTGCCTTTTGTCTGCGAGAAGTTTCTCCATCAAATCAATAGAAAGACCGGGATTTTGAGCGAGTCGAGCACGCGCAGTCACGTTCTTGTAATCACTGACTAGTTCCATAACTTTTGGGGTAGCACATGGATTAGCTCCAACATCACCGACGAGTTCTTGGTTGGTTTCCTTGATTAGTACTAATTGCAGTTCTTCAGGTAAACCAAGATCATTTGCCAAAAGTTGTTTTGTGTCATTAAGAAGATCCATTTTGTGAGCCAAGGCTAAAACAGCTTCAAAAGGCTTTTCTAGTCTCTTGAATTTAACCCACGTTGCATATCGCGTGTTTGCATAACTAAATGGTTCGGCGGAATTCAAGTAATGTTGTGCCAATTCCAAGTCGCCATCAAGGCGAGCGGCAACCGAGAGAACCGCATGCGCATTCAGGCCGACACTGAAGTCAAATATTTCTCTGACCTGATTTTTCTCCGACTCAAGTTTTTCTTGAATCAACTTCACGCGACGTGCTTTGTCGTCCTTGTCGAGATGATCCCATTGCTTGAAAGTTGGTGTCTTCAACTAATCCCCCTGAATGTTCTATCCGTACTATCTAACCGCGCGATTAGGCACTTGGTCTACCCGCGTAAGGGAACATTTCACCCCAGCGGATCGGCACGATACGCACAGTTCGCGCAGGGTTTGGTGCCTCTAGCATCATGCCTCCACCAACGTAAATAACTACGTGGTACTTATCGCCATCGAAAGCGCTCTCCTGCGAGTACCAAAGTAGATCGCCAACCTGCATCTGGTTAAGCGGCACTAGTTTGCGGGTCTGTGCCATGGTGCGGAACTGGTTGG